>Ga0058701_10003771_pt1 | contig 12111 bp, 5 predicted proteins | sample AgamicOrMae_FD_97039 | JGI IMG/M metagenome (GOLD analysis project Ga0058701, IMG submission 97039) | Agave microbial communities from Guanajuato, Mexico - Or.Ma.e | ecosystem: Host-associated > Plants > Phyllosphere > Phylloplane/Leaf | place: Guanajuato, Mexico | collected 2012-06-04 | reverse complement strand
TTCTTTCCCCATCGGCATCGCAAGGAGGATAGCACACACCTGATCCCTGTGCTATTGGATTCCATTCCGGCCGTACTTAAACATTCCTGCTTGCTGGCAGGTGCTACCTAAGGCACGTCAAATTTGCCACTTAACCTCATACGCTTACAGCATGCCATTAATGTTAAAAGCCTTAAGCTTCAAATATGTGACACAAAGATGGAATTCAGGGAACGCTGAGTTTTGAAGAAGGCACGGGGAGTTCATACAACGCGAGGAAACGCCGCTCCTCCTCGCGTTGTTCCCAGATGCCATCCCCACGAGCGACAAACGGACGCCTGCACTCTTTTATTGCACGTTATGAGAATTTCGTAGTAAAAGTTCACCGAACTCGGCTCAGGTGAGACTAACACTCTACCACTCAAAAATGTTATTCGGGATTTTCGTCTTGTTCGTGGCGAGGAGAGGAGAGCCGCCGCTGACAAAGCGCTGCTTGCTCAGCATGAAAATGAGGAAAATTGTTGCGAGATAGCGCGGGATTATTTTAAATGACGAGAAAATATTTAACAATTTATATTTCTTTAGTACCACCGACAAGGATAATAAAAATTTGGTCTGCCCTTTTCTAGCTCGACACTCCGCCTTCACCTCTGTCTAAATGTTACTGATACCCTCAAACATTTCGGCCCCTCGCTTCCCCGTGTGTATCTGTGATTCATAAATCACCACTAGGAAGACTAACGCCAATATATACATTGTACTTATTTAGGGAAATCCAAAATTCATTAACAAAATAAGAGGGAGCAACAGTGAAGAGGATGGAATAAGAGACTGTAAGCCGAAAATCAAGTTATTACAGATTGTCGATTTCTCTCCGAGTTACACATTCTCTATTTCCGATGATAGGAACGTCGACGCAAATGAACCACTTTGAGGGTTAACGTTAGCCACTGTTATGCTTTCTGAAGGAGCACTTTTCAATAATGACACCACCGAGGCAAACTCATTTCATTCTAGTTCCACTGATTGAGCAAACAGCTTGAGCAGGGAGGAATCGAACAAGATCGGATTGTTTTAATTTCTGTTACCGGGAGAGCGGAGAAGTTGGAAGGGTTGTCCGTGGCGCGTACCAGACTCCCTGCCAAAGTTATTCTATCGATTGATTCACCGGGGCTTATGCACGCCATGGACCCAAACGGTCTGTCGTCATAGACAATAGATTCGGAAAAGTTTGAGGCTAACAGATCCACACCAGTCACTTTCACGCTTTTTACTTATGTTCGAGGCACGGATTGAAGTAAATGGAATACCACAAAAATTGTGCAGTTGGGATAAGCATATTTTCTGGTTTTACATACAAAACGTCAAATATGATTTTTAGCTTTAAGTGCGTGTGCACGCGCGCACGTGTTTGTCAGTAAGCGCGTTGACAGATGATATAGAAAAAATGAACCGATTCTAACGAGATTTTTCATGAATATTGGTACTACCACCGAATCATTGGGAGTTCTGTTAGGAGCAATATTACTGTTGAATTCGGAATTTTAGTTTCCTATCCTTGCACCTCGAGACCAGAAATACTAGAATAAGGATTGAACCCTGTCGATGTCAATGTTGAGACCCTCAATACTCAATCTCAGTTTTCCATATTACAGGTTTAGAGGCATGCACGTGCGAACTTGGAATCGGAATAGATCCTCTCTGAACTCCTTTTTTTCCATGATTAAAGTACGAACTACAGTATTAGATTACCAACAAAACTTCGATGTTCAGGTAGCATTTTTAGGCACGAGGCGTAGCTGAGTAGCCTCTTGCGTTCGGTCTCGACCCCGTTTTCTTTTTAATCTACGGAACACGTACTCTTATGGCGGATACTAAACGCCATGATACATTTGGCTGAAATTCGGGTACCAGAAGCACAAAATAATTCTAAGAACAATAGTACCAATTTTACCCGGGGTCATATGGGTCAAATTCCGGTGATTGGATGTTTTGTCAAAAAAAATCTTGGTCAAATTTTCATACGCACTGCGCAATATGCGCAGTTGAGCGTAACATTGAACTGAACACAGATCCCTCCCAAGAAATTTCTAATTTCTAGCCAATCGCGCTTCCTTTAGATACATGAAAACCGTCATATCTCTCCCGATATCCAACATCTTGAGCCAGGATTACTGTTGGCGGAGGCAGAACTAGTGACAAGGCAGTTTTTACGTCGTCTCGCCTGCGGATTACGCGCAATGGAGATGAGTGTCTCGGAAAGCAACAAGTGACAAGACAACTTTTCATCTGGAATGGCCATCGACGGCTCTATACACTCTCCCCTAATGTTTCGTTCGTCGGGCGCGTTTTGTGCAACGGTTTTCGTTCCGTCGGTAATAAAAACATCCCAAGCCAATTCCAATATAGTGCATTAAGGTCCGTTCGCGCGCCTTCCTTAGACAAACAATCTACTTTCTCGTGAAACGGGCGCATAATTTGCTCTTTTTTGCAGGAATCGAGGTGCTGGCTTTAGTGCTACGACAAATAAATTGCGTTTGTCACATTGCGAGTACTCTACTGACAAGTAGTTTAAAACCGACATTACAGTTTGATTTTGCGGGGGGCATTCGATAGCGCCAAAAACCACAAGTGCCAACGCCGCAAGCGCCAGTCCGTAACCGCCAAACGAGAAAAGTCGCAAACGCCAATGTTCGTATAGGTCAGGTTAAGTAAAGTTAGGCTAAGTTAGGTTAGGCTACGTTAGGTTAGGTTAGGTAAGGTTAGTATTGCGGTTAAGACCTTTGGCGTTTGCGACTTTTCTCGTTTTGCGGTCACGGATTGGCGCTTGCGGCGTTGGCGCTTGTGGTTTTTGGCGCTTATGACAGCTACCCAGATTTTGCCTTGAAGCAATAACTTTATTTTTGTACACTCTAAATTTGAATCAGTGAAAATCACCGAGATTCAATGGAAATTCAATGAATTGATTGACTCACTGATTCAAATTTAGAGAGTAAGGTTGATACAAAGCGTCTGTCTATTTATTTTTTGTTGAGAACATTGAAGTACCACGGAAAAGATATATCTCCATTGTAACGGAACTATCCATGACGGATTCAAGAACACATTCAAATCTGACCTCCTAAATTCATAATTTAATCGTGCTTGAGAAGAAGGATCTTTGGGCAATGGATTCATCAGATCGTATTTTCCGCGATTGTGTTCAGGTGGATCGAGCTGTAAGTAAAAAGTATGTTGTGCTTCTGCTTGTTCATATTCTAGATTATTAACATTCCACGAAAACTGTTTCATAACAACCGTTTACGTGGAGTGATTTCATAACCTGCCTGTACCGTTTCGAATCCGTCTACCGTTCAGGCTATTAACATGCACTACATATTTTTCTTTTTTTTATGGATGAAGGAACACAACATGGGTTCTTCAGCGATCTTCACAAGAATTAAAATTTTGATATGGCATAAATAAAAATAAGGATTAATTTGGTTGAGGGATGTCCGCAGGTCTGCCAGGATAGTTTTTGATACACACCCGAAATACGATGGTTTAGCTCTCACTCCACGTTTAGCCCGCCTGGGTCCTACCCACACATCAAGCAAATGTTTTAGTTGTGTAGTCAAACGCCAAGGCTTTTGCAAGCTTCCTGGAAACTTCAGCACAGGCGTTCTCTCCTGCAATGCAGTTCCTTGCGTCATCGTTTCCGTAGCTCAAAGCCCTTATGTCAACGTGGTCAACATTTTCGTTGCGTTCGTGCCTTCAAAAGTTAGGGTTTAGGTGGCACGCGCAGATTCCGTAAACGCACGAACATTCCCGAATACCCCGAAAAAAAAGGACGATCAGTTGACACTGTCGGCTCGATAAGATGAGGGACCACCTATCTTTGCGTAGATGAAAAAAATAGATAAGGTGGGGAAAGCCGGGGCGAAGTTGATTTCCACATGATGCTAACACTATCGAAACCGGAATAAGCAGTGGCCATTTCGAGGTCGGGGCGATTTATAGAGGAAGGCTCGGAAGGAAAGGGGAGAGCGACGGAGAAAGAGGCAGGAAGAGTTAAGGAGGGTTAGACGCCCTTTGGGGGGAAGAAGAGGGGTGTCCGTTGAACCGTAGAACGGTGGCCCTCACCTAGGCCTTACCGGGCCGCCGTGCTTCGGCGCCGTGCTTCGCTGCCGCACGACCTATAATTCCCCAGTCTATAATTTATCCGATGCGCTGTCCAATACTTAACGGGTCGTCGTGAAAAACTGCCCCTGTGGACCATGGCAGACAATATGAGTGATTGGAAATACAAAAAAAAAGGAATTTTAGGGGATATTAATTCTATTAACACACTAATGTAACCTAAAAAAGTAAATCAGTTCCGCCTTTGAAAAATAAATTGATGAAACGTCACCAGAGTTTTGTAACATTGCTCTCGAAGGTCAGGGTTGCCAGATAGCGCGATTTGTCGCGATTTGAGCGATTTGCTTTGCGAAGTTGCGATTTTAAAAATTGATTTTGCGGCAGTCGCATTTTCCGCGATTTTGAGGGGAAATCGTCGCGATTGTTTTGCGATTCTTCGGAAGCTAGGAGCCGCAATTAAAACCGCTGCTTTATAGATAACACACGTAAATCCCGCGAATTTTTCGAAAAAAAACGGAGAGTGATTAAAAATATATTATGTAATTTAAAGAAATGCTTTATTTGCATTTTTAATATTTTGCAATAAACTACTTTTAAAATTTTAATGAATTTTTTCAGTGTCTCTTTTATTGTATTAGAAATACCCTGTTACCACTCACCGATTTATTAGTTAAAATCCCGCGCAATCAGTGTAATTTCTTGGTTTGCGACTTTTTGCGACTTTCAAGCTAACTTTCTCTTTATATAGCCACTTTTAGTTTTCAAAAGAGCGCGCTTTAATGCGATTTGGGCGCGCGATTCAATGCGATTTGGTAAGATCTAGATGGCTGCGACTTTTTGCGACTTCAGCGACCTCTGGCCGCGATTCGCCTTCCAACGGATCTGGCAACCCTGTCGAAGACGGTAGGAACATTTGCACCGCAAGTTACATTTTTCAGGCCTAATGCATCAGCAGCTTCATTCACGCTTTCATTTCAAAAGGGAGAAATATATTTCTTTTGGGCATTACACCTATAGAAGGCAAAAGCACGTGGTACTACATACATGTACTATAACAGCTAAGTAAGTTTTTATTTATTTTTTTATTTTTCGATTGTGTGAACAAAATTACAAACTTCCCTAAATCCATCGTTATTTCCAGACATTTGATTCATCAAATCAGATGCGAGAATGTAACTCTCAAAATCAAGTATATGGTTTTGTAGAATTTAAAGAAATATTTTATCACCACTGTTTAAACTACAACTTTTCATGCGAACTTTCGCACCAATATTTCAGTTGTCAATAGGCGCTAGTTAAACAATTTAGAAGAAACACGTGTACCCACGCAACAATTATACGGGATGGTATATTAAAAGCACAGTCTCCATAGGCATTAATATTTAAAAGTATACTTTAAGGTAGTGCCGAGACTGGTATAAGCTGCTGACGTCAATTTCGGCAACGATCCTCAGGAGCATAAGCGTACTATGGGATAAACGTATACAATACTAGAGACATATAGTTAAAGGATATCCAGGCCATGTTTATTGCGTTCGGAAGGTGTTTTCGTTGGAAATACAACTGGTCCCGGTATGAAGTGTAATCCCTTGGGGATCCAAGGGAGCGACCACTGATCCACAATCATTTTAGGGGTCGCAGGGGCTCCAAGCGATAGAACACCGGTTAATTGTTTTCTTCCTGCAAAAGCATGCTATAGGTGTTAATGATGGTGCCACAAAATCTCGTCGGGCACGAAACACAAACCAGCAATTCATTGTGTCAACTACAGAGGCCTCCAACTCGGCGTGCCGTGGAACAAAGATGCAACTCAAAAAGTGTCTCCAAACACCTCCAGGGCTGCCAATGAAGTCTCAACAGCGAAAAGTGACTTGAGTGACATTTTAGCCAGACGGAAGTGACGAAAATGTTTGTAGTCGTGACCCCAAAAAGACCTATTACAAACAATTCAAGCTTATGTGTAAACAATCAGTAGATTTTCTTGAACAACCCCAACCATCAAACGTTGAAAACCCGAAAAAAACGATCATTTTTCAAAGCAGGGGTACTAGGTTTTTTCATTTTTGGCCCCTTTTTTATTTTATTTTTTTGTAATGAGGTTTTTATTTTTTGACGATTGTACCTGATTGAGAGAAACTAAAATTGATTGAAACTGATGAATTTTGCTTAATTTGTCGAAGTTAAAATGACTAGAAGATGGAGAAGTTCGCAGTCAGGAAGTTGGAAGGAAAGGCGTACATTTTTCATTCATATTTTGGCGCGATAAAATGATGAAAATGAGCAACCGACAACGGTAAACATGAGTTTTAGTTCCCCTTAAACAGTTCTAAGTATCAAACATATAAAATTCAAGCAAAATTTTTTGGCTCAAAATTTAAAAAAAAAGCAAGGGTACCCTAATTTTTTTTTTGACGAAAACGTTTTCTGGGTTTTTTATGTTTTGACATTTGAATCGGATTGCGGAAAACTAAAAAAGGTTAGAACCGAAGTCTGTTGCCCAATTCGTCGATTTTAGAAGGACCGTTTGTGTTCCATCTCAGGAAAAACCTTCTCAGTCAAATCGGAAGTTTTTACTCGTGTTCGACGAGCTGCCGGTTTGAGAGTCCATGAACCAATCAGAAACAGGGAAGACTCTACCGGAGAAAGCCGAACGTGCGCCACGACTTCTGATTGGCTAACGGTGTAAATGCGGTGGCTCCTGGAATTCGAGGAGACACCTTTGGCTGACCTGCGAACTAATACTTGGCCAGGAGAGGTGTATAGCTGCGCAACAGAAGCATTGCCAGCTGAAATTGCGAATTGAAAATCAGATACGTGATATGGCTTTTGAGGCGCAGCTAGGTCATTAAGACACTGTGGTGTTCTCGGGAAACCATTACTTTTGAAGGGGAAACGATCCGCAGTGGGCTTGTTAGGCTATGAGCTCGAGAGATCATGTTAAAAAGCCGTGTTACAGGCCTTGATAGTGGGAAACCTTCTTTTGGGTGCTAAATCATCAGGTGCTTTGAAAGAATTCCTCGGATGGCAGCGCATTTATATTCTCTGTCACAAGAACCAGATCACGGACTGGCACTTCGTCTTGTAATGTAAGTAATGGTGTAATGTTGGAGAAATTTTGCCGACAAATAAGAAGAAATTAAAACGGAGCCATTTAGAGAGGGAAACGACTGAATTAATTATTAAAGGTGCCGTTTACAGAAGGAAATGGCGCCATTTTTAAAATAAAAGAATGCCTTTTTCAGCGGCAATGTATTTATAGTCGACATTTGTTACCATCGTAGACGCTCGCTTAGCAATAAAATTTATCTCCTCCCGCCAGTTCTTTAGATTCTTTTTGTGTTACAACAGCAGAGTGACCAGCTGCCAATTTAACCAAATCCCATGCAAATATCGCTGTTTATTTCCTCGTCTCAAAATAATATTATGCTAAAGCACGTTCCTCGAAACGGGCCATTTTTCCGCCTAAGCAAAGTAGCTTCTCATTTGTGGTGTTCGCGACTGTGATAGTCGTAAGTTGTACACAGCGCACCATTTCTTAGAATAAATATTCGGCGTGTTTAGTTGATATCGTTTTAAATCTTGAGATAAGACACGCCAATAAGAAAGGAAAATCTGTTGGAGTACAGGGGTGAGAGCGAGAGGGAAAAGAAAACATGATGGGAGTGTGCAAGCGAGACAACGATAAATTCGAAGTTTCCTATAATAATGTTGAACGAAAGGACGACTTCGGCCGAAATCGCAGTTCTAGTCACGGCGGAAAGAGTTAAAAAAGATTAAGAGGACTTCGTGTTAGCGTATCAGGTTGGCCTAGCAACACGAGCGACGGTCGGCGTTTTCCCCCTTTAAAAGGAAAACGTAATTTCTTGGGATAAAAAAAGGGAATATGGAATTATGCGTACGTTCACTTAAATTTTTCATAAAGGTGGTGTTAGCGGCTGAGTGACAGGTGTGCGCTCTTACGCTTTCTTCTACCACGGCACAACCACGATATCGAAAACCTTTAAGGGGCTTGACTCCTTCCTCCAGAAATTCCGAGGCGCCTTGTTACTCCATCGGAAGGTGGCGACGGCATACCTTGCTGATCGCGTTTTAATGAACGCAATAAGTCTGCCATCAATTACGAACGAAAATGCAGCGATGGCAGAAATATGTCAGTTGAAGTGACCCACCAATTGATACTGACACTCTTCCAAGCTTTTCGAGATAATCCTCTCGACAGGATTCCACAGCATCCGAAAAAGTTAAGTGCAAATATTAATAATCAAATCATACGTCAATTTCTTCGATAAGTGCAATAATCCTACTGGGTGCTCCTAATATTTTTATTATCCCTATAATGTAATTAAAAAGATTAAACTGGAATGTAACACAAGAAGTTGATAACTATCTCCCATTTAAAAATTAACTGCACCAATTCTCAAGTCGAAGCAAGGACAGGTGTTCTGCTGACATGGTAAGAGGATTAATGTAATATCCTGCAAAATATTCAATTAACTATCTTATACAGATATTCAGAGGTTAGGGTAGAGATTATCATACGGGTAAGTGTAATCTTCACCTGTCTGAAATAGCACCGAATAAATGGTCTATTGAAAGGTCCTGAATAATTGGATTGTTCGCGCAGGACTAAAGTGCAGACACGATTAGTATCGGCGCCCTGATGGTCCTGCTAAACTGGCCGCTGAGCCCCACCGAGTGAGCGACAGTTCTGCTCCAAAGTGGGTGTCAACGCCACACAATCACTGTACAATTGCAACTTTGATGATCCTGTGATAATGGTAGGCTATGTGAAAAAATATCGAGCGACTAGGTCACAGAGAGATTCTATCAGTTTTAACCCTTTGTGCACCGAATTATTGGGGAATGGAGAACTACAGCGTATTTCCGATTGACGCCGAAAATTTCGACGATGACTGAGCGTGTAGTAGTAGCAAGCTTGTTAGCAAAGTCTCTCAAAACAGAAAATGAACGATTCTCCTCGTTACAAACGGCCCTTTATAACTTTCCGCTGATTACAACTGGTTTATTCACAAATGTACGATACACTCTAATGTTACCATTTCAAACTCGTTTGATGTTTAGTTTTGCTCGTTTGATTATCTTGCCTGTTATCATGGGGTATTTCTATAACGTAAATTACAACTAGGAGGTAATTTCAGTCAAAATTTTCGTTTATCTTTGAGACGACACAAAGATGCATGCTTATAAATTTACAACGAAATAATGGACAGCGAAAATTTAGGGGAAAAAAGCCTAAAATATAGTTTTTGGAAACAGGTAAAAATTACACCTTGTGTTTCCTGCACTCTTGCAAATAAAATATGAGGCTTAATATAAGAAATAGATCTATTACAGGACCAAATCGAAATTTCAGCCTATTCTTACCCACTTACAGCCCATTCTCAAAACTAAAGTTAGATTTTATTTTCGATTTTTGTTTTATAAAGATCAAGTTGGAAATATCGAGCGCTCTGCATTTTGCCCGTTCGTTTTCCAGCCAGCTGCCGGTCAATGCCACGTTTGAGCATCAAAAACACAAAGGAATTTCACAGAGTTCCAACGTAAAAGGAAATAACCTGGCGGCCCTTTCTCGACTACTTTAACGAATAAAAGAGATTCGCCAGATATGTGAGCTTTAAGGGAATGAATCCCTTCTCATGCATTTTTTGGCCAGTCATTTGTGTTTTTAACTGCTTTTCATAAAGCTTTTTGCGTTTTGAGAGAAAGAAAACGATAAGTACGACTTGGCGGAAAGGACAATTGCTCGAGTAAAATGCACTTGTCTTGATGTTCCATTTGTTCCTATCTTAATTAGATTCTAAAGGTACCTTGTTAAATTTTTTCTCGGCAATATTTGACGGTCTCCTAAGGTTACAAACTGAACTTATTTTCACTCCGATTGCTCTTACAAAAAAAAACCTTTGCATATTATGACTAGGAACATAAAATTTGTGGGACAGATTTCACATTGCATAATAATATTGACCTTCAAATTTAAAAAAGGTTGTCTCACGAACAGATCATACATACGAGGCACCTGTTAAATGAGGCCTTTTTAAGGGAAAAATATCATATTTTAGGGCACTGTAAATTTACAATGAATCATTACGAGGATCGCGATGATACTGAAGGCAAGAGAAAATATGCATGTATTTAACTCTAACCAAGGTATGTCATTTATTTCATTTTTTAAAGGGAATTGCTCAAAGAATGTAATCACGAAAAAAGGGTACATGAAAACTTAAATCATTTTAAATCATTATTCAAAATCATCCCGTTTCTTATGATGTAATTGCATTCAAAGAAAGAAATGCTATGTTATTTTTTCCTATCATGGAAAATCGCAACAAGGACATATTTTTTGAAAAGTTTTTTTTTTTTTTAAGTTGTAATGGATAATTACGTCAATAAATGTGCTTAATATTCATACCTACTGAAAATTTTGGAAATAAATTTCATGAGACCTTATTTTTGGTTCGTTTCTCATTTTCAAACATACCCCATATCGTACATTTATATATTCAGTCGCAGATGGGCCATTTTTCGGCCATAAAAAGTGAGATCGGAAGCTGTTAAAAAGAAAGTCAGGGTCCGGTATACGTTGGGCTGACACCAAAAGGCAGACCACAGTCTTCCCTTTCTTTTTTATTTTCTTCTGGTGAAAATACACCCCATTGGCACGCAATGCTAACAGCATGCAACAGGGAGGGGTGGGGAGCCCTTTGGCTTCCTTCCAAAAGAGCTACAATCACCAGCATTCAAACCTCCTCTCTTGTCCAAGTAAAACCCAAACTTCATTTGACCTTTACTACTGGACGAGTGGACTTCACTATAACTTGTTCTACAACGCAACAGCTCCCTTTTGTCATGGCCAGTGTATTTACAGCGCAAAACTTCCAATTTTAAAGTTACCTTGCGGTGAGAGGTGCATTTCTTTTTTAAAAAATGAACAAGAAAACATCTTGTTTGCATAATATAAGGTGTTCCGAAATGGGGGAAAAACAAGAACAAAAAATCTTACAGAAGTGCCTGATGTACAAATTCATTACTCCAAAATTTTCACGGAAAATATGCAGTGTAAATTATATGAGAGAAGAAAACAAAAATCAATATACCATATAAACCACGATATTAGTTACAGTGCTTACGAAATCAGATTGACATAGAGTAAAAGCAGTAAAAAAATGGCAAAAAATACGTGACTAAATATATGAACGGACCTTCTTCAACTTCGATCTGTTGAAATTATGACAAAACTTCTAACAATACACTTGAGAAATTTCGACAACAAAATATTTATTCATACGTTGTGTACACAAGTAACGCGCTTATGCTTAATAAGCAGCTATTCACACCAACCTAGCTGTCAAACAAATATACTTAGGGAAATTAGGTTTTAACCTCTGCGTCGCACTGTGTTCGCATTGTTTCATTATCTCCCAACCAGATTTGGGAGGATGACTTGCTTTTCTCGTAAGAGCTGGCTCACAGCGGATCAATACATGTTTAAGCCTTGAAATATTGGATTTGTAATGAATCGCACGCTAAAATCATCTTCAGCCTCTAATCACAAAAGTCTCATTTTGCAAAACATAGGCCTACTCGTTTTAAACGGCACTATTTACGGAAGCACAACATAATCAGAGAATAAAGAACCACATTTCATCCACGCATGTGAACAACAATTGAAAAAAGGCACGCAGGCCAATAGTTAATTGAAAATCACTTAAGTGATACATTCGTAGGTTATAAAAAATCGTCTCTCTCAAGGGGAACTGATTTCATTTAGTAAGCTACTTTTCAAAACATATGACCAGTGGCGAGTTTGTTTGCAAAATTGTACCCTTTTCTAGCGACAGCTTTCGTCCACCCCCTTAGGGGTGCTGCTCAGCCCACGTTACCTATAATATATGCTGAAATATATTGCAAATTTGTAATGTATTTTAAAATATATTTCAGAATATATTCATTCTTTGCAATATATTCCAAAATATATTCTAAAATACATCTGAT
>Ga0058701_10003770_pt1 | contig 12112 bp, 6 predicted proteins | sample AgamicOrMae_FD_97039 | JGI IMG/M metagenome (GOLD analysis project Ga0058701, IMG submission 97039) | Agave microbial communities from Guanajuato, Mexico - Or.Ma.e | ecosystem: Host-associated > Plants > Phyllosphere > Phylloplane/Leaf | place: Guanajuato, Mexico | collected 2012-06-04 | reverse complement strand
TTAGCTATATAATTCTTTTTTTTTTTAGGCAAACCACAAACTAATTCGCCTTACTGCTGCAACGTTTAAACTTGCTTCCTCCGTTGCATTTTGAAGATTTTGCTTTAACCCGTGGATTTGACGTGAAAAATGACTCATTTACATAATAAAAGAAAATTTCGATATAAAATCGGCACCCCCATGAAAGACTCGACTAGTTTTAAAAGCTGAGTTTTAACCCATTACCGCCCAGCGATGCCGCTCGGAAACAGAAAAACTTATTTTAGAGGATGATCTTCTAACTTTACTTTTAACATAGTTTAAAAAATATCATCCCTCTGGGTACCTCAAATTTAATTATTTAGGTCTATGCCTTTTCCAAAGCTGAAAATTGCGTATTTTAATGGAAAAAACCTTTCAATTTCTCTTAAGCTAAATTTCGCTCCAATTACCTAATTGGGCCGTTATGGGTTAAAATAGACCAGTCTCGAGAGCGCACATCCCCTTTTCCAACTCTTACCATTTGATTGTTTTTCGGGTGATTGAAATAAGAATTCATTGAGAACATATTCTGGGGACCAGAAAAAAAAATCCGTCATTGTCATTTACTTCAGACGAATCATTAAAGAGGTGCAGTAATCGCAACGAAAAACAACATTTGGAACGCTCGTCGAGCTAGTGTAGTTGAAAACTGACATTTTGAGGTTTGAGAACTGATCGAGTCTTCTATTGAGATGAAAAAAAAAAAAGATGTACTGTACAACATTGCAACGTAGCAACGTAGCTAAAACTCCAGTCTCTCCAAACTTTTACAATGATCTCCGATACGGTTTTATTTTTCCGGCTAGTTTAAGAATAAACAATAAGCGTAACAGAGTCTTAAGCGTTTATTTTAATGATAGTCGGAGTTTTTACTGTTTAGCGCGCCTGTCAGAATCTTGGTTTTGTAAAATAAGTCTCGCACATTTCTCGGCTTATTTTAGTTTTAAAAAATACCTATATTTATATAATAATGAATAAAACAACTTTTGAAGAACTTCGGATTGAAGGAATATTATTGTTAACTTTGTCCGCATATGACCACTGATTGAGTTTACCTGCGTTAAAGTCTCTACTCTTCATCTAAAGCGTTTGTTAATGTCCAAACATTCATAGCATTGCATAGGTGACTTTACGGTAATCTTCGTCACACTGAACTTTGAAAGCAAATAGGTACTATTTGTTACAAGAGTATTGCTCCCACTCTTATGTTTAAAACCTCTCCAACTTGAAAACGGGAAGAGATACGACAAAAAAGCAATGTATTATGTCGATAGATAGAGCAAATATCTACCGAATTCATTGGGTGCTCATCTGATGTGTCTCTTTATTTATTGTTTGAAAATAGAGAATTCAGCAATACTTTTTGCCACTGATTGTACCTTTTTTGAATATAACGCACTTTCGTGACTTAGGGCATTTGCGCATTCACCATCTAAAATATATTGTGGGCCCGCGGGACACAGAGACTTGAACGCAAGCCATTCCACCAATGGTCCCGGCAACGTCCATTCGCAAAGCAGGCAGGTGCTTCAAAGAAGGGCGCAGTGCGCAGATCACGAGGCTGCTTGTAAAATAGTCCAAGATAACCTACGTAATGCGTAACTAATGGTGAACATGAACTGCGAATGGGTATGCGTCAACGCGGCGGACCGCCCGCCGAATGGCGCACCATGCCGAGTCGACTGCTTCCATGCGGAAGAAACTTTTGCAACGACCGCTTGTTCAAACATATCGAGCTTGTGCCCCTCCATTAAACTTCATATTTATCAAGCTGATGGCTAATTTTTCTTAAGTCTCGGGAGAGGAACGAAATCAGGCGACTTTAATCAGGAGATGATTAACCAATACGCACAACGTTTGCAAGCGTGTACATATTTCATGCCTCTTGTTGAAAAATAATACTTTTCGAATATGCGGGGAAACTCTAATGTATGCTGAGGTGAGATTAGAGAACTTACTTAAATATTAGAGGAACGAATTGAAATGCAAATGGATTTGAGAAACTTTTTCGAGCAAGCAATTTTTTGGTGACCCCTTGCTAAATGTCGACCTTGTTATTTTTACCTGCGTGCGATGCTCTTGACTCAAGTTACACGAGTCAAGAGCATCGCATGTGTAGTTTCTCCGTAAATAGTACGTTATCCGCATCACTTATGGATGGATTCTCACGTTCAACCTAGGAGTCCTAGGTTGAACTTGAAAATCCTTAGTCCTCGGAGGAATGTTAACGGAACATAGTGGGCTTGCCTAACAGTCAACAAACGGCTTATTGTAAGTTTGCAACGTCATCGAGGGTTAAGGTGGTTATTATTTTAGGTACTTACATTATAGTAATTCTTACATTAGCACCTGGGTGGTAAATGTAACATACATTAAAACCCACTACTGCTCAGCGATGCCGTGTGGAAACAAAAATGTAATTTAGAGGATCTTTTCAGTTCATTATTGTCACAATTTAAAAAATATCTCCCCTCTAGAAACCTGAAATTTAATAATTTAGGCATATTTCAAAGCTTCAAATTTCATCTTTTAATGGAAGAAAATCCTTTTAATTTCTCTTAAGCTAAATTTCACTCCAAATACTTTGGGCGGTTAAAGGTCACAGGCAGCCGGGCCCGAGCAGTTGTATGGGTAAAATGGGTATCTACGGACATGGATTCTACAAACGGTGTCGTGTATAACTTCTCATTAAAAATGCAATGCTGAGGCGAAAATAACAGGTATCTGCAAAAGTGATATTCACGTGTATTTACAGATGAATGAGAAAAAACAGATTCATGCCTCGACTCGATCAAACGCTTTCGTAAGATAGTACTTTGTAAGAACATTATTGGCCGTTACGACAATATTATTTGTTGTTTAATATACTCCTGGAATATTTTCTAATTTTAATTTCAAGCTGCTTCCATGCAAATCTACAAAATAAAACACGACGTACTTTGCTGAGTATTTTTCCTGAGGAGCTCCGAGATTGACATAACGTCATCTAAAAATGAATGTACAGAAGTAAATTCCATCTTCAGCGAAAACATAATACAAGCTCGTGACATTCATAATTTAAACGAGATGACAAAACTGAGTACAAAATTTGCGGAAGTTGTGTGGGGCGACAGGTGGCCTGTGGTCATTTGTTTACGTTGACGAATCAGTGTCGGCAGAACATAGGCGAGGCGACGGCTGCCTTGCGTGTGAGAGAAACAACCGGCACTGCAAATTTCTCTTCAACGTGTGAAAAGCAGCCAGATAACATTTTGAAGTAGTAACCAACGAAGGTAAATGACAGAACACTCGTCCAGTTATGAAAAACAAGCCCAATCACTGTGGTTTTTCAAACGTTTTAATAGATTGACAGCTTTATTAGTTTTGAACATTGCTTCAGAATAAAATTAAATGCAGTGACAAGCTTTAGAATTTACTTAAGCGATAAAAGTTGTTTCAAACATCCCTAGTTCTTTTTAACTAGAAACTGTAATACTTCACTTAGCTGACGAGTTAAACTTATTTTTGCAAGCCCTGTACACTAAAGAAAAAGATGAGAAGGAAAGTAATAAGAAAAGAGGCCTGATTGTAGGATATTCATCCGTCCAGAATAACTCTTGATCATACGGAAAATTCAGACCAAGGTTCGAATCTCTGAATTTTTGTATAAACTATAGCATAAAATTTCAAGGACTTTCACCGTCCAGTTGTTGAGAGGCCGATTAAAAAAAAAGTAAAAAAAGCATAGCGCTATGCATAAATACAAGCAGAGAGCGTTTATTAAGCTCGAATAAATTTAACAGATGACCTAATTTACTTAATATCAATTCAGCCACTTAGAAAAAAATCATAGATTGGTTTAATTGTTTGATAATTACATTCTTCTTGTAACGACAAGACTTTCTTCAATTACTTCTGATCTCTGAATTGAAATATGATATTATTTGGCAGTATTTACATGACGAGGCTCTGTCGTCCTGGATAACAATATACGAAATCCGATAACTACTTCTTTCATCTTCATTTCTTCTTAAAAGATCAATCCAAAAACAATCTGCATAATATTAATACAACTCAATCTATATTTTGAATACGAAGCAAAAGTCGTATCGTTCCGGAAACTCTGTCGAAAATCGAAACAATGTGGAAGCCTTTGCAGTTCTGTAAAAGTAAGCAATGAGCATGTTATGTGACTCGATACTTCTACTCGGAAGTTGAGGGTCCATGAAAGCCCTCTCGCAGAACTCCGCGGAAACGCTGTCGATACCCTTTCAAGGCTTAACGAACGCAGCACCTCGTAAAGCCAGGTCAGGTGTACAGCTCACTTGATAGAGCATACAAAATATCGCCTTAGGCGTGCAAATATCGCTTTGCAAACGCTCCTCAAGGTGTAACAAGGCGTTCGTAAGTGCAGCGAAACTCGTAGGGGGACTGGATGAGCGTTTGTTAGCGCTCCGGTATTATCGCTAATCGTCCAGAAGCTTTGGTGTGAAGATGCACAATATAAGCAATAAGAGATATTCGTTCCCTTCTATTTGAAACATTCCTGTAATACATTTGAAGTATTTCTTGTGCTTCATGGTGCCTGCCAGCCGCACTCAACACGCGTTAGCGACTATATCAGTCGAACGAAAACATCGGCTTCAAGCAACACTTCTACCCTTAAAAATTATCTCAAGTGCAAACTTGAACAAAATTTCTTAGTAATAAGTCCATAGTGCGCTTGCACTCACCGTAAAAAATAACCGCTCTTTTAGGTAGGCTCATACAATAAGTAGGTACGAAAAGACCGTAAATACCACTATTATTGTTTTTTTTTCAAGATAAACTTATCCACAATATATCCATGTTAAGGTCTTTCGGAAGCTTTCAGTTAATGGTTACCTAGAGGGATATCTTCAAAAATAATTATCCGCTCCTCCCCAGTTTTACCGCGTCATACGTACAGACATGGGAAATCTGTAAAAGGGATTAGGTTTTACTGTGTAGTTGCTTTGAAGGTAAGCCATACCTAGGATTAGGATAATACGATTGCAAAAGAACTGTGATCGCAACTATTCTGCTTAAAGGCGCGTCTACATCAAGAGTTCACTGTATTGTTCTTGCGTTTTTTGTGTTTACTGGTTTCACATATTGACCCCAGACAACTCATCCAATGCGTTACAGTTACAACTATGCAACAGAGAAAGTGCGGGGCAACACCAGGCGGTAGTACTATTTGCAATAACTAGTTTGGAATTATGTCCAGAGGTCCTCCATTGAATCGGAGGTAGGCATCTATGGCCCTGGTCCCAACCGAACCGGGTCTCAACCGGACCGGGTCCCTAGGGAACCGGGCCCCATCAGGGCCGGTTTATGGTTACAACCCCGGCTGCTTCCAAAACGTTTAATGTTTGAAGATGCGTGTTGCGTCGGTGAAGGAGAGGAAGGACTCCCTGGAGCGACGGAACAGGAAGAAGGAAACTGTTCCACCTTAGCCCGCTAATTCAGACCTTTCCGTTGTAAACGTTTGTTTCGGATCAATGTTTTTCAATTATAAAAATCTTGCAGAGATTGTAAAGTCCGGATAAGAACTCATGCACGGAGAACGTCTTAAAGTGCTCTTGGTACTTTTTTCTTCTTCTTCTTTTTTATTCGAAACTGCATCACAAACCACTAGCAACGACTAGCGTGAATGTAATCGATTGTTTTAATGATCAAAGTAAAATTGTTGCTTCAAAACTTGATTAGCAACATCAGACATTAATGTGGCTATTTTTTTATGCAATTTATATTTCTTTATAAATAGCCTTATTAAATATAGCGTGGCAATATTTAATATGGCAACACAGATTTTTTACTCTTCGTTGTTACTTTTTAAAGGCACACGTCACTTCTGAGTTTGGGGATTCGGCGGGATGTTTTAAAAAAACAAAAAAAGAAAGATAGACGAATATTTTCATCCATCCCGTAGTGTGCACAGTACAATGCAAAAAGAAACTCCAAATTAGTCGTTTACGTACGATAAATGCTTTTAAAAATATGTAGTCTTTAAACTACCAGATATATTTCCTAATGTGCGATATTTTTCACAATATTCGCTATATGTCTTTTTTCTTTTTCTCTTATTCTACCGAGATCTTCTGAGACGGGGAACTTCTTGCTAGCTTGGAAACAAGGCTTATCTCCTGCAAATTATTTGAATGATGACAATAGAATAGTACTAAGTAAAAACATTGTCTTTAGTTTTTCAGAAATGACTGTTGAGCATAACTCGATTCCCCGATATAAAGCTATCGTTAATTGACAATTCTACATCATTTTTAGATTATTTCCTTATGAAGTATCGAAAATTTAGATAAAACAATAGAATAACATAATTTTTCATCAAGAAAATAATCCATGAAAGACTAAGGAGAACATGATTCTTTAATTATATCTAACTGTAAGCGGAGCACCTGCAAAGCAAACGCAAAGTACCACCTTGGGAGGGACTGTGAATCTCCTTGCCTTTGGGCAGCTTAAACTTTCGCGCGCATATATTCGTTAATCACCGTTTTCTCCTCCCACGCCGATAACTTAGGATTTCCCGCCAAAAGCTTTGACTCTCTATTACAGATTTCGATAAATTTGGTTGTGTCATTATGAATTATTGAGGTAAATGTCAGTGACTGAACCCATCGTGATGCAATACTTTCTCTCATCGAATTTCACGCACCCAAAATCAGTACGCAAACTGTGAATCTCCACTTTGAAGTTTGACCTTTCAGATGACTCGTTCCGCCAACAACCATTTTTTTAACAACATTTTTATTCGCCAAACATTCCATTTATTTAGGCATAATATGTATAGTGCGCAATGTGAAAAATTTTCCGTGGGATTTTTTTACAGTATCAGGCCTATGGTTCTGATTTTCGCTTCGTTGACCGAAACGGAAATTCGCACTCATCTCAATTAAGCGACGGAGGACGAACTACCGCTCGTAGTAATTAGCAAACGACAAAGACATAGTTATCCGACACTTCATTGCAAAAAAAATCACAACTTTAAATAAAAAAAGAAGGAGAAAAAAACTGCGGTGGGAGGGTATACTTTTGTAAAATATAGTGTAGACCAACACTTTCGTCATTACTTTTCTTGAACAAATGCCGCATATAGTTTATATGACAGATTACTAAACAAAGTCTGAAAAAAAGGAAGTATGGACGATTAAATATTTCCCTTGAAAGAAAAGGATGCTGAAAACTTCATTACGATGTCAAGCTCGAAATATCTTTCTTTGCATAGAAATCGAATAGACTAAAGATCGAAGAAACGGCCTAAATTTTTTTGCGTCGTCCAATCGAAGGCGCCAAAGACAGCAAACGCTATAAAGACAATATGCTGGTTAATGGTAGTCCACACAGAACGGAAGTCCAACACCTTTCTTTTAGTCTCTGAGAGGCTTCCCTCTTTAAAGAGCATGCGACAGTTACGCAATTAAAGGAGAAAAATAGAGACGGTGGACCCCCTCACCGTTCACCACCCCAAGGACAGACAACTGCAAAGTTTAAAACATTCTTTCGCTGTAGCTTAAAATATCCTTTAAATCAATGTCATATAAAAAAACTCCTCTGCAATTTTTATTAAAAAAAGCACAGAAAAAAAATAATAAAGGGAGGAGGGGTATCTTTTTCTACTGGACAAAGTCTTACTTTATAGAATGGGAGCCCTTTACCTTCCTTTCTTTTTAAAAGTCAAGTTTAGTTAAAACTTTAAAATCACTGTAGAAAAATTCGAAACGCAGACAAAGCCATTCCCTTTTTGTAAATAAATCGTCTCAATTTGAATCCGATCGAAAATCAAGTTTCTTTCAATGTAATGGAGATAGAGACGCAAGAGTTGCTGAATTGATTCATCTTCCTGTCAAAACGCGCTGGTTTATAGGTTTTGTACAATAATTTTGTTAAATGATCGGTAGGATTTTTTTTGGCTTCGTGCGTCCATTTTTAAGAATTTAACAATTGAGAAAGCTTTTTCACAGCAACTTCCGGACTCCTTTTTTCACAAAACGCTGAAAATTGGTATTCTAAAGTTAGTGTCCATATGACACCGTGTGAAATTCGACAACTTTAGCTCCTCGAAATTTAAAAATCACCCCGGTAATCAAGCCCAAAATTTTAACCAACCATGTCATAGCTATATGTTTTGAGAGTTCTGACGACTCTGAAACCGGTAACCGTTAAAGCGATCAAACATCGTTAAAGCGGTAAACATAATATTCACTTGATAAATATTAGATTGGAATTAACGGAAACCGCTTCATGAACCTGATAAAGTTTCACACAAACCTCTATCAAGTATCCAGCGTTATGTATGATCAAAAATACGCGCTTAAAGATTCGCATCGAAAACATCTGTGCGAATAGTGAGCGAAAAGCCACTGCAGTTTTAGGGACGGTCCCCGGGGAGTGGCACGGCAACGTAAGCAAAACCGCGTTGCTTTCCGCGAATGGCAATTACGTGCGAAAGTGGAATTTACAATCAGAGAGAATCCTTATAGCCATGGCAGCCCTCCTCTCACTGACGAGGGCCCTTCAAATGAATCATTTACGACTAACAGCTACTGTTTCAGCTTAAAACTTCCAACATACTCACTTTTCGTGGTACTAAACAATTTCCAAAATAGCACTTACTTTTCATGACTGCTCCGAAAAAAGTTGCACTTTTTAATAGTTCATGCAGTGATGTAATTCTCGTCTTATCCGCGTGTCAACAAGAGACCAAACCTCATCAAAACAAGACAAGCATGTTCATATTTCTGTGATATCAATTAACGCACTTGACTCCCGGTCCATTCAGGTAGCTTGAGTTCGCCTTGCTCTGAAATAGATAAGATTGCTCTGCGCAAAATTAAATGTCAACTTAGAAGGCATTTAGTGTTTGACAAAAACAGCTTCAGAAAAAAAGAAAAAAAAGAACATATGCATACAGCTACTTTCACTGATATGCTATACATTTTTGGTTACTTTTAGGTGTGTGAACTCAAGATATGCTGGGATTGTAACGCATATCTGCTGAATTCTGACTGAGAGCTGACAGTGCCGATTGTTTTATCACGCGTTAAAGGTCCTAATTCTTAGGCAACCACCGAATTTCGTCAGCAAGGTATTGAGCTATCGAGCTAAGAAAACCTTTGTAAGCAGCTTTTGTCCGTAACAAGTCATGCATTGTTGTGGACCAGATTTCCTTATAAAGAAAATGAAGAAAAACAACATACTTTGATGCAGTATCGAAAGGATTCCTTTTAAAAATACTACAAAGACGTTGCTATTTTTAAACTTCACTATTCATTTGCCCGTTTATGCATTGGGAGACGTCACACGGTGACAAAGTAAAGAATTAGCCTAAATAAATAAAAATTGCGATGAAAAAAGGTCCAGTATGCTTATTTAGAAAAGAGTTAAAACGTAGGTTGTTTCTTCCGCACTATCATACTCACAATCAGATGTCTCACATAGATGTGCAACCTGATTGGAAACGTACACTACTTTCCTGGGTAGTTGCTTATAGCTTATGGATGTAAGGCACGTGCTTGGCCCAGAGAATCATAACACGGGTACCGCAATTTTTTTTAATGATATGGGACATTTCAAGATTACCTACACATTAGAATTGCCGTTTTATAAATACGTAAAAAAAATGAATACTCACGAAGCTCTCGTGACTCACATATTTTGCTACTGGCAAAATCGAGTTTGCGATATCCGCTGGCTATTCCCTGTAATAATCGTTTCCTAGGAAGGAACTTTAGCACCTACGTTTACTTTCCTTTCACCGAAATATCTTGTAATTTTACAAAGACATTTCTTCAAAGTCGCACTTTCTCTGCGGTTGAGGCTATATGCATACCATGACTGAAAAATCACGCCGTCTACTTAAAACCTTAAAAAAATGACGTGCTCAAAGATCAACGACCTAGAGTATCAATATGATGTAACATGAATGTATATTCAAGGTTCACGCAGCTATGGCTATGTGCCTGCAAAAAAAGTTTATACAATAGGGGCGTATTCAAATGCTTGTCGATGCAAACTGCAACGCGTCCGTAAACCATGTGTGTGTTCCGTAGGCTTATATTCCATATGTCAGAAAAATAATGGGAAATTCCACTGGATAAACCCAGACTTCCCATACATGTGATGCACTTCTGGGCCTGTACACTTTCGCAAGTAGTAATTTTGAAAAAATCTTAAAATGTTAGTCTTTTACTGTCCTTCAGTTAAATTCATGATCTGAGCTGAACAAAGCGCTATAATGTACCTGGACAAAGGGCGTTGAAAAGGAAAGATCATTGGTATGTTCTTTTGGCAATATGACTGACAAACCAATAAGCTCTTGCACGTAGTGCGAAAAATAGTCCAAGCTTTTACAAAATCGCTCGCTCTACCACTTTGTTACGTCATATAGTTACGGTATCTCATTACAGAAAATGTTCGTTGAGATCTTTGACCTGAAGCAGTTAATACCAGAGAAATCGTAACGCAAAAATGGGCGGTACCACCATCAATGGCAGGATGAAGATTACAGAAGAGGGTTGAATTCAGAGTATTAATTAAGATAAGTCCGATAATACCTGCGCTTCTCGTGGGATTACTATTGGATCTAAAGATTATTAGTCCAATACACGAGGATTCAGGGTAGAGGTCTTGTTTTCGACACAGAGAAAGTCGAACATAGAATTTAATTGCATAGCGTCATAGACGAATTTCCGAGAGCGGTGAATCATAAAAACCACCAGATCTCGTTACCCATAAGGCAACCGTTTACGGCGTATGAGAAAGTGAGCTGTCAAAGGCTCGTTCTTATTATCGACTTAATTAGGCACGATTAGTTACATAACTAGTCTCGGCATTGATCTAAACATGAAAAAATAATGAGGGTGATTTATTAGGGTAGTTACAAAGTTCGAGTCCTTGTGATTAAGGGCCGACACGACTAGCGTTTCTAGTCTTGTCATATCTCGAAAAGTTTCCTATGGTAGACTCGCGGCCCTATAGAAATCAATTAGACGTTCGGGTAACAATTTAGGCATGGCTAACGATCCATCCAGGATAAAATGATGAAGATTATCTTGTTAATACGCGTACTGGTACATGCGTTTTTTTAACACCACTGGTGTTAAGAGGAAACTACTCGACGCCTTTTATTCAAGACGGCAACATGCAGGAAAAAGGACGTATTACATATACTGTATGTAACAAAGTTAGACTACCTGAGGAAAAGGGTAACACACGAAATGCACTTCAAAAGAACCGCTTACACATTTGAACAGATTGTTTGAGGAATTTACGAAGTTGGAGGAAATTTTTGTTGTGTTATATCCAGAATCATTTTAACAAGGCTTAAAACTGAAATTCTAGTTTGGATGCAAATGATAGACTCTTAAAAAAAAAACAGATCAGAGTCGTAACAAGCTAAACACATTTTTTCGAGTTCACCGATTTTTTTAAAATTAATATTATTTCGATCTTTTTTTTTCCGGGCTATAGGCTAACCAGCATAAGACTAGACCACTAACTCCCAAAAAAAATATTCCACAATTACAAATACATTTCAAATGTTATCCAAAGTTACTGTGAAGTGACAAAAGATGGTAAATAGAGAAGCCAGGGCTACTTCAGACTGCTTTGACGAGAACGAAATGTTCTAAATAAACCACGACAATGCAGAATTCGGACATCTGTGTCAAGAGTGAAATACGTTGTCAGTTGCAGGGTAAGCAACGACATGAGTCTGAAGAAAGAGACCATAGTGTAACATACTTTGAGCAATTTGTTGCAAGTGCAAAGTCATTTTTTTGTGTATGACAGTACCGACCCGGGCTAAAATAAAAAGGTGCTTTTGCCAAAGGCAAACGAGGTCTTTCTCCGTGCCCTACTTTGGCCAAAGGCTTACGTGCGGATTCGTCCTGTACAGAGAAAACGTACAACAATGGCATGCTTTAAGAACTCCAACATAACCATACATTCATCAACTAGTGTTACTGATAACATTTTGATACTATACAGTATGTCAACGGGATTATTTAATTATTTAAGTCGAGTAGTCTTAGAGTTTGTGATAGTTTCCGTTCGTTTTGAAGTTCTTTAC
>Ga0058701_10003769_pt1 | contig 12113 bp, 4 predicted proteins | sample AgamicOrMae_FD_97039 | JGI IMG/M metagenome (GOLD analysis project Ga0058701, IMG submission 97039) | Agave microbial communities from Guanajuato, Mexico - Or.Ma.e | ecosystem: Host-associated > Plants > Phyllosphere > Phylloplane/Leaf | place: Guanajuato, Mexico | collected 2012-06-04 | reverse complement strand
TCGTAGCATTGCCTAGGGAGGGCAGTGGGAGGGTGTGGAGGCAAGAGGAGGTGCCCGCCTTTCCCCCGGAGCCTTCCCCGACCCACCCCACGCGCTCCTGCCAACACACATTAGATTACAAAAAAGTCACTAGATTTTGTTTGGCTCGTCACTTATGGACATCATTGTACGCCTTTCCCTCCAATCTCCCGGCCGCGAAATGACCCCCCTTCCGGTCCGTTTAAAATCGAAAAATTGAGCAATACACATCGGTGTCAATTATTTTTAGTTCCTCTTTATCAGATCCAATCGTCAAAACATAAAGAATACTCAAAAAAATTTGGGCCAAAAATTAAAAAAAAACTGCCTTTTTTTCAAATTTTAGGCCAAAAACTTTTCATTGAATTTTTTACGTTTGATAATAGGAATTGTTTAAGGGGAACTAATAACTGTTTTTACCATCGGATATTGCCCGCTTAGTTCACATATAACTCCTAAATTGGAATTTAAAATCCCTACCCAAGAATCGTCCGGGCACTTGATTGAGCTTACCCAAGTAGTTCGTGAACTCAATATTTTTCTTAACGAGGTGTTTGAATCGCAGTTATATATTTCCGAGCAATTTATAATTTAGTGTAAGTATAGCCGTAATTAGCTATTGGAAGGAATACTTTCAAGATTTTCCTCTTTCCACGATTTCCCGTTTGTTGGGACCGAAAAAAGCCAGACAACCGTTTCCCGTGGTTGAAACAAAAATGACAAGAATCTGGTCGCGCAGAATTATTCACAATATTTTTTTAATACACATTGGCTTGAATCGTTCGTGAAAGGTCTGTTTGTGTCGCGATTAGAAAATTTCTTGTTACAGTACTTTTGTCTGGCTAAAATGTCACTGAAATCACTTTTTGGAGGTGGAAGTTGACTGACAGCCCCGCTGAACAGTAATTACGTCTTGTATTTGCAATGCCAATTTTTTGTTCAATTTTCAGGCCTAATTACAGCAGCTGTTATCATCTTATCTAGGCGTTGTAACATTAACCCGGACAACGTTGCGACTCCTGTAGCTGCTAGTCTCGGAGACATCACATCTTTGAGTCTCTTATCGTGGGTGTCGAACGAACTCTATTACTGTATTGGTACGTTTCTCATACCATTTCATCGAGTGACTTTTTGCGGTGCAATTTTTCATACTAACGTTTTCCATTTGCTTTCAGGGAAGTATGATTGGTTGTCTCCCATGATTATTGTCAGCTATATCGCTTTGGTGCCCGTCTGGGTCATCGTCTCAAAGAAAAACCCGCACACGCGCGAGGTTTTGTATTCAGGCTGGACGCCGGTTGTATTAGCGATGATGATAAGCAGGTAATTAGAAAACTGCCTCAATTTTCATCAGTAGAATCACAAGGACGATTATTGATGTTTTTTTTGTTTTTTTTCTGTTTGCCAGTTTGGGTGGTGTTATTCTAAATGTGATGGTCGCGAAATTCGAGCACATCGCCGTATTCCAGCCAGTCATCAACGGCGTCGGCGGAAACTTGGTCGCAGTCCAGGCGTCGAGGATCTCGACTTCCCTCCACCGACTCGGACACGCTGCGACGCTGCAGGAACCGATATTCATCACACCCGGACAGTGTTTCTTCGGAAAAGGTGCATCTCGAAGCAATCCCCTATGTCAGATACCTTTTAAGCGGATTCGATTGATAAGAAAATGTCGCTATGCTCTGTGGAACGTCGATTTATTGCTCGGTTGTTTGCAGGCCCTCATTCCCGGACAACCCGTGTGCTTATGTCTCTAGTACTTCCAGGCCACCTCATCTTTGTTTATGTTATTAATTATATGAAAGCCGGTCAGATCGTTTTATCACCTGCATTTACTACAGTCTATTTATGTGTGGCTATACTACAGGTAAGTTTGTCGAGCATTCCTTGTTTCTTAGTGTATATTTGCTTAGACCTGATCGACTTTCGGATTTGTCATTTTGATGTAAAATTTTGCGGGGGGATAAAAGATATATTGCCTATGCAAGGGTATTAGCGAGGCTGAACAACACCATCAAAAAATAATTCAAGCGTTAATAACTTGATTCGCGAACCGAAATGAGATCCTCGCAAAATATCTTACGTAATCCTCATACATCTCTGAAATGAAAGACTCAAACTAGAATGGAACGCACAAGATGCAAAATGATATGTTTGGTTTCTATTCAGAAACGAGAGGTGATGTTGGTCTCGACCAGGTCTCGACCAGGTCTCGACCAGGTCTCGACTCATTGTCAGGCGGGAACATTTTTCTCATTCTTCCGTCAGTCGGAAAAGCTCTCTCCTCGCAATGACATCCATACGCTTCCTTGGAACGTTTAATAAATGGTTTCTTGTTTGTTCAGGTGGCTATTCTCCTGTACCTGGCCTACATTCTAATCCACTGGATGTGGCAAAAAGGTATCGATCCCGACAGTTCGGCTATTCCGTACCTAACCTCGATGGGTGACCTCCTGGGAATTAGCCTGCTCGCAGCAGCTTTCCAAGCACTCTACCTTCTAGGCGAGCACGAACTCGATTCGGACTATCTCGGAAGTATAGCCGAGATCACCACAACCCTACACCCGTTCAAAGTAAGCCAAGAAGTAGTTGTCTAAATTTTGTTTCTCGACAGTAGAAAGCAGCAGGTCTGCCGAATAGTCTCTGACGTGGTTTTCAACGAAGGTCTAATTTGTGTCCAACCTGAGTTGTAGAAGGCCCCGAAGTATTCTAAGGTAGTCATGAGGCGCGTTAAAATGTACAAATACTTTAAACACACTTAAAAATTGTAGTTTTCACACCGGAGACACTGTTCTAGATGTCCAAGTTTAGTGTGATCATATCCAGGAGTATCGAACTCGTCTCCACAACTTTTGTTTTATCTATTTAAAGACTTTTTAGTGAATAGCTCGTCGGTTTCCTCATAAAGGTGGTTTTCAAATGAATTTTATGCACCAAAAAAACATGTATTTATTCGTCAAAAATATTTATTATTTTTCGAAGATTATTAGTTTTAGCTGGAAAACTTGAATTTTGCTCGTTTTCCTCCCTCAACGCGAGTATATCACTTCTGATTAGCGTTATCGCCGCACGATTGAAACTCGAATCCGATCATTTCTTTGGCGGTTTCGTTTCAATTAACATCCTGGTTTAACTTCTGATGTTTATGAAGCTTAGGTATATTTCTGATTGATTTTGGAGGAATAGATTTCCGAATGAAATCTTTACAAGATTTATGGCGTCTTCTGATTATCGACCCTGTCTGTGGTTACATTTGTCGTAACCAGTCGGATCGATGTACAAGTATCTTTGATCACCTTTATTTATCTTTTTGTTTGTTTTTTTGTTTTTTTGTTGTTTTTTTTTGACGATGCTGCTTGCTTGACTGACATGCGTTCGGAAACTTTTAATGAATTTTTTGAAGGTGCAAAACCTGTATACAACTTATACCATGTTCGCAATAACTCCAAAGAGACAATAATTTGTGTTCTAATGATAACTTCGTGAACCAAGGGAGTGGATCAAAACAGTATTTCATGGTTTGCGTAGTCGGAAATATTTTTCAATTGTCTTAAAGAACCGGACGTCTGTGGTGCTTATACATTGCAGTCGAGATCTAAAATCCACACTCCGTGCCAATAGACTGTACGGTGGTGAACTAAAGATTTCATCGCGGAGAGACTTTGACTTAGTACTGCCACGCGACCAATTGTTCGCGCGTTTGTCACTTTAATTCATCATCTCTTTGCAAAGCGTAACCAAGATAAAAATTTTGACTCGTAAGGTGTTACTGCTTGCAAGCAAGTTCACGCAATTACCGACTGAAATTTAGGAACAGTCGAAATAGTTCCGTGAACCACTTGTTTCCAAATTAAAATTTCTGGGTGAACACGCGTTTCAATTTTTTTCGCGCAAAGGCGCTTTCTTGCAATATTAATAGACTTGGTAACAGTAATTTTGAAAAATGAGGGAATATTGTACGTTTTCGATTGGAGGAGCAACAAACGGCGTTCTTAATGTGTGACCTCAGGATGAAGAGATGTTCATTTTGATGACTAAAGAGATGCGCAACTATCTGTTAAAATTGATCAGATGTTTATATTTTGTAGAATCGTCAGTGCCTTTAGATAAAGGTTTCAAAATTTTTGCGATCTTTTGGAAAGCGCGTCTGCCGTTTTTTGGACCGTTTTTGTCGAGAGGTTCCGAGTGAGCTGAGCTAAACTAAAGCTTTTGGAGTATCCGAAACCAGTATTAGCACTACAGCTCGAAAAGTGCCGTGTTGTGAATGCGTAGAAATGTGCCGGAAATCCTGCAAAGGAAGTGTGTTCTTGGAAAGGGAGCAATGTCCTTTATGAAGAGTGTATTTATGGAAAGGATAGCATTTTTCGGAATGATTTAAAAGAAGGATGTCACAAAAAGAAAGTATTTTTTATCAGTGATGCCAGATCAGTGATCTCTGGGAGTGAGTTTGCTATCCTGCCTCGTTGAGTGGCGGTACGATAGCCTAGTCCGTTTCTTGACCGCCACTCGACTGATCTTCGCGCCTGTTTTCTTGCGTCTGAGAAAATCACTGACGCGTTCGGAAACGGCACCTGAGGATGTGCCTTCTTTGTCTTACACATGGAGCTTTCATAAGAGAAGAAGATAGATTACTCTTCGGGTGGTGTTCTCGAACGCAGCCCTTGGAAAGATCCCCGTCGTTTTGCAGGGACCTCGGGTCGCACAAGGAACTGGGATTCCAATATGTGTAGCTTTGCGCTGCCAGTATTTCTACGCCCCGCTCTTACCCATATCTATTTTTCTAAAGTTGGCTATAAGCCCTCCGAAATGGCGCGCTATTTTTCTATAAAAAAAAGCATTTTTTCGGAATTTTGGCGCCGTGTACACTGGAAATTTGAAAAGTGAAATTTTCCACCTCTGGTGTTCCATCTTTTGCTGAAATGCCGAGCGGAGCAAAGCTCGAGGCAAATAAAATAAGCCTATAAATCGGCAAGCCTGATGTCGCTTGCCTCTCAGTGGCAGTAAGTGCCGCCGAGAAGTAAGCGCCAACATGCTTATTAAGAGCCGAGTGCAGTGGTGGCAGAGCGAGGTAAAGGGCTTGTGACCCAAACGAGGTGAACCTTATCTTCGCGATTCTATACCATTCATACTTATGATAACTAATATGCCTCCTTTCAAATTTGTAGTGTGGGTGTTCCCATTATTTTGGGAATCACATAAGGACCTAGAGGAATTTTTCTCACTATTAGGAGAACCCATAAGGATCGTAAATATATCCCAAAATAGTAGGAATATTTGAACGAATCAAAAAAAGGTTGGAAAACGCGTCTCCCTAGATATGTAACTTGAATTTGGCATAAATACGTGCTAATATCTCAATACCCGGTTATGCCATGTTAGATGCGTATACTTGATAAGCCGAATGTCCAAGCCGGTCTTGGATAGCCGGAACTGTCTCAAATAACTGTGACGTCTCAATTAAGGATAAAAGTGTGCCCAGTTTAGGTCAATTAGGAATGACATCCAGGAGTATTAAATGTATGCCTTATTTTTTTGTCTGTGTCGTGCTGTGTGTGTAAACTTGTATGCTAGTTAATGTGTACGCAGCATAAACCAATGGAGTGATGAAATATCCAATATTCGTTACGTAACGCTATCTCTAATTATATCAGAATAGAAACAGGTTCGTGGATTGGAAAGATAGGCTGTGCTAGGAAATATCTTAAGTTTACTCTGCCTGTCGATTTATTATAAAATCACTACCGAGTCTAAAAGCGCGTTCTTCCTTAAGGGACTAAAGATCGTCCTAAAATGTGTTTCTTTCTTCTTTTTTCAAATTATTAATCAGCTTTATTAGTCAGATCTTAGTTGATTTTGCAGTTACTGAAAAGTCATTGTTAGGCTTTGTTTCCATATCGAAAGAAAATTACTCGAAAGATTTGAAAATATAATCGTATAGTAAAATTGGATTATTGGTTGTGGTAGTACATCACCTTTTTAGAATCGCGAGCCCGCAAAGTTTTTTGTTGAATGGGCCGTTGAACGAACAAGTTTTGCGCTTCAGTTGTGTCTGTCTCCGTTTTGTTATCGTTCAGTGTTTCGTATATAAAAGTTGCTAAAAGTTTTAGTCTTGTTAGGTGTGTTGAAAACGTTTCAAAAAATAGTTTGTCAATAGAATTTTTTTTTACATTTTTAGACATAATGTATACCGGTGATTTTAGAGTTAATATCAACTTTCCTTTTAAGTTTCTAAAATAAATGCTTTTTACCGTACTCGTCGTATTTAAAATTCAAAATATCTTAGATTTTACTGCCGGATTCTATGAGAGCGTCGCAGAGCACGATTCGCTGATGATTTGGTTTTGTTGCTATTTACGCATGAAATTCGTGCGATTGTAGATTGAGGGAATAGAGTTTTCTAGTTGGCTTCACTAATACTTAGATGTCGTTTTTAGTTGTTAATTTATTCTACGTAATTTGTTTTGGAGTTATCTTTTATTTACTCGCTTTATGTAGGAAATTTGCTGTGAATTGTTAAAACAGCAACCCGAGGAATCATGCATAAATCCGTAGCATAGAGGTATGATTGGTCAAATCTTTGTTATATTTATTGGTTGCACTGGTAATTTTGCTTCCTAGAAATTTTTCATAACGGATTGAGGTTTGTGTGAGGGAAAATAATGGTGCCGTATCCCTCGGCGCTTAACCTATAAATTTCTTAGCCAAACTTTTCACAAGAGGCTCTGTTCATTTTGAACTTTAACTTTTTAGTGATCTTTGAGAAAATGGATGTCTTCAGGTACACATTCGTGACAAAATATGGTCAAAGTTCCATCTCGTTTGCAAGTATGGACGATAACTTACAGTATTCAGTAGTATGCTAATTCGAAATTTATTCTGCTAAAGTTCAGCCATAGTCGCAAATAACAGTTGTTCGCTAACTGAAGCAATATTTATTAAATTCAGGCAGGCTTCTGCATTACATGAACTACTTTAAAAAAGATTAGTAGCTAAAGATGTTGAGATCGAGATGTTTTAACGAGACATCCATTTTCGCCGTTTAGTTTTCAAATTATTCGTGCGTTTATAATCTTGTTTTTCTACAATGTTGGTGGCTCTTTCGAATCGCTCCACTGATCATGGGCTGCGCGCCCAAGCGCATGTAGTATTAATTACGAGTTATGTAATTAATTTCTTCATCGTAGTTAGACCGGCTAGCTAGTTGATCAACACTAGTTACCACCACTAGGTGTTTAGTGCTTGGGTAATAAGACTGGTTAAGTGACCGTATCTTATGTCTTACTGTCGTCGATGTTACGAAACAGGGGCCCGTAGGGAGAATCCCGCCTAACTTTGAATATATATTTTAAATCTAATTTAAGTTTATCTTGGACCTGCGTTATTTCTTCTCGTTCAGCTGATTTTCAACCTCTTACATCCAAATAACATGCTTTTAATTGAAATTCAGTTTTAGGATGTTCAAGAACCTTTTGAAAACTAATTAAATTCTTATTTCAGATGGTCGCTTTTCTAGTATTGGAACATGGTTGTCACAAGGCCTTGGAGTCGGAAAAGTCGGGGAAAATTTTCATAATTATTAAAAAGTCGTTAAAAGATGGAGCGGTGCGGAAAAAATAATGTGACGCCGCAATGTATTTTTTTAAAATTATCATTTACTTGTTAGTTGAAAAGAATGATGTGTGAGTAAATAAATATTTTGTCAGGAAATTTCATGAGAGAGTGAGATAATTTCAAAATCTTAAGTTTGTGGCAACCATGTTTTAGTATTTTGAGTTTTGGAAGAATTTCAAGGCAGAATAGCTGTCTAGTCCGAAAAATGCGACAATGATTTAAATGTATTTAAGATATACCTAATTATGTTTCGTGTAATACGGGTTATTGTTGTCATTGTAGCGGAACGGTGGCCTGGAAACAGAATAATCCTTAGGTGTGAAATATTCTTGTTATAAGTTCCGAGAAGAATAACTCAAAATCGTTATGACCTCATCGGTTCGGATCTGTCAATGTCTATAAATTTTGAGCGAATGTATGGTAGTTTTACAGTGCCGCTGAGACGGCATATATCATTCCAAAGCTGAGCCAGTTTTTAAAAGTGCCATTTAATACCGCTGATTGGCTCTTAACTGTCGTGTGAAGCGCTACACCAAATATTGTAGAATTAACAGAAAGTCAGACTTCTCAACAAGAAAAAAATTGTCAGCTCTCTAAATTTATTAGATTGTGTGTGGAACTAGAAAAATCTTATTTTGGGCCTAAATTGAACATCTTTCCCGTTCAACATTAAATATAAAATGATAGAGTTCAGCTTACAAAAATTGTATGTTTTATGTTTAAAGTAATCAGAAACAATTTAACTAATCTGTGTTGTCCTAACCATCAGACGCCCTGTTTTACTGATGAACTAGTCGGTTATCGTCAAAATCAACTGATCGAAAAGAAATTTGGTTTGAATGGACTTTGAATAAAATGACGTCCGTTGAGCTACGATCGTAACTCGCAATTATTGAGTCTCAGGTGTTCTAAATTTACAATGGTAGTAGTAATTCATGTTCGGATAGAATAATGAGAGGCCTAGTATTTCAGTCTTTTTGTGCCATAGCACAATACCCGGGCATCGTCTCAAATGCCCCCTGTCGTCTAAGATTTTTTTAAACTTTTTTTTCTCAAAGTTTTACTGACGTCTTTTGATTTTAGTCGTAATACAAACGACATTATTTAAGTAATCTGTGATTCAGTGTGTTTGTCCTTTAGTTGATAAGTATTTTTAATGTCCATTTTAAAAGTGATGTTCCTATTTCTTTTGCCGAGATGAAATTTTTGTTCTATCATCCATCAATGTACCATAACCTGAAATAGCGATACGTACAGTACTAAGGTGCATGTCATCTGTGCTTTTTCGTTTTCCGTGAACCCTTGTCTCTTCAATTAAAAAGTATGGAAAAATATCACATCTTTTTTATTTACCTTAAAACTCCTACCAATCAAACGGATTGCTTTGAAAAACACGTTCCGCGCAATCTCTGCCTCATTTTTATTTATTAAATTAAAAAAATCACAGTGTGCAGGGCCAAAATAGGTGATGTGTTTTTACCCGCCTTAAAGAGAAGGACGCATCAACGGCAGGAGTGCGTTAAAAAATAATGCGTGCAGTTGAACCAATGTGCGCTGAAAAAAGAGGAAAAAATCGTGAAAATACGAATCATTCGGCTCGTTTATTGATTCCACCAACGTTTGTTTAATTAAAGCGTATAAATCATGTCATGAAAGTTTTTTCTTCCTCTTTTTTTTTTTATTCTCGAATACAAAATGTGTAGCAGCAATTTTTCATAATGAGAATATGCATCTGCTCTTTTAGAGAATCGCGCCGCCGCCACGCCCGCCGCGCCTTCCGTTGGTACGTGGCCGCCGCATAAGTCTGGAGCCGGCAGATGTTGCGATCAAAGCAGATTGTTTTTTGTTTACCTTAACAGTAAAATATCGATGAGACAGCATCTTCGAAAGAATAGAAAGCGCTCATCATCAGTATATTGTCCCAGAATCCATTTCCGGAGAGGTTTTTGCATTCCGCGTATTTTTGAACGGAACTCTCATGGTGGACCACTTGTTTCAGGTCGTTGAAAGTTTCTCAACATCGAAAAAAATCTATCATATGTTAATCGAGCTGAAAGTTTTATTGATTCCGCAGTATTAATGAAGCAGAACAGCTCAGAATAAATATACCTTAATATCTTGGGCGCCAAAGGGTTTATAGGGTTCAGGCGAATGGGGCAGGCAATGTTTCTTCCCCTGTAGGGAAAGAGCATTCGATGAGGCTTGACCCAATCGACTGCATGACTCAGTCGATGAAGTCTGTCCCGTGTTTACAAATTCGGCGTTATCCCGTTTACAAGGGTATGCCCCGCCGACTCGCTGCCTTTGATCCGTCGGTCTACCGCCCTTTGTCGGCATGCGCAACTGAATAGAAGACTCCCCGTAAGCGTCTCAGTAAATACGAGACGAACTTAACAATGCACTGACGGAAGCGTCTTCCAAATATTATGGTTTTGATCATTGTAACACCTTCGGAACGCCCTTGTGGTATTGATTGGCACAGCACGAGCGAGGTTTGGCACTATGGAAAACATCTTTCTAAACCGAGAAGAAATAAAGGCATTCGGAACATTCGAGTCCGTAAACACCCGCTCGGAAGGAAAAAAGAGGAAAATATCGCCAGTTGGAATGTCTTGAGAAAAGGGTATGTTGCATTGGCCCGTGCAGCGCGGCCAGCATTTCTAAAGTGCCTATGCAAACGATTTGGGTGATTTCGCAATCTTGCAGCTTCCGACATTGATGCATAGGACCACATCTCAGTGCGTCAGAAGATTTCGAGAAATGCGGTCCACAATTTCTCTTGTGACGGTATGCCTTTTTGCCACCCTGAGTGGGGTATATACCCAATCTCCCACCCGGCGAGGACCCAGTGAGTGTTTTATTTCACAATGGTGGTTTTAAATTTTGTTATTCTTGGATGCATTTTGGCGGGATTTGTAACGTCTATCGAGGATGATCCAGGTTTTTAGATGACGGATTGAGCCAACAGTTTTCACGTGTGAAATACTAGAATATGTGTTTTTATTTGCGTAGGGTATCCGTTGACGGCTGAGCGGGTATCCAATCTTCACATTGGTGATTCTTCGGTGAGTCCTTTATACATTGTGTAGAGAGGATGATAAGAGAAAACTGCAGATCCTCAAATCGATGTATCGCCAGATTTCAACAATGAATGAAGCTTTCGGTCGCAGTGATCTTGAACCTAAGTTTTAACATACTGGTACCCGACTTGGAAAATCTTAGGGACAAAAACTGAAGCTTTTCAGGAATGGGGTTCCAGCTTTGTCAGGTAACCATACAGGTTATAAGAAAAAAAATATATCTTTAGCCTTCGGATTTTCAACTCAGCTTGTTGATTGCATGTAAGCACACGAAACCACAATGAACAGAACAGCTGGAACCTTTGGGTTCTAAAACGAGTCCATTCGATGAGGCGCGAGTTTATTTTGGGGATTGCGATTGCGAAAGAAGGAGGTGACATATTTTTCTTACTTTTGATTTTATATCTTTTTTTTTTACTGTTTATGGGCTTGTGATGATGTGTTTGGGTAGGATGTCATGCGTCATCTCTCAGCTTTTTTTTATATTTTTTTTATTTTCTAGCAACGAGATCTAGAGTTTCAAGAGTGTACTACTCCGAACAATGAGGAAGGTCATTGCCGCCATTTAAGGTACTGCCTTATGGACGAGTTCATCGACAGTTTCCAAGTTTTTAGGGAATATGCGTGTGTCATCGAAGGAAGGTAAGGAAAAAAATTAAGGAGCAGAATCAATCGGAAAAAGGCTCATCAGTCATTTGACTTATTATTTGGATCGATTTTTTAGTTCAACGAACATGGACGCCTACGTCCCGTTCCGTTTAGAAGATTTTTGAATTGTAAATACATGTTTTTTCAGCTGAGTGCAGCTTGAGCAAGGCGTTGAATTAAAATTAAATTACAGATACGTCGGAGTTTGCTGTCCAGATAGCTTCGATATCATGGATCGAGGGCGGACCAACTCCACAAGAATGTGAGTTGAGAAACGCGGCTCAGGCTAGGCAACCTCCACGACACAGGCGTGAGGCATGTTGCCTATGGCGAATCCCACAGGGGCTATCAAAGTTTTTCCTTTCTTCAGTGGACCTCCTGTTGGGCGGGCTCCTGTACCGAGCCAAGGTGGTGGGAATAACCGAAGACGTATGGATATGTCGGAGGCGAACCAACGCGCTCTCCGGAGGCGCGGCTGCGGTCGGAGGGCCAACGGACGTCAAGACGTGATTCAAGTGACCCAAGATGTTTCGGAGCCCGGTGATTGGCCCTGGATGGCGGCTTTGATGAGAGGAAGAGAGCAGCAATTCTGTGGAGGAGTGCTCATCGACTCAAGAAATGTACTTACTGCCGCACACTGTGTTTACAAGTAAGTAGCCACCTCCCTCCCATTTTTTTTCTTTTTTTTTTTCTTTTTTTTTTTGAATCTATCTTTGAGTGTTTTCCTCCTTTCCTTTTGGCCGCCCAGGTCCAAAT
>Ga0058701_10003768_pt1 | contig 12115 bp, 6 predicted proteins | sample AgamicOrMae_FD_97039 | JGI IMG/M metagenome (GOLD analysis project Ga0058701, IMG submission 97039) | Agave microbial communities from Guanajuato, Mexico - Or.Ma.e | ecosystem: Host-associated > Plants > Phyllosphere > Phylloplane/Leaf | place: Guanajuato, Mexico | collected 2012-06-04 | reverse complement strand
CGCCATTATATTACAGCTATGACTCGACTGTAACCGCGCGCTAATACTGTAAATATTACGACGTGGTAGTTACTGTACGTAATACGCGAGATACAAGCCCCTTGGACTCGACATAATAAGCTAAGATTGAAAGTTTGCATTTATAACCTTTTAGCCTGTTCGTTCAGTCTGTTCATTACGTAGTCAAGATTGACGATCTACCCCCGAACGTAGATTAGATGCAGAGCGCCTCGCTTAACTGCAAAGCCTAGTGCCTCTCATTTTTGCGACCGAGAAGTGTAAGCGCCGAGAGGCTTGCCAATGATTCGTTAAGCTGAAAGTTGAGCTTGTGTGCTTAATGTCTGGATCCGACCGGCCTGACGAAGAAATGCAACCAGTACCAACAGGTAGAAAATAAATTCTTGAAAATATACTGTACGCTCCATTTGTCCAGAAAAAAATCACTGTGCCCGCTAGATTACGGTATCTAAAGAAATTCTGCTCTTCGTGGGGTAAAACTTTAACAGGATTGCAGTGTTTCCAGCCGTCTCCAGTTCATAGGAGAATAAGGAATTCTCACTAGATTTCTAATTTGCAGTAAACGGGTGCCTTGGCCCAAGTAGTAAGAGTATTCCTAGCGCTTTTCTGTACTTTGAAGCTCCTTCCCCTCCCCCTTCCCCCTGAACTGCCAACCACCTGCCGACGCCCCCCTCCCCTCCGCGGGCATGGAGCGCCACACAGCGGCGTCGCCTCCTCCGAGCGTAGTTTCCCCACTCCACTCGTCTCAAAATAGACTGACCTCGTGCACGGGGTGTGGTGGAGGAGGGGGAAGAAGGGGAGGGAGGGGTGAGAAGGGGAGGTTGGGGCGTTACGGGAGGGGGAAGAGAGGGAGGCAGGGGTGAAAAGGGAAGGGGAAGAAGGTGAGGGAGAGGTGATAAGGGAGGGGGGAGAAGGGGAGGGGGGTTGCTCCCCGACGCGCTGCTTTGTAGGTGATTCCCCTCTCGACTCCATTTGTCGCTTCAGCCGGGCCGCCACCGGCTCCGCGGCGTCCTTTTAGGACATATAACTGAATTCGCTTTAAAATGAAAAGGCCTAGCTGTAGGCAGCTTCTTTATCTGAAGACGTACGAGCCAAATAAGCTCGGTCCGCTTGCCATGAACGGGGCCTAACGGATCACCGACCGGCCCGCGGGCACCTGTTGACATCAAAAGCCGATTAAAAGGACATCTCCCTTATGAGGACATGATTCCACTCTTTTCGGATTGAGGGAGCAAAAACTGCGCAGGGAAATACAGTCAGCGAATAAAATGAACATTCGGGCTTGGTAGAAGTTTTTGTTTGTGGGAACTCGTTGTTTTCCATAGCGTAGGAGCCTCTTGTTAAACATCACTTGCAAATGGATTCAGATCCATAATTTATTTCACGGAATTTCTCCGTAATTTTTCAAAGATTCTCAGTTCATTAATGTTCCTGATAATACTGATAGACTTTCGAAGAATTTTCCCAGATTTCCGGAGATTTTTCAGACAGTGTGCAAGAACTCCTACCTGTTGAAGGCGCCTTCTTTAGCTGATTCGAAAGACTGGCTAGGAAGGTTTTCTTTTTCCTTTTTTTTACTCATTACAGTTATAACCTTATTCACTGAAATAATTTTGGGGGGTGGTTTAATACTTTTTGCTTTAAAAAAATGGTCTCGTATTTTCTCTACCAATCAAATCATTAATTAATCAATCAATCAATCAAAATTTAAATTTACTCAGATAAAGCTAAAGTTTACGCCGTTAGCGGAATTTTTGCAAAGGGTCGAGATCAAACCTACATAAAAACTGATGTTTAAAATTATTTTTTGTCCGTAAAATTGTTTTGAGGAATGTAAGCGATCGATGAGATTCTAGTTTATTGATGGTACAATGAGGGCAAAAGTTCGAGACATGTTTTATCTTTACTTCATCCCATTTTTGCAAGAGTTCGGGACTTCTCCTATGTGGTCTCCACTATGATCGTGAATAGATGATGTGTATTTTGGTAAAACTCCTCCCTTTTTATAAGAACAAAAACAAAAAAAAAGCATTATTGCGATATTTTTGCATTAAGATCCTATATCTCTTATCTCCGAATAACACAACAAAAGTCTGGATGAACAATCTTGGGCCAGAAAGAGCTCATTCCCTGCGCGCTAAATACTCCTCAAAATATCCATTAATTTGCGCCAGCGATTTCAGTGAAGTTTTATGTTCAGGAGATCGGACTTTTCAGTTGGCCGATTTTCTCATCAGGATCGAGTCCTGCAGCTTGGATTAGAGGAAGAACATTCCAAGGGAAAGGTTCCACTGTATACTGTATCAGGAAGAATTTGTATCGTGGCATTGAGCATGTGCCTCGAGGTGGAATAAACCTTGTCGGAGACTCTCAATTGGGTCTGCATCAGGAAATTCAGTCAAGGCAACGTTAGGTTAGAGTGTGTTCCTTAGTTTAGGATAAGTTAGGTTCAGCGTTCCTTCCTTTAATTAAAATTTGCTCGCTTAGCTTCTCGAAGCTTCTGTATGTGATTAACAGTTGGTCTGCTATAAAATAAAAAGATTAAAGTCAATCTTCAAGTGTCGTTTTTTTTCGTCTTTTAGGGAGGAACATTCGGATATGTTTTGATAACATTAGTTCAGGGAATTTTTTTGGTAAGATATAGACGCCGAGAGTTAACGAAAGCTCATATTTCATTACGCATTGATGAAACATAAAAAGGCATCGTCGCTCTTTCATTAGAAAATAAGCAAAGCGATCAACTTTCACCAACACAAAAAGAGAGGCTATATCGAGTTTCACCAAATTTACCTCTACATTCTTGTTTTGTTGATTGAAATAGGTCTAGAGCTAGAATATTTATTGCGGGGCCGTATTTCTCTGTTCCTATCAATCGTAGCTGTCGGATAGAGCAAATGTCATTTGGCTTTATAGGACGGATATCTAATTGGTATATGCCAGCTTCAGGCATTTGCTGCTCCAACAGTATGTAAAATTATTCGAGAGACCAACCGCAAAAAAACAGAACTGAATTGGGTTCACTTTCCCAGCAAAACTCATATACCTACGTCACTTACAGATCATGTTGGAATTCAGTCGGGAACTGTGAAAGCTGATTGAAGTTGTAGTTAATTAAGCTCAGAAACAAGCAAGTTTACACGTTTCAAAAAATCCCTCATATCTAAATTAAGCTTCCTTTTGGAAGACATCGTGAGACAGTTGGAGGTTTCCGACCTTTGATTTATATTTCAATATCCATTTTATCAGGATTAAGCGAGCCTTGCTGGCCAGTTGAACAGAACCGCGCTTCTGGAACCACATTTTCGTAGCAAACTGCGAAAACCCTTCGGGTTTAGACATTCCAGTGTGATGAAAGAGACTCAAGTTATCCCTTCTTTTCCTTAGAAAAAAAAAACAACATAACAAAAAAGGTCTTTTTATTTCTTTTCATGATGTAGCCTAAAGGCACTCGCGCATACAACATTTTAAGAGCACTATTTGTGCATGACAAAGCCGGTATGTTGGCAGCGACAGCGTTACGAGCAACGAGAAGACCTGCCATTGGTCCGCTAAGGTCATTGCCAACCTGCCGGGCACAAGTAGTGTTCCGGAGCTTTTATGCGCGACAGTGCTTGCCTCTGCGCACGAATACAGATACGGAATACGCTCTACGCAGGAAAAGCGACTCGTCTGGAAATAAGTCCCGTGGGCATGGAAGTGGAGGTAACAATTAATTAAAAAACAATCAATTAATCAATATTTTAGATGAGGTGATGCATAGAGTATACCACGGTAAATTAGAAAGGTTCATAATCCTATGCAGTACATCTTTAGTCGCAAACTCAAGCGGGGTTAGCCGCAAGGTACAAAAAACCCAAGTAACTTTTAACCTATAAGGTTATCTAATCAAACGATAGCCAATCTTGATGCAGCTTACTTCTCGGAAACAGCTACTGCTACCGAAAGCGGTACCAATCTTAGTGACCCTTAGGAACGTTTAGGTGAGGAGTTCCTCCAGCTTCACGAAGAAAACCTCTTTTCAAGTTTACAGCGCACAAAGCGGACAGAGTACACACCTACCGAGCGAGTTACGAGCGCCTAATGATATTCTGAGATATCGACGCAGCCCGCTCGACACAGCTACCATGCATGTTGCCTACACCACCACGTGGTAGGCAACACGCGTGGCACTTGTGTCGAGCGGGTCGCATCATCATATCAGAAAATCCTTGCTGAAGTCGCGCGGTACAACATATCGAAGATGCATCAAATACGTCTGCTTACGTTTTTCCGGGTGCTCTATGTTCAGTTTATCGTAGGATTGTGAGAGAAGAGCGTCCTGGAAAAGTAGTATCGAACGCTATGTATTACTCGTTTTTCAGAAGTTAAAGGCCCATCAGCCATTTTTTTTGCCGATTTTTGCGTTTCAGAGACTTGAGTCTATCCGGTAGAAAGTATGTCAAAATTCACGCACAGTCCCTACAATAAACATTTACTGCGCCGAACGTCTGACACTGATAGAGCTTTGTGTCTCTCTCACACTCCGACGAGGTTCTTTGTCGGTCTTTACCTCACCTCGCGGTGAATGTTTATCTGCATTTTATTTGATTTACGCGCTTTTTAAGCCCGCCTCCTTCCAGGAGAAGGGCTTTATAGTTTCGTGTGAGTCCGTACGTCCGGATGTATGTTGTCGTCGCTCTGAAGATACTGGTCGAAAAGTAACGTTCAGTGCATGAAATCGACGTGAAATTGTCCCCTGATGACGACTGGGTGGCAGCAAATCTTGTTAGTCGTCGTTATTACTTTAGTTATTCAAATAAAGATATTATTGAATAACGAGTTGTAGACTACTCCACTGCTTGGTGTATTGACATTCTTTCTCGGGTACGAACTATCCCTTCTTCTGTCACTTTATGTTTTTCTGCTTACTCGCTAGATTTTTAAATAATCACAGAGAATTAATGAGGTAGGCTTTCTAATTGTAGTCCCAACTTCGTTTAGTTCAATTGAAAAACTTGCAAAAACATGGCAAATGGCTCATAAAGAAATCGGGCGGGCACGCCCGATTTTTGACAGCTTTCGTCTATTTTCTACCAGTTAGACTATACCCTCTCGAACGCCAAAATCCGACCAAAATGCTGATTGGCGGAGAAGTTTTCCGCCCTTGTGGTACCAAAACGAGGAATGCAGGGTCCAACGCCCGATATTTCTTCCTCTCTGAGACGCTCTTTGCTCTTCTATCACGGTAGGGTTAGATAAAGGGAGGGTATTTGTTGCTGGCGGTAGATGTCGCTGCAGGCAGTTCGATGGATGTGCTGCCGGTATTCTTGCTGCAAGAGATCCTTGTGCTTGCGTAAGGAATTTAGACAGGGCGTAACTTTTCAGCAGATTACTCGCTCAGGCTCTACCCCTTCCCCTGGAGACAATTATACTCTGAGATGGAGTTTGTTCTATATTATGTTATTCTCTCGGGGGGAATTTGACGAAAATTGTCTATTTCTGAGAAGAAAAAAAATGAGGTCGCCATGAGAATGGTGAGCGACTCGCAGTAAAAAAAAATAAAAAATGATACTACGGTGAGATTAAAAAAAGGTCATCTCACAAGTCAGCTGTAACCGAACCACACTCCAACTAACCTTACCGAAAAACCCAAAACAGCTCAAAGTATTTTAGGTGAAATTTGGCCTAAGAGAAATTGAAAGGATTTTTTCTATTGAAATACGCAATTTTAAGCTTTGGAAAATGCCTACATAATTAAATCTCAGGCTTCCAGGGGTGATATTTTTGGAATTGTGACAATACTGAACTGGAAAGATCCTCTAAAATATTTTTTTCTGTTTCCGAACGCCATCGCTGGGCGGTTGTAGGTTAAAACACCTGTTCGCAGAAATTCTTTTGTGTCGCCGTTTTCACGGCGTTATATCAAAAAGGATATTTCACCAGGTTTGACAACCGGTAGATTACGTTTCTGATGAATCCGCTTATCGACGAAAGCTAGAACACATGAGTAGTTACAAAATGGAATCTTCAAAATTCACAGTGTGTCGTTGTAAAATTATTTATAGCAAGTTGGTTTTGTGTTCTTGTTCAGGGATCGGTGTCCCTTGGAACGTTGAGTGTCGGAGCGACCTTCGGGGAGTCCATTCTGAACACGTTGCCAAGGGATTCGACGGTGCTAACCAGATCCACGTGTGAGCTGCTGCGGGTGGAACGAAGAGATTTCCGCCTTATTTGGGAGGTAAGAATTTTCGGACAAGGTTGCAATCAACTCAAATCACGAGTTGGCTCACCGTTAAGATTGATCAAATATGATAATTATTTCTTGTTTTAAGGGTAATCCAAGCGCGATTGTAAAGAGAGGTTTAATGTTAAAACGGTTTTAAGTGAGGGTAAAAGCGGTTCTCTTTAGTAACCAACGTTGAATAATGAGCTTTTTGATCTACATGACGGAAGTTTTTTTTTCTTTTTTTTTTCGCCCGATATAAATTGAACTGAACTTTTACAGGTTGTCGTCTCCCATGGAGGTTTAACCTGATAGTAGCTCTCAAGAGAGGAAGTAGAGCCAAAATTTCTTGTTTTTTAACTTTAAGTCAATTAATCTCATTGTTAGGTTCTGAAATATGTATACCTTATTTCCTCGCATATAAGCCGACCTCGCGTATAAGCTGAATGCGATAGGGTCTTCTCAAAAAACGTTTTTTTTTATTTATTTTTTTTTTGTACCGTACCGTGTATAAGCCAACCCAGAAAACGTCTCATCTACCAATTTTCTTGCATCGTAAAAAGCAATTAATTAGTTTTTACTTAGCGCGCGTTTTGAAATTGTTTACCACCAATTTGAAGGTGCATAAATTACAAATTAAAATTTTTAGAAGAACAAAATTAGCAGCAAAAATTTTCCCTGCTGCAACCAAGCGTTCATTTGATGCAACTACGAAACATTTTTGCTGTAACAAAATATTTTTGTTGTCTCATTTTTCACTTAAAATTTTGTTGATGTGACAAAAAATTTCTTTTTACAGTGTAAAGCTTTGACCGATTCGGGTTTCCCACGTGTACATCCTTCGTCATTTTCTATTTGAGCCTCCTAATTTAAGGCAAAACTTGACTAATGTGCGTCGATGAAAGTTTCCTCAAGCGTGGGCTGTCCGTTCGGAAACATCCTACATTTAAGGAAAAACATTGTAATTTCACGCAAATTAGCTCTTTAAGATAAAAATGGAAGAAACCTCAGTTGCTTAAAATCTCCTAACGGCAAAATACGAAGAATACCACTCCCCATGTGCACTAGCAGATTTGACAGCCCACACAAAGAGGATGACAGATTTCTCATATCTCCAAGATGGCGTCGCGTTGCTGTGCGAATTGAGAGACGAAACAATTTAAGGTCCTTACAGAGAGCTCTTTAGAGACCCGAGAAAAGTTACGACCATGGTAAAGTAATAACCAACGCTGGCCGGCCGCGCAGTCGTATCAAATCAAACACTCAATGCTGCTGCGCCTCAGGAACTCATAGACGAAGAAGGAAGTTGTGACGGAGGAAACCTTGTCAAATATTTATTCCTCTAAAATCGGCGATGCTTTTCGAATTATTTCAATTTAAAATGATTCGGAACACGAAGAGTGCGCGGTATCGCCCGCGTAAACAAGAATAAATACTTCAAATTTAGAGCTTTTCGTGCCAGGCTGCAACGACACTCTCCTTTTAGAACTCTTTCTCTTGCCCGATAATCTGTTTTCTTACAAGTTTTAGAATTAAAGTTTCTCTCTTTATGTCGCACACATCAATAATCTGACTAGTCTGATTTATCGATGAATTACTCATGGTGAATTGCTTCCACAACAATCCACGCCCTGCCAATCGCAGTCAACGTGTATGGTCAATAACTGAGAATCGCACGCGTGTTGCGATTAATGAGGTTCTGATGTGAAAGTAATGGCCATATTTTCAAGTCCCCTTTGACCAATAACAATAGTCGTAGCAAAAAGGTAATAAGTGATTTTATTCTAATCTCATCTTACGTAAATAGGTCTAAAAACTATTTGTTGGCGTGTCGCGAAGGTGAATGAATTGTGAAAGCTAGTCACGTGGCAGTTTTGTCTAATTGGACTAGGCGCTTATTTTATCAGGCGCTCTTTAAGGACGTTATGATATACAATGCGCAATTTATTTAGGGGTACGCAGCACTGTGCCTTTCGCCATTGATTTATACGATTGTTAAGCTTCTTATATTCTTTTGCAGGGATAACTACATTGAGGGAATGGAAACTATGCTCTGTCGTGCGTAAATACTATTGTTGAAGCCGTGACGTTTCGATTGTAGTCTAGATCCGTGGGGTTTGAAGTGTCTCTTGATTCAAGTACTTCCTCGATCAAATCACTGTTTGGAGTCAACTATAGGCAGCCTATTGAAAACTAATCAACTCGCAATGAGGAAAAAAATGTGAGGTTTATTTGGTCTCGGAATGGCAGATAGTTTTTTTTTTCGATGTTTGGTTAATGTGCCCTCGTAGGCTACAAAGAATTCAAGGTCCTTGAAGATATCCGCGTGAATGTCCAGGCGTGCATAGGTATCCGTTCGCAAATGATTTAATACGGTCGTCTCAGTTATTTATAATATAAAACATTCGTTGCTTGATAAAACAAACCTTTCCTCATCTGCTAATTAAAAATTGAGAATCGATAGTAAAACGGACACAAAAATTCAGGGGAGCAGACTCAATCTTGGTTTCCGTGAAAAACAGTCATGATTGTTTTGAAAACCTTAGGTTTTTCTCTAATTCTATCGCACGATCATTCCACTTCGATTACTTTGGAAGATAATAAAAAAAAATGGAATAGAGCTTAAAAATTCGAGTTCGATTTCCAAAAAATTCTTCCTCTTTAGTTCAGCTCCCAAAACTAATTCCCGGAACTTTGGGAGTAGGGTTGTACAAGGTCGCTCTTTTCCAGTATTTCCCGAATTTTTATTCCCTCTAGGAAAGTTCCATTCCGATTGATTTTGTTATTTATCGTTTTCCTAAAGAAAGGATAATCCCAATTTCTCTTGCGAGAGTAATTTATTCCTCGACGACATTTTCCTTCAATATTGCTGACGTGCACAAATTTTTACTGCAATAATATCCGATCTTGTGAATCCCTCTTTCACTGGGGCTAATATTTCTTCAACAATTATTGATCCATGACAAAAAAAAAAAACTTTCAGCAAAGTTTGTGAAAAAAAAGAAACAATCACCAACATTTTTTTTAAAAAAAGATTAATATGCTATGCTTGCGAAGAAAGAAACCAATTTTATGCACTGTTCGATCTGTTTTATTTTTATGTCACATGGTTTTGAAAATGTCTAGAAAAGGCTCTAGCTTTATTTTCCTTCGGCTTGAATACATATAACTTTATATCAGACGCGCTATTCAAAGCAAACGAATGGAATGAAACGCATGCTTCAATTCCCGGAACGACTTTTCAATAATTGTTTCGGAGTATTGCCTGGAGCAAACACAACCGATGTGGGAAATCTATTAAAAACGATAGCGGAAACAGAAAACAGAAGAGATAATCGGCAATTTTCAACTATTCTTTTGCAATTAGACTTCAGAATCTCCGACAGTCCATTATACTTTAACACACATGCACGGAATGTTACAACGTGGCTTGTAGGGTACGCTAAGATTTTATTGCTTGGATCGTTTGCCGATAGACAAACTATTTTGTTGCTAGTAAATAAGAGAGAAAGAGGGAAAGCTTGGGATTGAGTAGCGTTACGCAGAAATTGACCCGCTCACATAAAATTGAGGTGTTGTAAAAGCTGTAGTCAAAATCAGAACTTCAGAGGGATGAAAGTAAAAAAAAAAGATTCACAGTAGGACATTTTCGCGCTTGGGAAGTCCTTGAGCAACGGAGTGGAGGAAACCGATGCAAGGAAGCACGGCTTCCCCCACCCCTCGGAAGAGTCCCAGATTTTGTCGCAGTTGTCGCGAGGAGTGCTTGAGCTACGCAGTGGTGGAAACCGCTGAAAGTAAGCTCTACTTCCACTCGGTAGAGTGTCAGATTTCGTCTGGGTCTTTCTCCACCCATACAGAAAATCTTGCGCTTCTCTGCATTCATTTATCATGTTTACTGATTGCATATCGCAAATGGCTGTCGTCAATTACCATAATTATGACAGCGGGAATGGAGCGTGTAAAGTTTGCATATTTTGAGTTGCGGTCCGCTGCTTCTGGGTCAGCCAGCGTGTCATGGCGGAAGGGAAAGGTGCCAAACACGCATTTATTCAAACAAAACAATGAAAGATGATACGAACATACCTCAACGACTCAACACTTTTATCTCCAGCGTACCCGGATTTGAAATCACGGATTCCACGTTTTTAAAGCATGGTTATCATGTCGTTTGCCAAGTAGATTCAGAATGTATACAATGATGTCCATAATTGACGGGACAAACAAAATCCTTAAAAAAGGGGGGGGGGGGAAGAACGCCAACGCGTTACGCAATGCACGCCTTTCTGAAGTGTCAATAGGTAACAAACATCACAGTGGCCCCTCTTTTCGGGATAAGTTGGGATAATAACGCCCGTGAAAATTGCTCCCACTTTTCAAAACTGTCTTTTAAAGATTTTGTAAATGTTTATCCTTGTAAAATACCGGAACGTATTTAATAGATGTAAAATGGATGTTAAAAAAAAGATGTGGATAAAAATTATAGAAATAAATAATTATGGCCATACGAAAGGTTTTTCGTATTGACAATTAACATAGCTCACCATTAGATTCACAACAACGTAGAGCGGGTACTTATAGAATGTGGAGATAGCAGGAACTGAAAGGAAACCCCAACTTGGAGTACACAACAATTAATTGGATGATTCTCGATGCGCTTTGTCAGGATTTCGCGTTACTCTCCTCCCGACCGGAACTCAAAGGCTTGCCCGTACTTACCTGGTACTTACCTCGACTTGCTCTCCTCGCCAAAGTATTCTGCATTGGAGCGATGTTTTGCCAACCTAACATTTTAAAAATAAAATTGATTAAGAAAAAAAAAGGCCCGTAGTAATGCTTTATTACTGAATTTTACAACTGGTAAAGGATAAAGAAGCAGGGTCAGAATCAGGTCTAGGAGAGGAAATAGGCCCGAAACAACAATTTTATGTCATGAAATTGTTTTTTCGATCTAGAAGACGGTGAAACCGAATGTTTGGGTTGTTGGAAAAGGCGGGCAAAACTCTATTGAGCTAAAAGCAAATTACTTAGTGGTTTTAGAAGGAAAACGTTTTCACCTCCTGTTCCAATATCACTTCGCGAGCAGCCTATCGCCAGGGAAGAGAAATAAGTTTTGAGAGATCAGTGCCGCTCTAGCGATGTGATCATTATCAATGCGAAATTTTCGCGTTAATTTTTTCGTGTCCACGTGGGTTGGTGAACCGCGGTCCCTTGTAGGAGATACGATGCGTGACGGGTTGTGCAATGGGAAAAAATAAAGCTGTTTGCCGGATGGGTTGCTGCGCCAACGAACCATAGTGCAAGTGTTGATTTGAAGATTTTTTTTCTAGGAAGATTTGTGTTGTCTGTACGCGTGAGGTTCTTGTTTCATAGGTATTTTCTGTTTGTCTGTTTTAGAAAAACAAGGAATTGATGAACGACTTGGTATCAAGAAACAAAGTACGGAACGGTAAGTTACAAGCACTTTATTCAATTATTCTGTACGTGAATCGATGTCTTAATGAACCTGATGACCTTGACCCAATTACGCGTGCCGAGACCGAGTAGGTCAATATTGGGCCCTATTACTTCCATGTTCGTAAAAACAGTAGGAAGTATTTTAAAAAAATCGCAGGTGAATAACGTACAATGTCAGGCTCTACTAACAGTAAGAAGGGAGACAAGATGGCAACTCAAAAACTCAATAAAAGACTTTAAGCTTGGCAAATTTTTTTTGAAAATCTTAAAAGGGGTTAGAGATGCAAAAAATGGGATGGAAACTATTCGGGGATGCATATTTAAATACAGGGTGGTCCAAAAGTTCGCCGACAAACTGCAACCACACATGGGGGAGGATTAGGGGAGTCATTCGAGGTAGGGAACCCATGTCCGGAAACGCACCGTTACGCCCCTGTGAGT
>Ga0058701_10003767_pt1 | contig 12118 bp, 6 predicted proteins | sample AgamicOrMae_FD_97039 | JGI IMG/M metagenome (GOLD analysis project Ga0058701, IMG submission 97039) | Agave microbial communities from Guanajuato, Mexico - Or.Ma.e | ecosystem: Host-associated > Plants > Phyllosphere > Phylloplane/Leaf | place: Guanajuato, Mexico | collected 2012-06-04 | reverse complement strand
GGCATCACCTGCACCTCCCCCCCTTCCCCCCTCCCCAGATGCATACAGGCCTGCCCTCCGACAAGCCGCCAGTGCTGCCACCCCACAAGTGCCCTCCCTCTATTCACTGCGCTACGTAATCCACAAAATAAACCGTTATTGTAAGCCGCAAAACCTTGAAATATTTACAGACGAGAATAATCCGCTCTGGCGAGAGTACAGACTCATTTTAAAATAAACCAGGCCGAACTCGCAACACTATTCATCTGAAGTTTCCACTTAGCAAACAACATTCATTTTTTACCCATAGCATTCAAACATTCGCCGCTCAGCTCTATATTTGTAAAAATTTTAACTCCATTGGCCAAGCCAAAAAAAAAAATAACTTAACCCATAACAGCCCAAAGTATTTAGAGTGAAATTTAGCTTAAGAGAAATTGGAAGGATTTTTTCCGTTAAAACACGCAATTTTAAGCTTTGAAAAAGCCTAAATTTAAAAAGTTCAAGTTTCCAGAGGGGTGATATTTTTAAATTGTGACAAGACTACACTGAAAAGATCCTCTAATATATTTTTTTCTGTTTCCAAACGGCATCGCTGGGCGGTGGTCGGTCAACATCGAAAAGGAAGCAAGGTTATAACACGTCCTCCATTCATACCTACAATCAGCTGATTGTCGAAAAAGAGATCAGAAAACGTATATTATTTGATTCAACACTAGGTTTAAGTTGCTAGACATTACCAGAAAGCTTTCCTCGATTAACTGAACGACAGCTGATTGTCGAGAAAGCTCTGTCCACGCTAGACTAGTGACAGCTGATTAGCTGCGTTCTTCGAGGGAAAAAGTGAGGTTGTGTCCACATGACCTTGATTTGACCCTCCTCCCACGAGTTCCTCGAAATCGGCTGATTGTCGGTGTTGCAACCGGTCTTAGCGCATCTCACCCGCCGACCCCATACTATTCTACGGGGGTGAGAACATTATCTATAGTGTTTGAACGGAACCCTTAATAATCCGGCGTACAAAAAAGGGGAGGATCGAGGGGAAGGGCACGAGAGGGGAAGGGCAAGAGAGGGGAGGGGGATGAATGAAACAGACAACAAAAGACGAACGTCCGGCTCGCGGCTGGCTGGCGGCTGGCTAGCGGCTCGCGCGCGCACTGTTTTTGCTGAGCTCCACCCCCCAATAGGAACCCATAACGCAACGCTCTCAAAAAGAAAAGCCCGATTCAAAAAATGGTTTGTTGTTACGATCGACAGCTGAATGCCCATTCCGTTCCTTTCGGGACGAAAACAAAAATTACAACTGCGCCTGGACCTTTAAATCCCTACACAGCAAAAACAAAGTCTGATACAGTGCAGATTTGAAGAATATTTAAATTTTAAAAACGGAACCGTATCCTAGACAAAGTTAGACATGCATTATCGAAACCTTTTTGCTGCCAATTTCGCAAGGTGAAATTATTGTAGTTGAGACTTGGTTTCTTTCAGATAACTTCGAGCTCGAGTTTTTCAATTTTAATGCCCAAATTCAAAGGATGTTTTCGTGGTCAAGACGTTATTTCTACAGGGTAGTGAAGAGAATTATTTACTACTCCCTCGTCAAAGTTGGCAAAAAAGTCTCTTTTAGGGCATTAAGCGTTTTTTTAAGACTATACAAAAATTGAGTATATGTAATTTTTTAAACAATACTTTTCTCGAACTTATCCTGCCATAAACACTGATCGTTATTTTAAAAAAATGATTACGAAAAAGGAATTTTTTGTAGGCAAGAAAAAACGTTCTTGGCCAAGTAGACATGTTTCCCTTTCACTTTTAAGCAGTCTGCAATCGCTTGATGGGCAATTTTGCAATTTAAGGCGGCTCCCCCGGGCCAACTTGCCTCGCCTCCCCTTTTTCAGATCCCTGCGGACAGTCGCAATGACGGCGATCAGCTAAAACGTCTCCAAAGGGGAGTATTGACAGAGGGAAGTATCGACGTAAAGCTGCTAATCGTATCGACGTCATCAAAAAATATCCCCCGCCCCCGGATTTCGTTTCCAGGTCATTATTAGCAAGGGCATCAAATTCTTTTTCGTATCCAGCTAAAAACTCACTTTGCGAATCCAAACCACGGCACAAACTATTTCCGAAAAAGTAAGTTAGCATCCTGATTCCTGCAACTCGTGATTAAGGCTTTTGTGATGATAAACCCCCGGCTCAAAAACTAGGCGTTCAAACTAACAGCGGGTTTGCGGTTCGGCAGGGATCGTCCGTAAATGGGCTGGCCAACAAAGGGTGTTCTATTCCGCGAGGAGGGCAATTTTATGCTTTGTAACCGTCAAATAGAGGCAATTCATCGGTCAGCCATTGTTCTCATTGTTGGGCGTCCGCCGCGCCGCGCCGCGGCGGGCTTTCGGAACGCTTCCCGCAACGAGACTCGCGCCGCGCCGCGCCGCGGCTGCCACCCTCTCTCTCCTCACCGCACTGTCATCTATCTAGTTAACTTCTTCTTAATTAGGTTGGCATTGGTCATAGGCCAAGAAGTCAAAAACCGTGACGTGCTAACTGCTAATAAACGTCCGAAGACTGTGGTTCGCCGGAAGAGGTTTCACGCTTAACGAGAGGTTTGAATGGATAAGAGCCGAGGTATGGTTCAAAACGAGGTTAGGTTCGACAAGTGGTATGTTCAGGATTGGCGAGAGGATAGGTCCGATAAGAGGACAGATTTGAAAAGATACGCTGGATTGGGTACCGATATGCAATTAAAGGGAAATTTGAACCGCGAGAATATACACAAGTATAATGGGCGAGGCGGGTTAAGAGATTGTGTGCATGACTCACCATTCAGTAGCTTCAGGCAACAGGTCGGTGATATGTTGAGAACCCGTCGGTGACCCGTTGAGAAGTCGTCGGGGACACGTTGAGAAGTCGTCGACGGGTTTCTGGCAGGCGAAGTTCATCAAAAACCAGGTCGAAATGATAGTGGTTCCTGGGCTGTCAGTGGCAGAAAGGTGGAATCCCGAGACCTGAGAAAAAATCACGACGTGTTCAATGAGGATAACCAACAAGGTGAGCCGATTTAAGAACAGACTTGAGAGGTCGCCATTTTTATCTTTTGTGTTTCAGTTAACATATACACAAGTATAATCAGCGAAGCGGGTTAATGGATTGAGTGCATGACTCACCATTGAGCATCTTTCAGGCAACAGGTCGGTGATATATAGCGAGGCCGTTGGTGAAATGTTGAAAAGTCGTCGGGGACACGTTGAGAAGTCGTCGGTGGCACGTTGAGAATTTGTCGGGGACACGTTGAGAAGTCGTCGACGGAGTTCCGGCAGGCGAAGTTCATCGAAGACCAGATCGAAAAGATGGTGAGTCCCTGAGCTGGCAGTGGCAAGGTGGAATCCCTGGACCTAGGAAAAAATCACGTGTTCAATGAGGATAACCAACACAAACAAGGTGAGCCGATTTAAGAGGAATCTTGAGAGGTCGCCATAATCTTTTTTGTTCCAGTTAACAACGCCAAGAGCAGAACCAGGCCTAATCCCAACGAAACTGACCTAACCTTCTGAAAAAATATAAGTTATAGAAATTCATGCAAACAGATGAGCGCGGATAGGGAATATCTGGAGTGTTTGAAGATGTCAACAGGGCAATTTTCGGTGGGGCTATTAATCCGTATCTCTGGGAAGTAAGGCCAATCAAACAAAGTTCCGGTAGTAATTAACTTACTTCGCTGGCGCCAATCAGGGTCCGAAGAGGGAGAAAACAATCCGGCTCTTTTTTTAATCAAAAATGGAAATTCCGCAGCGAGTTTTGACAGGTGTCAAGCCGCGGTGGGCTTTTCCTTTAATTCGACACGACAGCTGCGCGGCGCGGCGCGGACTTAATTAAGAAGGCATTATTAAAATGCGGGGAGGGCGAACAAGATCCGTGTCAAGAAATCGCAAACATTTTAAAAATATTTCAACATTTCCTTCAAAACTAATAGAGAAATGAGTCAAGTTACTCGGGACGAAGTGTTATGCAAATCAAGTCGAAACCTAAGTTCTTTTCGTCTTCATCAGTCTCCGCAATCTGTTGTCTACTTAATTAACATCCCTGGTCGTTCTGCGGTTGAGATTTTGTCGGGGAGGAAGGCGGCAGATTCAAACTTTGAAAAAATGTCCCTAATGAATGCAAAAAGGGAAACTTGTAAAAAAATAGAAAAAAAAGATGGAAAGAAAAGGGAAAGAGACAGAAAAGACAATGCGCTGGGTCAAACAAAAAATAAATAAAAAAAAACCTTCTGCCCCGTGACAGCCCATCTCCTGATTTTTAGACTTTGAAGACAGTATTTCCCCCTTCCAACTTTGATCTTCTCTTATTATAGGAGACAAGCGTGTCTGCTCCACTCGAAGGTGTTTCCACCTCCACTCCAAGGTGTTTCCACCTCCACTCCAAGGTGTTTCCACCTCCACTCCAAGATGTTTCCACCCCATCCCTTATAGCTATAAGCTAACCAAACCTGATCCGACCTAATCGAACCTTCTTTATTTTAAGGTTCCTTCAACTGGACCATGCCTCCGCAACTCAAAGAATCTCGACTCCAATATTTTTAAATGCAAAAAATGACGTAATTGCTGTGCTTTTAGCTCGAGTATCGTAGGAGCATCTCCTTCACGTTTCTGTGGAAATCTTTGATGTCAAATTAAGAGCTTTTGAAAAGCATTTCCATTTTTACTTTTGGTGATCTGTTGACTTGCTGGGAGTGACAGTGCTAAGGGGCTGTCGAGCCGACTCGAGTTGAGTCGAGACAATTCTCTGAGATCCCATCGACTTCAGCACACTCATATCCAACCACCGCTATGCTAATCTATGGAAATTTGGACCTTCCGGAGGGCGAGAGGCGAACCAAACCGAACCGAGTACCCAGCACAAAGGACCCTGCTCCCAAAAGGTGCTTTGTTCACGAGATTAACCAATCATCTTCCACAACGGCTTCACCTCATTGGCTGGAGTCCGTCACAGGTCACCTCTCATTGGTTACACAGCGATTCTCCTAGCAGAACTCGTAAGGCTTACAATGCCTCTATTTTTAAAAAATCAAAGAATAAGATTTTGGGGAAACGAAAACTCGCCAAACTTGAAAATACCCATGGCGAATAACATTTCGGTACCAATTGGTTATCAATAACCTTAAAAATCACGCTTTGCTTCTGGATTACTGTTTAATCCATAACAGCCCAAAGTATTTGGAGTGAAATTTAGTTTAAGAGAAATTAGAGGGATTTTTTCCATTAACCTATCACCACCCAGCGATGCCGTTCGGGAACAGAAAAAAAATATTTTATAGGATCTTTTCAGTTTAGTATTGTTAGAATTAAAAAAATATCAGCCTTCTGGGAACCTGAAATTTAATTACTTAGGCATTTTCCAAAGCTCAAAATTGCCTATTTTAATGGGAAAAATTAATTTCAATTTCTCATAGGCTGAATTTCACTCCAAATACTTTGGGCTGTTACGAGTTAAAATACGGAATTTTAAGCTTTGAGAAATGCCTAAATTTTTAAATTTCAAGTTTCTAGTGGGATGATATTTTTTTTAAATTGAGACAATAGTGAACTGAAAAGACCGTCTAAAATATTTTTTTCTGTTTCCGAACGGCATCGCAGGGCCGTAGTAGGTTAACTATTATCAATAAATTAATGGGCTGCTAAATGTTCGTTAAATGGTATTTTATGATAGAGTAAATCTAGACTGACCTAAATATGACAAGGGGTTAAATTCCGACTCAGATTTACAGAGAATGAAAATGTTTTCGGAGATGGATTAGCATATTCGATATGTAGAGGTTAGGGTTGCGGCTGGGCGGCGTCCACTCCGCGCGAATCCGCCATGTTCGTTCCAACACGCACAGCGGTTGCGATTTCGCGTGATTCGTCCGAGTTTGGAGCAACTTCCTGGATGGCAATCGTCACCTCAACTCCGCATTCCGCGTCCGATTTAATCGCTCCCAACCGCGGAGCCACGGAGCACACGGGGGCTTTTTATCAAAGTCGTTTACCGTGTTTATTTTATCCCGTTGTTAGTCTCCTTTTTTTCGCTTTCCATTTTTATTTCAGCGGTTCCTTCCGGCGGCGGCGGCGGCGGCGGCGGCGGCGGCGGCGGCGGCGCAACGCGGCCCTTTCAGCCGGACGTCCGTTGCCAAGGCCGCAACACACGCGAGTGTTAACCGTTGCTAAAGAGCTAGGCTCTCAGCGATGGGACATGGATGGGATAGGCAACCCTCACGACACGCGTACAAGGCGTGAAGTCTAACAGCTACTTCTCTGACTCAAGTTTCGAAGTTTCTTCTTTCACATCTAATTTTCTAGTTTGCATGACCACGTGGATCAAATAAAGCATAAAATGAATCAATCCCAAAGGAAACCTAAGAAGAAGATTGAAGCAACTGCTCCTTGGGCAAGCCTTGGAATTGAATTTATTTAAAAAAAATATTTTTCAAAGGATTAACACAATTTCAAATTTGCTCAAAAAAAAAATGATTCTCAATGTAAAATTCGATGAATTTAAAGATGAACCCGACTTCAAGTTTGCCTTCAACAAAATTTTGATGAGATCCATAATTCAATTTCATGAAATTTAAAAAAATAATTTCGTATTAATGAAATAAAAGAAAAAAGTTATTTTGGGGCGCAAATTTATACATGAGGTTGAGCCACTTTTTCCTAGCACAAAACCAAGGTTAAAGCATGGCAGACACAGATTCGCTGCACTTATACATTTATCTCTAGAAAACAGAGACAATTATACCTTGGCGGGTCGTTTTCTGGGGGAGGAATCCAGAGCACTCTCGCCGCAGCGAGAGGAGAGCGAAACAACAACTGCAAATTACTTTGCATAAGAGATTCCCTCTTTTTATAGAAAAGTTTGGGACTCTTTCCAGCGCAATTTGACCCCGACGTCGTTAATACCTTTTAATACACGTCGCTTTCCGAAGGCCTTCTTAGGGAGCTCCTCAAGGAAAGATTATCTCATTAATATTCGGAAAACCGCAAAAGTATTCTTGGCCGGATATTCTTCAATCTCTCGACTTACTAATGCGGATAAATACGTTTTTTTCCGGCTTGTTAATTGAGAGTCCGAATGAAGTTTAATTTTACGCGCCGATGCTCCCGATGAAAAAATTTCTACAAACTCGCGGGCAAGTAGGTTAAAGTTGATGTGGCTAATATTTGTGAAACCGAAATAAAATGTATAAAACCGATGATGAAGTATGTCCACGAGTTGACTAGATAATTTTGCTGGACCTCTTGAAGGTATTTTATATTAGCTAGAAAGCTTTTAAAGCAATAAGTTCTTTTAAATGTTGTTTGTTTCATAGCTACACGAAATAAGAGGTAACACTATTGATATGACAGATTGTGAAAAAAAGGGAAAAAACTTGGGCAAGATTGGTTAGAGTGAAAATCAACACGTCAGTCTGAAACAAAATAATGAATAAATAAAATTGAAAACCGACTTTAAAACTGATTTTTAAAATACCGATGGATTTTCCAGACAAGCTCACAATGTATAAAAAGACATATCATTGCAAAATTTCGGCCTTGAATTTATCACAACCACATTTTGGAATCAAAAAATTCTTCCAAAAAAAAAAATACTTTCGTAAAATATTATTAAAAATTGTTACACGGTAATAACGATATAGAAAATACGCATACTTTGGATGAATGGATAAAGGTATCGAGTAAAGCACGTCAAGTCGTTCGCACAAAGTTAGTCAATAGATTCCATGATCGGCAGACAACTTTGAAAATCTCACGCCCCTTTTGAGTTGCACAATCAAATCATATCGCCGAGATAGTGGCGTTGTGCGGCGGCGTAAGATAAAAGTGCGTATCTCTCGTTAAGAGCAACAAGTCGCCTAAGATGGCAGGCATCAGGGCCCCTTTTCCTTCGTTTTACGGCCCGCCCTCCGTTTCCCCTTGTTTGCAGATTCCTTGATTTCGCCGGCTGTTTTGGGTTCGCCTCATAGTTTGCGCCTCGACTTTTGTTTTTCATTCCGTCTTCGCTTAATTGCGGCCCGCTTTTTGTGACAATTAGCGCTAAAAAGCCCTTCACGAAAAGCCCGCTGAGATAACACTACGGATTCGAAGACAAACGTAGGCATATGACCCTTGTTATAAATAGTTGCTCTTGCGATTTTAAGTTAAATCAACAAAAGAAAATACGGGTGTTTTCCTTGACAGCCCAACGTATTTGGAGTAAAACTTGGCTTAAGAGAAATTAGAAGGATTTTTTTCCATTAAAATGTGAAGTTTTAAGCTCGGGAAATGCCTAAACTAATATATTTCAGGTTTCCAGAGGGGCAACATTTTTAAAATTGTGACAATACTGAACTAAAAAGATCCTGTAAAATAATTTTCCCCGGGTTCGAAAGGCATTGCTGGGCGGTAGTGGGTTAAAGAGGACTGATTTTGAAGATACGTTGTTTTTAGAAACTTTCTTTCACAAAATTTTAAAATTATTATTATTATAAGAGATGAAGATTTAACCCAGCGTAACAAAAATTCGGATCGCTACGTAGTGTCTTGTGCGCGCTACGTGTACAAGCAAAACTACGCAGACAAACACCCAGGACGAATCCCAAGAATCTGCTACTGTACAAAAAAGAGGCGCCGTTTTATAAAAGTTTTGACTCGTAACAGTCTACTGAGGAGGGACCAAAAATCTACATACCAAAAAGAATCACGTGATTAAAACAAGAACATCTGGCATCTTTTCCATAGTCTACGTTTTGTCCTATACGCCTGGCTGTAACAAGAGGGGACGGTTTGTCCCTTGAACATGGTCGCTAATGGAGAAGTCAGGAGGAACAAGTCGAGATTGCTTGTTTAAGGGGAGGGCCGGAAGGTCTTGGCGTCGGGCAAAAAGCAAAGTCGGACCAATGTAGTCTGCTTGTGTCTGGCTGGCACACAACCAGATCACGACGAATGATGAGTGGGCTAGGGATTGTTGTCTTGAGACGGTATCAGGCTTAGCCCTTACAAGTACAGCCGGGAGCAAAAGTGCCACGGTTGATTTTAGCCCTACTGCCTAAATTACAGACAGTTAAATTTACCATTTGCGTTCTTTTTTTCATGAAAAAGTCGATTTTTTTAGTGTGACTACAATGAGGTCACAATGGCCTTGAGAGGTTTATATTTTTTATAATTTAATGGAGTATTGTGATAAAAGGGTTATTCACTCAGCATTTAGAAACAGCTTCCTCCGAGAAAGACCCTGTGCATGTTCTTAACCCAAAACAGCCCAAAGAATTTGGAGAGAAATTTAGCTTAAGAGAAATTTAAAGGATTTTTTCCACTAAAATACGCAATTTTAAGCTTTGGAAATTCCCTAAATTATTAAAGTTTACATTTCCAGAGGGGTGATATTTTTTAAGTTGTGACATTACTGAACTGAAAAGATGCCCTTAATTTTTTTTCTGTTTCCGAACGGCATAGCTGGGCGGCAGTTGGTTAATAATACACTAAATTCAAAAGGAGGTTTCAAGAGAATTCCCTTTGACGGGCTTTGGAAATTTGGCGCCAAATTTTGCGTCGCGCGACGCGGGAAGACGTAGTTGGGAAGACGTCCGCCAGGGGCCGGCAATTGGGCGGGAAGCGCGCCTCGCCAAGGCGTCATTGCTCGTCAATTCTTATTTACATTTTAATAACTTTGAGAGCAGCCGGCGACACCGTATTACATTCCCCTCTCCGAAGACACTTTCAATCCAACACAAATTGTCTGTTTTTGTAATCGACTTCCGCCGAAAAACCAGACGCTTTTCAATAATTTAGCCTAGCTTACTCCACCTGACCGGCCACTTAGGCAAAACCTTTTTGAGACATCTAAGATATCATACGACTACCATCCAAATACAATCCCTATTACAGTAGAAATCGTATATAACGAGACCGGTTATAACGAGCAACCGGATATAACGAGTAGATTTGGTGCTGAAGTCCGGTCTCGCAGATACACTTATATGATTATAGCGATATCGGTTATAACGAGAACCGGTTATAACGAGCAAATTGGGCTTGATCTTGGTGCTCGTTATATACGATTTCTACTGTGCTCCCACGTTCGTCAAACGTATTTGGACACCACCAAAATTCTCGGTTAAGTTAACATTCCCTGCTGTGCTTTACCCATAACAGCCCAAAGTATTTGGAGTAAAATTTAGCTTAAGCGAAATTGAACGGAATTTTTGAATTAAAATATGCAATTTTAAGTTTTAGAAAATGCTTAAATTATTAAAGGTTAGGTTTCCAGAGAGTTGATATTTATTAAATTATGACAATACGAAACTAAAAAGATCCTCTAAAATATTTTTGTCTGTTTCCGAACGGCATCACTGGACAGTCGTGGGTTAAACATAATCCGCCTATTTTTTTTAATGATTCTATCCTAAGATTTCGGGAGGTTACCTTAGAATCAACCAAAGCGAAATAATGACGTGTAATTTAAGGACCTCTCTTCGAGCACTAGTAAAAGCTGAGAGAATCCACAGCCAAATGAGCTGGAAAAGGAGGCATTTAAAACAATAACTACTCTTTTTAAGGGTGGCTCCGAAGTTTTTGAGAGCGGCGCTGGAGGGGGAGGGATCAGCTGTCTGCGAAGCTGTCAGCCCAATGAAACGGCACAATTAGAGTAGGCACCCTAACCTTCGAAGAAAGCCCACGACACGCCAGCCCAAGGCCCCGACTCCGCGCTTCCCTATGATTAACAATTTCAACACAAAAATTGGCCATAACCCAATTGCGGTGGAGCTAAAATGTCAGATGGCTCGAGAGGTCAGGGAAAAAAATCGACTGAGGCATAAAGGAACGATAATTTTAAATATCACTAGTGTCGAGAGCCGAATTTAACTCACGAAGCATGAGAACAAATTTTAACTTATGACTTTTGAGATATAAACAAAGTTTTAAAACAAAACATTATCGCTAAAATACTTTTTTTATTTTTTGAATAGCCCAAATTCAAAGATAACACTTTATTAAAGCATCGACTGATTTTTTAATTTAGCGAAAATCGGTTAAGAGGGCAAAACGACATGATTCGGTAAAAAGTCTGAGATGTTAACTTTTTTTTTAATCAACAAAAATGTTGAATATTGTTTTTCCTACAGCATGCGAAGTTAATTTTAGTGCGTTAGGTGAGGTTAGATCATTCTTTCCACGGTACGATTGCAGGTTTCGAGCCACCTTGCCGCTAGAAGTTAGCGACATCAGCGGCAGCAACGAAAGGTCGTGGCTATTCACAAGCCATTGCGAATATAAGGGGACTTCAACGCGCGTTAACCAACCAAATACATTTTCAATGTGCGGTGACTTCAACGCAATGAACCCAAACTACTACATTTTATATGCGCAGGCGTGCATATAGCCACTTCGTAAAAATTTAGTTCCCCTCAAAATCTCAGATTTGGAGCCAAACCATAAAATAGCACTTCCTCGAGAGACTAAAAAATAAAGAATATCTCAATTTAGTTGGAATTGATTTATCGTCCCCGTGCGGTGGCTTGCGTGCTGGTGACTCGTGAACTGATCAAATGACAATCGAAAGAAGCAAATGACAGGGGAAGGCGTCGCTCGCGGCCAACTTTAAACTAAATTTGATTCCATTCAGAAGCTGTCAATTATGATCGGGCTCATCCTAATGAGCGGTCAGGACGCCCCCTCCCCCCCCGACCCCGACCCCGCGAGGGTCGCCATGCCGGGCAACCCTCCCCAGCCCGAAGGCCGAAGGGGTTGCGGTCCAAGTCGACGTCGGCTTCCTTCGGGATCTCGAGACCGTCGATTTCTAATCGAATTCCAACTTAGACGAGTAGCGACTTGAACGACTGATTGGCTGGACAGGACATTATCACGAGTACACAAGGGCTATGAGAAATAAGGAGGAAATCGACCCTGAAGTGTTCAAATTATTTAGAGCTTTATCTCTGGAGAACTTCCGAGTTATTTCTTTCAAGGAAACTTGTTCATGCGATATTTTTTAAATTATAATTTTACTTTTATTTTAACTTTATTTTGCTTTTATACTACGATTACTTTGCATTTATTCCACTTTTATTTCTCTTCTATTATTTTTTTTTACTCTTAATTTTACCTTAATTATTATTAAATTATAT
>Ga0058701_10003766_pt1 | contig 12121 bp, 13 predicted proteins | sample AgamicOrMae_FD_97039 | JGI IMG/M metagenome (GOLD analysis project Ga0058701, IMG submission 97039) | Agave microbial communities from Guanajuato, Mexico - Or.Ma.e | ecosystem: Host-associated > Plants > Phyllosphere > Phylloplane/Leaf | place: Guanajuato, Mexico | collected 2012-06-04 | reverse complement strand
TTAAATATCACAAATTACGCTCAAGTTTGCTTTTTTCAGGATAGACGCTTCCTTTTGATTTAGCCACTTCTTTTTGTTCAAAAATTCCTTCAAAATCTGAAATACTTTTCCTTAAAATACTGTTAACTTTTCTTTATAGAATTGGATGGACTTCAAAACTGTGACTGATTGTCACGTCAATTTTTTCGAAGTTCGTTCTTTTTGTGTTAATACGCTTGTTTTGAAAGAATAATCGACTTTTCACCATAAAATCATCCAAAATTGTCTTTTGCTCAACTTTAAGACTCAAAATCACCTGAACGAAGTGGAACTGGTCCGGAATCTACATTCTGTAACTGTAAATGATATTTTGTTTCGAGGGACTGGGTGAAGAAAGAATAATTGGCTTGAACGCATTGGGTCATTTTGATGCCGTCGAAGATAGAGAAATACCCTTCCTTACCAAAGTGGACGCATATACGTGTCCTCTAAAAATTTGAACAAAATATTCTCAAGATAAAATTAAAGTAAAAATTCAGTCTCACATGAAGCCTTGGCTTTCAAGACCGTGTCAAAAAAAGCGATAAAACTTTATCTGTTTTAGATTTAAAAAGAAAATTTGCTTAATATGTATTTTTTTCAAATAATGTAATCCATGTCTTAAGTAGACTTCGTCCTCGAAACCTTTCCTTCTTGTCCCCCTTGAAATTACCTTTGAGAAGGATTTCTTTCCGGCACCTGACGCGCAGATGGAGTCCTTGGCAAGAATAGTGAAATAATATTCCTTCTTGCAAGCGGCTGCGGTAAGGACTTTGGTCTCAGCTACCATCATGCTCTGGGCTGAAAATCAAGTATTTCATTATTTCTGCTCGTTTTTTTTAATTCTTTTTAAAGAAGTGACGATGGTAACTCATCACTGGGTTATTTCAAGAAAATTTAAGAAAAATCATGAGGGTCTATGCTCCTTTATCTAATTGTACATCTGAATTAAGCGGGATAAGATCCGAAAAAACTGGACGTTAACACATTTCATTACCAAACTAAATGTGTCGTGTTTAAACTAATTCGAACAGTTTTTAATCACTATTTTACAGAATTTCAAGCCGGGAAGTTGGAAAATAAGTTTTTAAGCGTTAAGTGGGCGCAATAAATCGGACCAGCAAAGCAAATAATACTATTTCATTGCGAAGCTCAACTTTTTTAGACAAGAGGTGAAAATCTTCGCCTTTGGACCTGTTGCTACTCGGGCACATGCCTACAGGGGTGCGGGCGTTTTGCTACAACAGCCTGTTGGTGTATGGGCCTGTTGAGGCGTCTATAACTTACACTTGTTGTTGACTTTCCACGGTACTATTGTGGCGAGTTTGTCGGCGAAAGAAGCGTCGTCAGTTTCAGGCAGTTGAGGGACTTTAGACAAAGCTGCAATCAAAAGAATAAAACGTTATCAATGAAAAAAAAAAACATTAAAGTAATCGTTAGACTGTGTTTTCTTAATGGATTGTATTTTTAGACTACGGTACTTTGGTCTAAACAGCATAGGGGATGTAAAGTTCTCTCAGTAGTCCTATTTGGATGACATTGGTCATTACTAATACGACCTGTTAATGCTAAAAGGTCAACATTGGTGGCTAGAATACCAAATCAATGTATGCGTTGGCGACCACAGCTAACCATTTTTACGCAGTATAATCACTCCATATAAGTCGGTATATGTATATTTCATTGTTACAGATTTTCTTAAAAATCACACGAACAAAAGAACTTGAAACTGTAGTTTTGACGGGGATTAAAGGACTTGCTTCTACAAGTAGTACGTTCGGAATTTAGCTGAAGATAGGTTCATTGAGTATAGGTTAAGTTAGGTCGGATTAGATGACGTTCGATTAGATTTGGTTTATTTTTGTTGGGCCCGTGTGGGCGAAAGTCCTGCGTCTGCTTTGACATACCAGGCAATCGTTGGCCATCAATTGTGAAGATACCGATGTTGTTCTCCTTGGTTCTCTGGTTGTAAGCAGGGTGGGTAACGATACGTGCGTTACTTAAGTCGAAGCTGAGTTGCGAGTGCTGCCCATCGCTAGGGTACGTCATAACCATTCGGGCGGATTTGCTGCAACAGAAAGAAATGCCATTCCAATTCCCGGAATACTAAAATAATGAGCGTTTAAAACTCGTTGCGTGCTTCCCTACCCGTTCCTTCATGAGCCGTTCTCAAATACAAAATAAATCACTCATTTTTCGTATTTTGATATAAAATACGACCTTGATTTAACCCATAGCAGCCCAAAGTATTTGGAGTGAAATTTAGCTTAAGAGAAATTGGGAGGATTATTTCCATTAAAATGCGCAATTTTAAGCTTTGGGAAATGCCTAAATAATTAAAGTTAAGGTTTCCAGGGGGTTGATATTTCTTGAATTGTGACAAAAACGAACTGAAAAGATCCTATAAAATATTTTTTCCTGTTTCCGAACGGTATCGCTGGGCGGTAGTGGGTTAAGGCTTCACCGTAATACAGTATATCAACAAAAGTTTAAGCCAAATTAACCCTTGTTTTTGTAAATTTTTGAGAATCTTGAGCAGACAAACTTACTAGGTAAGACGCTCCAAGCATTCGGCGGCAGTCACGAACCAGTTTCCGGGAATTCTGACCGCGGCGCAGAATCGGCTAAAGCCGGAGTCCGTCGTTAACTTTAGAGCGACTGCATAGGGGAAGTCAGAAGGGTTTTTGACGGGGGTGGCACCAGTCAAATGGGGCGAGATGAGACCCTCGGCGGGGAAAGCCCCGGAGGAGGCGCACAGCACGGCGGCAGAAACTAACGCGACGATGACCTTCATATTTGTGAGACAGTTGAAAAATCTGCGCTGTCTTTTATCGCCATTCTCAACAAGTTTTCATCTCTGATGTAACGTCCACTTCGCTTTGTCGCGTTACCTTTGAAACGGCCAGTTCCTATCTAGATTACGGATAAATTTTCGTATAATGCTTGAGATCTTTTTTTTTTTAGAAATCAATAATATATTTTTGTGCTCGAAGTGTTTGGTTTAACCTATAACTGCCCAAAGTATTTGGAGTGAAATTTAGCTTAAGAGAAATTGAAATGATTTTTTCCTTTAAAATACGCAATTTTAAGCTTTGGAAAATGCCGAAATAATCAAATTTCAGGTTTCCAGAGGGGTGATATTTTTTAAATTGTGACAATACTGAACTAAAAATATCCTCTAAAATATTTTTTCCTGTTTCCGAACGGTATCGCTGGGCGGTATTGGGTTAAGATTTTTCCTTGGCCTGCTCAAACAAAATATTATTTATGTGCTGCGGTATTATTTTTCACTAAATTTTCCAACTTTGTTCGTCTAAGACCTGCTAAATATTAAATTCAAGTATTTAGAATCGGTGATATTATTCAAAGACGATTGCGAAGCACTGTTAAAAAAATTCGCAAGGGTTGATTTGGCTGTTTCCGAAAGCTTCGCTGGGTAGACTTTAACTGGTGGAGCTTTTTAGCTTCGAGGCTTAAAACTTCTCCGTGCATGAGCAAAAAATGCATTACCCACTCCCTGACAACAACCATAAGGTTCAAAGTGGCCAGCGTTTTTATAATCAAGCTATTCTTGCGAATTATATCCTTTGTACCCTACCATATCATTGATTCATTGTTTTTTCTCGATGCATATGAACGCAACGCACCTTCTCCTAAACATTTCTGCCGGACTTTTTGCCTGGAAACTATTAATACTATTTCTCGCTTTGATAATTAAATAACAGTACAATGTCACAGTTATTTGTTTTTCGTCATGTTATTTTGGTAGGGATGAACTCGTGATCAGATTTTTGGAGTTCAGGAATCCGTTTTTTTAGTGCGTTTACATAATGCGTTCTCCTGAAATTTATTACGAGTCATGCCACGCAATGGTCACAACCAAAATGCTAGCATATGAGCCAGGAATCGTTATCTGATTCACTCGAATTCTACCTCAGAATCCAAACTTACGCTTTTTCAACGACTTGCGAGTTTTGATACATTTCATGCGTGGACTGATCAAGTTGTCTCTTGAAACTATCAGGTGCACTTGTACTTAGGTTGTGCTTAGCTTGTTTTTCATACGCTGATGAATAGAAATGGAAATAATAGTCTCCGCTTGATAAAATTATCTTTGAATATAAATCGGGTTTTCATCAAAGTTGGGTGGATGACTTCGTTCATTGAGGAGAGAGAAGGCAGAGTTATTTTACATATTTCAGTTTTATTTCATGTTTGGCATACATGAAAAGAGTCTTCTGCTAGGTTTTTAAGCCTGGCAAGATTCGGGGACCTTGACGGAGAGCTGCTTGTTGGCTCCCTTGGAGGCGACGTCGAGGGCGACTCCCTTAAGGGCCTTCTGGGCCATGTGGCGCGCGGAAGAGGAGTCAGCGACGCAGTGGAAACCGACGGTCTGTTCCTTCTCAGCGGCGGACTGGCACTTGGAAGAGCAGGTGGGGAGGGGGCGCACGGAGAAGCAGAGCTGGCCCTCCTTCTCGACGACCTTGGTGCGGTAGCTAGTGCAGCGCTCAGACTTGGCGGACTGGGAGTGGAAGAGGGGAGCCTGTTCGCGGCCGGCCTCGTAGTCGTTGACGAGGTTGGTGGGGATGGTCTTCTTGTAGATGCAGTCGCGGGGCTGGCTGCTGATCTCACTGTGCTTCAGGTTGCCTTCGCTGTTGACAGCGATGCTCCTGGCGAAGAGCTCCTCGTTCTTGGCGATGCACCTCTTGGGGGTGGTGAAGTCGGTGTCGGTCTCGCCGTCGAAGGTGCCGCAGAGACCGCGAAGGTCGCCGCGGTACTGGTTTCCGACCTTGAGGACGAAGTTCTTGGTGTCGTAGACGATGTCGAGCTGGTACTTGTTGGAAACGAGCTTCATGGTTCCCTGGGGAAGGCCGTAGAAGCGGACCAATTCGCGGTTGTCGGCCTTGGATTCAACTTCGATCTGCTTTCCAGACTGGACCTTGTAGAGCTTGTTGTTGACCTTGATTTCGGGGTGTTCTTCGGCGCCACGGGGGAAGATCTCGACGACGTCCTTGGTTCCGAGGAAGACCTTGACTTCCTTCTGGTTGTTGGAGTTCTGGCGAGTCAGGACCTTGATGTAGGGCACCTGTTTGGCAGGACTGTACTTGGTGTGCTGGTACTGCTTGGGGACGTACTGGGCGACGAGGTACCATTCATCGTCATGGGGAAGCTTGTAGGTCTTGTTGTTAAAGGTGTTGACGGCAGACTTGTCGATGGTGCAGGTGGCTGTAGACATAAAAGAGTGTTATTAGGCAGAGATGGGAATACACGAGCTTTTGACAAGCATGAGAGGAACACTTACGGTTGTAGTTCTTTCCGAAGATGTAACGGGAGACGAGTTCAGAGGGCATGTAGTTGGGGTGAGCAACGACAGCGGCGGAAACCTGGCGAGCAAGGCGGACGTTCTCGAACTTGGCGTTCATCTTAGGGGCCTGGATGGAGACGTTAGCGGCACGGAGGTTGGGGGAGAAGCGGACCTTGAGGTCGATCTTCTGGGGCTCGTTGTTGGCGGAAAGAAGGTCCTCGGTATGGTACTGCCATCCGAAGTGGCGGGCGAGGCTGTAGATCTTGTAGGTGGCGTTCTTGACGGACTCGGGGATGCGAGCGTACTTGACCTGGAAGCGGTACTGGTCCATGTGTCCGGCGGCGAGGGTGGCGTTCTGGCAGGCGGGGAGGAAGTTGTTTCCGTGACGGGCCTGCTGTTCGCAGAGGGCAGAGATGGGCTGCTCGCGGACGTATTGTTCGCGCTCGGTGGTGCGTTCCATGTTGGCCTTGATGTAAACCTGGGACTGGCTCTTGTCGAGCTCCTCGCCGAAGGTGATCTTGGTGTCAACGTGAGCGGTGGGCTTGTTCTTGATGGCCTGCTGGTAGTTGGCAAGAGGAGCGTAAGGGATCTGGACGACGGGGAACATGGCGATGGCGTTCTTGCGACCGTTGGCGCTGGCCTGGCGCATGTAGACGAGGGTGGCGTAGCGTTCCTGCATGGGGCTGGCGGCACCGGAGATGGTGGCAATGAAGACGGCCTCGCGTTCACCCTTGAACTGGGCGGACAGGTCGATAGCGGAGGCGCGGCTGACTGCAAAGAAAAACAAAAGCGTTCAATGAAACTCTTGTCGGGTGAAGTGCAGGTGCGCAGTTTGATGGGTATGGGGTACTCACTCTTCATGGTTTCGGCAACACGGTGAAGGAACTGCTGCAACCTTTCAGCGGAGGCGGGGGCGCTGTTGGTGGGGATGGCGAGGTTGTCATCGAAGATGCTCTCGTCAGCGTTGTCGAGGTTGATGCGTTCATTGCGCATGTAGGCGTAAGAGTCGGATTCGGTCTCGGGCTTCTTGTTGAGTTGGCCGTAGCTGGCGGTCAGAAGGACAGACTTAGCCTGGGACTTGTCGTGGTCGTAGGTGACGGTGTACTCGTATTTGTTGATCCTCCTTTCCTCGGTGGCGGAGGCGATGACAGAGAGGGTGTCCATCTTCTGGATCTGGCGGAGAACTTCGGCGAAGTCGAAGGTGTCGTGTTCAGTGGAGGCTTCGATGCGGAAGGTCATGCCGGTGGTTTCCCTGCCGACGGTGAACTTCATGTGCTTGGGCTTGTTGACGTGGATGGTCTTGACCTGAGGAGCCTGGAGCTCAGCGATCTTCTGCTGGGCGGTGAAGGGCTTGGAGCGGAGAAGGGCGATCTGGGCATCTTCCTCGGGCTTGAGGGGCTGCAGCTTGAGGCGCATGTTGCTCTGCTTGATTTCGCTGCCCTCACGAGGAGTGTTGATTTCGAGCTCAGCGCGGATGGGGAGAGCGAGCTGGACATCCTGTTCGGTACCAGCGGAGTAGATCTTTCCGTTGAAGGGTGCGACGAAACCAAAGACGGCTTCGGTCTTGGTGGAGTACATGAGCTTGACGTCAGCGGAGGCCTTGGCGGACTTCCATTCCTGGGAGATTTCGGGCTGGATCTCAACCTGAGCCTTGCCCTGGGCGGAGACGACGGTGGGCTTCATGAGCTGGTAGACGAAAGGAAGACCGGAAGCGGTAGGGAAGGCCAAAGTAAGACCCTGCCTGTTGTACATCTTCTGGAGGTCGAAGTTCTTGCCCTGGCTCATCTTCTGGAGCATGTCCTGAAGAGCTGGGAACAATGCGGAAATGTTAGCTTTGACGCTACAACCGCTACGACCTGTTGAATCACGCAGACTTACCTCCAGGAATGCGCTCGATGGTGTGGTTGTCGAAAGCGAAGAAACGCTCACCCTGAGGAGTCTGAAGGAGGACGTTACCCTCAACCTGGTGGGTGTATTCGCGGTGGATGTCCATGCTCTCAGGCTGGGGGAAGGCCTTTCCAGACTGGGCGTAGATCAAGTTGATGAGGTCCTTGGTGCTGGAGGCCATGTAACCGGCCTGTGGGCGAAACAATTTTAGTTGCTTGTTCGGATGGATCTGGTGATTTCGGGATACTTACGGTTTTGGAGTTGAGCTTGAGACCAGAGAGGATCTGACGGAAGCTAGCGAAGGCAGCCTTGGGGGCGAGCGAGTCCTCGCTGCCGATGACTCCGAGGTTAGCGCGGTATTCGATGTCCATGTCGGGGACCTTGCCGCTGGTGAGCTGGATCCTGGAGTATTCAGGTCCGAAGACGGTGTTGTTGAGGAGGTTGATGGCAGCCTGAGCATTTTCAGCGCTATCGAAGAAAAAGGAAGTTAAGTTGTAGTTCTCGGCATGGAAGTAGCGAGAATGACGCGGCGCGGGGGTGTAACTTACAGTCCCCAGGTCTTGAAGGAGGAAGCTGCGGATTCAAGGGCGGTCTTGACAGCAGAGCGGACCTGCTTGGAGTTCTCATCCTTGACGGACTCAGCCAGACGCTGGAGCATACTGGGCTGGGGGTTGGTCTTCATCAAGAGGTAGACGGCGGCGGAACGGATTTCGGGGGTCTCGGCCTTGTTCTTGTAGAGCCTGTAAAGGACGGCGCGGGCGAGAGCGGGCTGGACCTTGTGGATCTTGTTGAGGGACATGACCATGTGGAGGCGCTGGAAGTCAGAAACCTGCTTCTCGCCTTCGAGGTACGGCTCAAGGACGGACAGGATCTTAGGGTGGGCAACATTGCCGAGGGCGCGAACGTAGGTCTGGATGCGGACACTGTCGCCTTCACGGACGGCCTGACGGAGCTGGTAGGCGAGGTAGGGGATGTAGTCACGGGTAACAGCCTGTAAGAAAATATAACCTGAAGTCTTGCTCTGGAACTAGGGATCGTTGGTGAGTAATGATCTGGGATACTTACGGGAACCTGGGTAGGGTTCATGCGTCCGAAAGTGTGGGTGGGGTAGCTGTTGTGAGCGGAACGCTGGTCAACCTGAGCCTTGCGGACGAGCTCGGAGAACGAGAGGATAGCGGTGGTGTTGAGGTGGCGCTGGCTCTTGACAACTTCGCTGGTGGCGATTTTCTGTTTAAGCAAAACAACGTTGTTATAGTTCCATTCCTTAAGCCTACTGGTCAAAAGAGCTGTTGAAAGAACGCTAAGGATACTCACGTAGAAGAGGTGGACGTACTGAGTGTTGGGGATAAGAGCGACTTCGGGGATCTGAGCGACCATTTCGGCGGCTTCCTCTCCCTTGACCTTCTTGGAGTCGATCCACTTCTTCATGGCGACGAGAGCGGGACCAGTGCCAGCCTGGGTGACGGCATCACGGTACACCTTCCTGTTGGAGAAAAGGGTAAACAGTCAGGTCGCTTGAGGTTTCAGGTACATTCCAACGAAAGATATAGCTCTCCACTGACCAGGCCTTGGCGTCCTTGGAGTTTTCTTCAGAGGTGTAGAGCTGGTCGGTAACCTGCTGGAGCTGTTCGCTGCTCATGGTCTGGACAAGGCGGATGAGGATGGTGAACTTGGCAAGAGTGGCCTTCTGGGGGACTTCCTTGGGCTCCTGGAGTTCCTTGGCGACCTCGCGGGCGATCTGGGCGACCTTCTGGGGAGCGTCGATCTTGGTCTGGATGGACTTGCCCTTGGAGGCGATGAAGTAGGGCAGGAAGGGCATCTCGGGGGCGTCGTTCATGCTGGGCTGGCGCTTGATCCACTCCTCGTTGCTGATGCTGCTGTCCTCTTCACTTTCGCTTTCGAAGCTGGAGCGAGAGTCCGAGTTCCTGTGCTTGCGCTGGTCACGCTGGCGGCGCTGTTCGCGCTGCTCGTGCCTCAGAGAGCGACGAAAGCGCTGGGCAGCGGGGCCCTGCATGCGTTCCTCGGAGTCGTCCTTGTACATTCCCTGTTCGCGTTCCTCGCTGGAGCGCTCCTGCTGCTGCTCCTGCTGCCTCTTGTGCTGGGAGTTGGGGTGCTCGAGCTCGTAAACCAGGTCCTTGATTTCCAGGGTGGGCTGCTCAGAGGATTCCCATTCCTGCTTGGCTTCGCTGGAGTGAGTGGAGAGGAGAGTGAGGTTCATGCGGCTGACAACCATGCCCTTCTGCTTGTTGTAGACGGCAGGGCTGAGGATGACCTTGTTGGTGGTGACGGAAGACTGGATCAGGTTGTTGCTGAGGCGGCCAGTGACGACAACACGGCTGACGGAGGAGCGCTGTCAAAGAAAATGAATATTATTTTACGGTTCATTCTTAGCGATGATTGTAGCTTAGTGAGAAGACTTACAGCGAGGAACTGTCCCATCTTGTTGGAAGCGGGTTCCCAGTCGTTTTCACCTCCGAAACCATGGTGGAAGACGGGGCGCTGCTCACAGTTGCTGTAGTTGGTGGACTTGACGATGTCGAGGGTCTGGGCTTCGTCGGGGTTCTGGCTAGGCTTGGGGACCAGCTGAGGGTGGCTCTGGAGGACGTATTCGGGCAGGGGAGAGATGTCGTAAAGGACCTCGCACTTGCCAGTGACGGAGTCCTCCATGGTCTTGTAGACGGCCTGCTCGGAGTCGTCGGAGGGCAGCTGGTTGAGGCGGGAGTTGACGAAGTTCTCGGCACGGGAGTCGACCTGGAGCTGGCTGACGATACCCTTGATCATGTTGATCTCCCATTCGGGCATCTGAGCGCTGACGACGATGCGGTCGATGACGCCGTTGCGGAGCTGGATGATGAAGGTCTTGTCGCTCATGTCCAGCTTCTGCCACTCGAGGGACTGGTCGTCGATGGGGGAGCCCCAACCGCCGGGCAGAGCCTGGTGGACTTCGGCGTACTCAGGCTTGGACAGCTTGGCGTACAGCCTGTTCTGGGAGGCGGCGTACAGCTTGAGAGTAGCCCTGGTGATCATACCGGAGTACTGGTCTCCGACCTGGTGGAGAGCCGACAGAGTGCGACTCTGCACCTTGTAGGAGTATTCGGTGTTGGGGGTCCATGCCTGGACGGCCGAAGCCGCGACTGGAACAAAACCCTTTGTGTTACCGTACAACTACAACCGTGCCCAAACTAAAATTAAACAATACGGTACGGAAAACAAATCTTTGGAGTGAAAGAAATATCCTTTCCTCTTAACATTAACCCAATACCGCCCAGCGATGCCGTTCGAAAAAAGAAAAATTCATTTAAGAGGACCTTGTTAGTTCAGTATTGTCAAAATTAAAAAAAAAAAAAATTCACCCCTCTGGAAACCTAAAATTTAATAATTTAGACATTTTCCAAAGCTGAAAATTGCTTTATTTAATGGGAAAAATCCTTCGATTTTCTCCTAAGCTGAATTTCACATCAAATCCTTTGGACCGTTATGGGTTAATCTACCAAAACAGTTAAGGTTAAGGGTTTAGACGAGCTGGCCTTACATTTCTTTGGTCTCTCCTTTCAACAAGCAACGAATTCATTTTAGACGCATTAGAAATTAAAATTTATCTTTCACGTCAGTGAGGAAAAGTGTCGAGATATGACGTCTATATCGAGAAGCCATCGGTAAATGGTCGATTCGACGTGATATCGTCTCCTAAATCGACGATTTTTCTACGCAACCAAAAACTCGTCGATTTTGGGAAAAAGTCACGTCGAATCGACCAGTTACATGGTGTTTCGAATTTGACCAGATATGAACGTCATTTTCATTTAGAATCTCACAGGGAGCAAGATGATCGGCTTTCAAGCAAAGTCTTTTAAGAACAAACTTTGTGTCCTACTTGTGCGGTTCAATGAAAATATGTCGTACACTGTAATGTGCGAACCAGTTCAGGAGTGACAGACTATTTTAATTAAACAGTTCATATTTGTTTATCTTAGTAATTTTTGAAAAATCAAAAATGGATTGGAAATCATTTTGGTACGATAGAGAGACCGCTTAGTTAAGCTCTCATGATATCTTTTTTGAACATTAGGTATTGGGCAAGGCAATATTAAGGCGACTTACCGAGGGCAACGAAGATGAGGCGAGTCCACATGTTGCAAGGCAGCAGAAGACGAGTGCGAATTTACCAGAGAGCCCCCAGTCTTTTATACGGACTTCTTATCTGAAATCCTGCTGAATCTTCATTTCTCTCCCCTTGCTTCTCAACTGAATCCAATGTATTTCGCTGATGTGAATTTTGCAGATGAATGAATTCAGCTCGGTTACTGAGTGATAAGGAAGAGACAATATGTAATCCGAAACTGTAGAAACTTATTAATTGTGAATCTATTTGCGAAACATTTGAGTGCCCCTTTAGAATACGGTAGTGCCTCTTTAATTTTGCGTGGGATTCGAAAGCTTAACAAGAAGAAAACACGACAATTTTTTTTGACATTACAAAGACATTACAAGACGACTTTGAAAATAATTGTTTTAATTCTTTACGCGCCTCATATCTTAACTTGGAATTTAATTTGTGTATTATCGCGTTCGTTTACATTACGCTGAATGTTGCTCCAGAAATCTCCAGAAAGCAAAAATATACTTTAAGAAATACCGCAGAATCGGTTCAAAAAAAGTACTTGATAGTTAAAAAAAAAAAACAGGTTTTCTTCACAGACCTGTTTTTTAAGCATTCTCTTCACGTATGCTTCAATTTTTAAAAATTGCCATATTTTACTGTTCAAAATATGTATTTTTTATTTCTCAAAAGAATTATTTTAAAGAATACCTTTAATATTCCTGCAATAAAACTTTACAAGTACCAGTCCGAAGGTACTACAACATTACCGTTTAGGGTTTGTTACGCACCTGAAAAAACCTGGAAAAATC
>Ga0058701_10003765_pt1 | contig 12126 bp, 8 predicted proteins | sample AgamicOrMae_FD_97039 | JGI IMG/M metagenome (GOLD analysis project Ga0058701, IMG submission 97039) | Agave microbial communities from Guanajuato, Mexico - Or.Ma.e | ecosystem: Host-associated > Plants > Phyllosphere > Phylloplane/Leaf | place: Guanajuato, Mexico | collected 2012-06-04 | reverse complement strand
GAGTGGAGCGAGGAATATGGTACTAAACTTAACCTAACGTATTGTCAACAAGCTAGATGCCGGAGTGAGGCACTGGGCACATAATTTAAGCGATCGTTGTTAATCGTCGTAATGTAATAAAATCTTGAGCCAGGGTAGAACACGATTGCAGGGTTGCCAAAAGACCTGGACATCAGGAGAATCCTGGAATTTCGGGAAATAAAAAAATTTACCTGGGGATATCAAAGAAATGTCAGAAGAACCCGATTAGAATAACCTTGTCAGAGATGAACTAAGCAATGTGGAAATAAAGAATCCTTGCCTTTTTTTAGATCGTCAAAGGGCAATCATTGACTGGGCGAAAAAATCAAGGAAATTTGAAAAAGTGTCACGGGAATCAGGGAAATGTCAGGGAATTTGAAAATCGGAGTTTTGTGGCATCCCTGGATAGGTATAAAATGCAACCGTGTAAGTACTTACATGATGCAACCTTAACGCCTTCCATTAAGAGGCTACTTTGCAAGCTAAACGTTAGTTTAGTTAGACGTTTTCAGTAAGTTGACTAAAGGATTTAGGAGTGTTATCTTTTCCTCCCAATATGCGGTAATTTTTAAGAGCTTTGAACTAATTCTTTTCAGACGAAACAGATGACAATGATGATGGCGAAGACGAGGAAAATGTGGAGGAAGCGCAATGGTCGACGGTGCAGCTGTTTCTAGTAGCTTCTGGGCTACGAGAATATGCAGCCAGGTTCATCGCCGAGAAAATCGACCTGGAAGCTCTCGTCCTCCTCTCCGACGAAGATCTCCAGCTTCTGGGCCTCCCTTTGGGTCCGAGACGAAAACTGTTGCGGGCGATCGAGCAGCGGCGAGCCGCTCTGGCCCAACCCGGGGCTCTCAGGGACAGCTGTCTATGACCTCCGACCCTGCCCCGACCTTTGGCGACCCTGGCCTGGGGTCGGATCCCGCCTGCTGTGGGCCTATCTTGCGGTCTCTATCCTCTGCTCAATACTCTTGTAAATAATGTACATATAAGTGTGAAAAGTAATATATTGTTAAGAATGAACTCGAACATGTAAGTTATTGGACGCATGTCGTCCCGAGAGATGTGCCCATCTCCCGACTTTTCATTTTCCTGATAGCAGAAGTATTGTCATGGAGTAAAAAATCGATTTCAAGATTTTGATAGATCTTTAAGTTTTGAGGTCACAGGAGTCCGAAAGTAGGTAAGGTTTTTTTAAAAAATGGCCGTCTGTCTTCTCTTGAAGTAATGAAGCCACTACTGCCGGTTTCAATGCCGAGGAGTTGTTTATGAACTCGGAATGCCAGTATCTCCATCCAGCCCTTTTAAAATATATTTTTTTTTTAATTGGCCGAAACCAATCTATTTGAAAGCGACAATTGGCTCACCACAGACAAGCATTGTATCTCTACAGTGACAAGTCGCTATTCGTATCTTTTTTCGTTGGCTGCATTTTTTTTAAAATCTCAGATTGTGAGATATCACCCCGATATTATTGAACCAAATGAAATTACCTATGAAATCGGTCGCGTTCTTTTCCCCTCTCTTTTTAACTTCATCTTTTTGACTTCTGCAGACGTCTATCATATTTCTTTTACTCATGTCGCTTTCGTTAGTGAGGATATAGGAAAAAGTCTCAAATGAATATCCCAGACGACCTTTTCACGCTAATTTATTAAAATATATTCTCTGTAGAAATAGTTATACCGACTCGTACGGCATATCTTATTCACAAAATATCTAGATGTGGCTCAGCTCATCTGATATCTAGGATAAAACGAACTTGACTACGTCGACACACGATTTCCCGACACTAACTTCGAGATCAATGCACGGAAGTCGATGACAGGGGGCAGTTTAACTGTGTCTGGGACGCAGCTCCTCACGGTGCTGGACCATGAAGCGAGAGTTGGACTCACCGACAAGACTAGAAACTGCACTCTGCTCTGGTTACTGACTAAGTCCGGTCTGGGCTTTAGTCGCAGAGCACCTGGAAACAAACAAATGCGAAAAAAATAAGAAATGAAAGTCGGTTTAAAAATTTTGCTCCGCGCTAGTACTTACTGCAAACAACTATGGATCGCATCAACCAAAGACATGTTGCGTAAAGGGGAAAAGCCCTAATGGCATAACTGGCGTGGTTGAGGATACCAGACATAGCTAACAGGGTGAGTCTCATCTGCAACAATGAACATCAATGTTGTAACAAGAGCCTTCCAACAGTTGAATCAATAGGTGATACTTACAGTGGTGAATACAACATAGTACACAAGAGTTGTTGGAAGTAGGAACAACAATATTGTGAAGGCTAGGGTACCAACAAACAACTGATTGGCAGTGTACTTGCAAGAGTCGACACGATCTCTGAGGGGGTTCCATTTCCTTCCAAGAAAGAGACGCCAAAGAGCCACCAGACCAGACAATTGAAGGTAATACAGCCTGCAAGTAAAAATCATTATTAAAAAGCTAAATAAGAGGGGTGAAAAAGAAGAATTGATGTATAGCATACCTTGCAACATAGACATAAATGCTGGAGACATGAAAGCTTACGAGGGCAAGCAAGTCTACTAATATAGCTGCTTGGAAAGTCAAACCTAGCCTTCCAACATAGAGTAGTAGTTGAAACATTAATTCTAAGACTGGTTTGGCAAAAACTGTAATAAGATATCAATTGTATGAGCATGATGAATGCATGGTAAAGGCTGTACACTGATGCAGTTCAATTCTAGGCTATTCTAATTTATAGCCCACTTACAAAGGAATGTCCACCATAAATTGATGTGATACAGAAAGAAACAACCTAAAACATCATTAAGAGCTCCATTAAGTTTGAGACCAGCTGGAGAACCCGACAGGAATACAAGCAGTTCTCTCAGGGTTTGCACAACTTCCTGAAAAAAAAATAAAAGGATTGTTGGTGGAAAAATTGATAGAAGTAAGGATTGACAATACCACAAAATGCTGCAATTACCTCAGCGATATCAAGTAAATGTTCTGAAAGAGGTCGCGTAGCCGCTACATAGCCCATGACAAGATGCAATGATATTATACCTCCACATATATCAACAAAGGTAGCAATAATATAGCTACCAACTTTAAGTGTGACTTTCTTATTGCATATTAATGACTCAAGAGCCCAAGAAAACGACTCTAAAAATATTAAAATATGGGAACCTAGAGCAGAATATTTGATAATGAACTGTACATGTTTCAGCTTATTACAGAACATATTAACAACAAAAAGTAGCCATGATATTATGAACTGAAAAATGGGCCATCGCACAACACTATCATTGACAGAGCGAGCTTTGAGAAGACTCACAAGGACTTTGAAGTAGTCTTCCTTAGGAACAGTGGATCCATTAGAATCAAGCAGTAGTTCAGGCCTTACAAGAACACTATCATCATACAAAAAACACATAATGTGATGTCGATCTTTCCCTGAAGTTGATAATTCTACTGAGTTAATGATAACCTTATCAATGCTGACTGAGTCCCTAACTGACAGTTCAATCCAACAACTTTTGTTGCTTATTGAAACAGATCGTTTTCGACGAGTATTGTCCACATTGTAAAAACCTATAATTTCACATTCTTCTTTGCTTTCTGATGGACAGTCGGCTGAATCTTGAAGGCCCAAAATGTAAACACACGTTGGTGACCCCTCCCCATTCGTTTCTCCTCTTTTAATGGATCCAACCAGATAACATCCTTTATCGGAATAAAGGGTTGATGGAGTAAAAATCAGCACAGTTGACATGATTGAAAAACACTTCTGAAATCAACGGAGATAAATAACATTGCGGCAGTAAAGGTATAGGTTAGGCCATTGTATGTAAACATCTCTTCTGCTCAGGTGGTTCTCGTTCATGCACATGCCTTCTTCTCCAAGGCAGTGATAACAATTTTTTTTAGCCAACCTACGCTCACAAAACAAATATCGAACGGACTGAAAAAAAGTACTGAAGTATGTCAAAAAACAAGATAAATTTCCAAATTTTATCCAAAGAGGTGGAAAATTCATGACTTAAGATGGAATAAAGATCAAATACTCGAAATATCCCCAATAATTTTTTTTACGAAATGAAAACAATGGAGCAGCCTGCAGGTCAGGTGAAAATGCAATATGGCGCAGCCAGCTGATATTTACTGGTTTTAAGCTGTTAGCCGTGTTTTCTGTAATTTTTTACTTCTGAGAGGTCATTTTTCACTGGTAGTTTTTACGTATGGGGGATAAGAAGCTTTTAAAATCGAGGTCAAATGTCTGTACATCAGTTACGGGTGAGTGGCGCCTGGTAGATAAGGTTTCGGTCCTTATGACGTGGAGGGATGACTTTGGTTATGGCCATCGTGTATCCCGGTGGAAATGCCGATGAAAACAAAACCCCTACTGGAGAAACTCATCGTTCAACAATGTTTTCCTACGGGCGAGAATTTTGTTTCCTCTTCGCCCTCCTTCTGACAGCGTATGCGGCAATAAATATATCGTAAGTATTTGCGCTTCTTGCAAACGTTATTTGAGTGGCTTATCTCTCGTGTCGTCAACACTTCGCTGTCATTTTCCATAGTTATTTTTCGATCTATTCACCTGATTCTCGGGTGACATTTATTTATTACTTCTTGATACCTTTATCCCCGTGCACAGGTTATGCTTTAGTGGACCTTGATGTGAAGGCCATCGACGATATTTTAGGATCAGACCGGTTTGACCTGCCCTGCTTTCTATGTCTCAACTCTAATAAACCGCGAGTTGGTTGTAATGTTTGCTGAATATTTGTTGGACAATTATTTACTGGATATTCTATGTTTTAAGGATCTATATCTAGTCACAAACCACCTATAAAATATGGCAAAGTTCTAAATATTCTATAAATTGAAACAGCCAATTTTTCCATTCAGTCATCTGTTGAAGCATAGTGGCTTCTCTTTCATGGCAAAGGATACTGACAGCTCTTGGGGCTATGAACTTGTACTATTTTCTCACTGCATCTTTGCTATTGTATACAGACATTATTATAAAGTTGCTCACCAAAATTCATCATTGCTTCTGAATCACTGCACTCCATCAAATTTCAGAATCACAATCCAATAAGCATTAAATACACTGAGTCATGCTAACAATAGTCATGTGTTAAAGTGCCCTTGCTATTTTGATTATACAAAATTCTAAATTGATCTTATCCATCAGCCTGAATTTTATTCAGTGTAAGTTATGCTCTGACATCAACATCTTCTGTACTTTACACAGGCAACCCCGAATATCCAAAACTCCCCCGGCGGTACCATTCTTTCAAGCGGATTCTGTAGTTGAGGATTTTTATGACGGGCAACTCACACCAGCCCTCGATAAAGTCAGCACTTCAGACATCGCCTTCGTAATGTACTACGCTCCTTGGGACGCTGAGTGCCAGAAAGTCAGATGGCACTTTGAGGCAACGGCTCGATACCACCAGAAAGAGGTATTGAATGTCTTTTTGGTCACACTATCAGTTGAAGTCATGAAATAACTGGTTTATTGTGAAATCCATTAATAACTCATCTGTTCCAGGTGTATTTTGCTGCTATTAATTGTTGGCATCCCGGTAGCGAATGTCGTCTTCAGTTTCCCAAAATTCGTCAATTCCCCGTTCTTATGCTTTATCTCCAACGAAGTAACCCAGTACAGTACCAAGGAGTCCGGGAAGCATCACATATGATCCACTTCCTGCGATCAGCTGTTCGTCCCATAGTTCGATTGCTGTCCGTCTCAGACCTCGGACATCACATGGTCGAACATGATGTAAGTTTCACACTTGTTTCTCTACAAAATCCAAAATTACTAAACATCTGTTTAAAAAAAGAACAAGCTAATAATTGTCTGAATTTACAGGCTGTTGTGGTGGGCTTTTTCGATTTCAACGGAATCCAAGCTGCCGAAGGATATCGAGCGTTTTACAACGCTGCTGTCTCGTTTTTGGAACGAGATCCTCTTCGAGAAGTGTTGTTTGCTGTTGTTACCGATCGGAAAACTGCAGCAGACTTTTCTGTAACAAGACTGCCGAGCATTCGCCTCTATTTATGGAACGAAACTGTCACTATGGTCAGTACTTGTTTGCCATTAAGTCATTTCCAGGGATAACCGAAAAATTAGCTGCCCAGAAAGTTACATCATTCGTTCAGTACTTAAGAGGGGCGAATAATTATGGTTTTAGAGCAAACACAAATCGATTGTTCTCTTCCACTCATTCTTAGATCTTTATCTTTCACTTTCAAAAACGGGTTCATCTTTACGGTTGACAACAGGATCCAATCAAAAATCTGGCTGCTGAGAACATCACTCGGTGGGTGACGAGAAATATCCATCAAGTGGCGGTCTGGGTGTCTCCGCCTGGAGTCAAGTCCCTTACCCTGGCGGCTTACATGCAGGAAGGACCGGTGCTGCTTTTGTTTATGCCAAGAAATCCGTTGCTGGGCCGAGCTGTGACGTACCAAGTGGTGAGTCCTCATGATTTCAATTGTTGATGATTTTACAATCGCACCGTCTCCCTTATTACCCCAGGGTGGTTTTGGGTAGATTCCAATCGAGTGCCTTATAACCTTGAACGATTCTACATAACCTAAAGATAATGATTTGGAAAAAAAGTAAATTTTGCTGGCTTATGATGGAAAACGATGGTTTTTGTTCACAGCTACGAGAGATCGGACTGGAATTTTTCAATTGTGACAATAGCGACTGGGTGCAGGGTCTTGCCCAACGCATCGCGGCGGACAGTGCTGGTAAGTACAGTTGAGATCAAACCTCTCGTAGCATTCAAATCTGGTGTGATTTTTCGAACTTTATATCGGTAATACTAATGTCTATAAATACGTAGGAGTTCGTGTTCAGCTTATTTCAATGGTATTGCCAACATTTATTTCTGGAAATAAAGTGTAACTACACACGATATCTATTCTACCTTCAAATTTCACTAAGAAAAATTCTTTTATTCAATAAACGCCTTAAAAGAGTGTCTAGCGTTTAATAAAGGACTGCGTGGTGTGTCTGTAAAGTGCTCGACGGAAGGTGATGTCTTTTTACAGAATGGAGGCACAGATATAAGCGCAACATCCAGGAGTGCGCCAAGTGGCAGAAAATTCGCGAAAAGCAGCTCAAAGACTCACAGGATTATTGCGAAGAAGATAACATTGAAAGCATTATGATCAGGTGGCCTAACGCAACGAAAGGAGCCGCTGGTAAATCCCATTTCACAGAAGACAAGTGTCCTACCGAAAAATTCGAGGAAAACTTCCGTAAGTTGAACATTTTTTAAATCAATGTTTGAAAACTATTTTTACGTAATTTTAACAAATTTTTGCAGGTCTCGTTGCTGATGATGGACGTGGTCAAGGGTCTGTCGGCTGGCAGCGCTACTTCGGTGCAGCGGGGCCGCGCGAAGTGTTTTGTTCTCCAAATAAGAAGAAATCTTTATTTAAAAATAGGTGAGCAGAAGAATATTGAATATAATACAGGGTGTTCGGACATTAGTGTGCCAACCGAAAATGGGTGGTAAGGCTCACAAAGCTTATAAGATTTCGCCAGAGGACCCCTGTCCGGAAATGAACCGATTAACTTACAAACGCATGTAATGAGTTTTTCAGTTACCGGTCGTTGTAGCTTAAGACTGTCGCCCAAGAAAAAATTCCCGATGATTCAGTTGTTTCGCATGGTTTTAAGAAATTTTCATGTCAGGAATTTTGTCATAACAGTGATTATTAAGGCGGTAGAAGCGAGAAACCAAGGATCCGAATATGCATCGTCAGATGAGACATTGCTTACATTTTGTTTCTGATCCATACCGCCTTAATTGTCAATGTTATGGCAAAAGTCCTGATATAAAAATTTCTTTAAAATATTCAAAGCGACTGAATTATTGGGATTTTTTTTTTCTCGGGCGACACTTGCTTTAGCGACAGTGACGGGTATTTGATAAACTCATTACATGCGCTTGGACGCTTAACGGTTCACTTCCGGACAGGGGTTCTTTAGCGAAATCTTCTTCGATTTGAGCCCGACCACCCATTTACGGTCGGCACTCCAATATAGGAACATTCTGCATATTCGAAAAATACCTTCCAAATCTTCGAGTCAGTCGAGAAAGTTTCAAAGATCGTCATCTTGCAGATGGTTCTTAAAATGGGACAGGCCTCTAAAAGGGACAGAGCGTTTTATGAACGCTCAAATAACACTAAGAGCACAGGGCTGTAGTACAGCAGGATATAAATTGATCGGTAGTTTTCAGAACATGTGCTATTTTAATTCTTTCTGCTGTTAAACTAAGAATCATCGGATAGCAATTCATTCAGTGAATATATTAAGGTAACTTATCTAAAATGATTTTCATTTTGTAGCACAACATCAATGCTCACTGGCGAAGGCGATGAACGTTCTCCAAGGAATCTTAGGATAAGTCAAAAAGACGAACAGTGTCGTGAATTACGACATGCCAGACTTCTCGATAAGCCATTTTATTCGTCGGATCATGTGCCTGTAAGCCTGCGATTTTATGAAAGATCTATTTACCGGAGATAATTTCAGGGCGGTGAACGCTAATATTTTTTTTTTTTACAGAACTTTAACGAAAGTCGCATCAGAGGTCTGGCTTGCAAAGCCAACCGAACCTTGTCTTTCTTAGCGCTAGATTCGTTACAGTTACACCAGTTCTCTGAGGGACTTGGAGTAGATGTCCTGAGCCGCAAGGATAAAACGGCTGTGTTTATTGTTCGTCCAGAGGTAAACACCGTTTTCAAATTCGTTCTCAGCTCCTCAGCGGTTTGGAAAATGAAAAATTAACGCATGAAAAATTCAAACCAGAACCAAAGCAGGACAAGTCGTTCTCTCATTTTTCTGGTCGTTTGACTTTTCATACCTATATCACCCCACGTGTACAACGATGTCCATGCGTGATGAGTCCAACAAAATGTAGTGACTTTTTTTGTAAAGTGATGTGTGTTGGCAGCAGCGCGTGGGGTGGGTCGGGGAAGGTTCCGGGGGAATGGCGGGCACCTCCTCTTGCCTCCACACGCTCCCACTGCCCTCCCTACGCAATGTTACGAACAGACATAAGTTTGAAAAGACACTAGATTTTGTTTGGCTCATCACTTATGGACATCACTGTACAACTTTACAAAAAACTTAAGAAAACTGCTGGACAACGCCGTCCTTGTAAAAATGGACTACACTCATGCATACCGAAATAAAACTGCCCTTAGGATTAGTTCGTGTTCGTGCTGCCTTCATCTTAAGACCTCGAACACAATAATTTTTGTTGTCTGGTTAACATTCATTCGAGGCAGTTTTAAAACAATTCCGTAGGTTAATGGGTTCGTGAGCTGCAAAGAACTGGTACACAAGATGTAGATCGAGCAGTTAATCATTTGAGGTATGCACTTCAATTGCTGTCATAGACGATGCATAGACCATTTTGGAAACAATTACCTATTCAGAACATTGGGAAAAGTTACGGAAAAGTAACTCACTTTTTCAAGCAGTGGGTACGAAAAACAAGGTTAACGTTCAAAAAAGCCGTTCTGTTCACACGGTAAGAAAGAGCACCGTTGATTCGGTCTGAAGATATGAAGATCACTCAAATTGAGAACTACATCAAAATAAAATATACCTTTAGGTAGCTTAGACTGCTTGAGACCACAAATCCGAATAATTAAAATTGCTAAGGTCTACGCGTCTTATTACTAAGATACGCTCGACGCACGATTAACAACCGTGAAATTGAGTCACGGTCCTTGGCATACACTGCATAGGCAACCAACACGACATGCATGCACACGGTTGCCTAACCACCAGCGTTCCAAGTTACAAGCTGCAAAATTCGCCGGAATCTTGGACTGCGGAACAATTTATACAACATCCGTAACTGGAAAATAGTCTGTAAATAAAGATCCGCAATTCCCTTAAGATCAAGAGGCAAAACTTAAAATATAGCCCTAAATTGAGATATAATCTTAAACTTAAAACTGAGTTATGATACAGCAGGTCCAAGTCAATGTCTACATTGTTGAGTTCACGACCACGAGACTTGTGATCACTTATGACCCTTTCTGAGTTTAAGTATTCGAATGCGTTCATTAACGAGTATCGTCCGCGCGCAAACAGAAATTTTAGAGATGAAATCAAAGCTCATTTCACACATGCACCAATACGTAGATATGGAATAAACCAAACTACTTTGTTAGTTTTCATGCGATTTGATACGATTAGTTACATAACTCAAAACACCAACAAAAAACGCCCACCGGCCGCGGATACAAAAACACTGAATTTGCTGTCCAACCGTGAACTCAAGAGATGACATTATTGACTTGGGCCTATCCGACCGGCTACGCTGATACGACCAAGAACGGAAGCGGAAATAATTCTCTAACAAGAGCTACAAGTACCAAGCAAAGCTTATCGTTATCATGTATCCAGAGGTTCTGGAGATAAGTAGACCGTTTTGAAATTTAAGTAAAATAATGAAATAACTGTTTTCTTCAGTCGGCTGTTTAACTAAAATCTTTGTTTAGGCGGAGTGAAAGAGAGCTGGGCAGCAGTCCCAGACCTCAATTTCTTAAGGCCTCGAACGAAACCTCGATCTTATCCGTAATGTAGGTCAGGAGGCGGAAAGTGCAGTCTCGAACTTCCAATTCTCGTTTTTTTAAACCCAAAAATGCCTAGTTTTAAAAAAAAATAATAAAAATCACGTACAATCGGAAATCTGGAAGCCGAGAGGCTGCAAGTTTCAAAAAGACACTGACACTGAGGATTATCCTTAACGAAAGATTCCGCTAAAATTATATCAAGAATCATGGAGTTAATACGGAAAAATTTTCCACGACTCTTCAAAAACAGTCAAATTAGGTGAAACATCTTAAGATTGCAGAATTTTTAGGCGAAGAAAACTTTCGCGACTCTTCAAGAAACAGTCAAATCAGGTGAAACATATCAGAAGTGGTCGTTAAATATTTGAGCTAAAAAATAGAGGGAATTTTACTAGCACGGCTTCCTGGACACTTTTGAGGAAAGAGGCTATGAGAGTAAGCCTCAAACGGGCTTGTGAGAAGCGAAGGCGATCAGCGTAGCCTAGGCGGTCAGATTAGCGGCGGGCGGATGCGTTCCGAAGCAATGCCAGTGGGCGGTACAGTACCTATCGTGTCTCCAGCTTACATTTCGGCACAGAACCGGACCATCGGCCGTTCTCCTGGCAGGCTATCACCGGCTGGCCTTCCAGCGCGTATTGCTGGTTGCAGCTGAACTGCACCACGTCGCCGGCCTTGTAGGGGGCGGTGCCTTGGATCATGCCGTTCTCAGGGATGCCCGGAGCCTCGCAGTGAACTTCTGCAAACAGAAACGCACACATGAGATCAAATTAACCTCCAGTAGTGACCAACCTGCAAGCAGCAAGCAAAACTCTCGGCACCCAAGCTCGTATTTAGGAAACTGTGCGACTCATTACATGAAATAGAAATACAATCGATGTCAACCAGTTAAGTACTCTTATGAATATTGTTTTTCTGTTCTGTTTCCTGTTAGCGGGTTTTATAGCCCCTTGGAAACACCATTATCGAATAAATAAAAAAAAGTAAATAGACGTTTATTGAATGAGTAAATATAACATTTGAAAAAATAAAGGTTTCTAATTTGTTTATAAAAAACCATATGTACTTTAGCTAGACTAGATAGTAAGTTAGCTTAAGTTAACCCACCACAAAATAAAAAACAATGGCTTCGGTTAGCCCACAGGGGGGGATAATTGTGCTTTTCCGCACTGTGTAACGCGGTTGATTTATAACGGGCTGTCGCTGGCTACCACAGGTTAACTTGAGATAGGTTATTTTAGATCAAGGATGATATAGACGAAAAAAAGCCAGGGCATTTAGCATCGAAGCTGATGTGGGTCTCTATAAATACGTATAATAGACCTCTACGTGCTGTGTTGGAACGCCTTGACAGAAAGTTTACTCGTCACACAGTTTTTTTCCCAAAGGATTAAGCTTACAAGGGAACCACCCGAGGCCGAACACAGATTTTTCAATGAAAACTATCTGGGCTATTAGTACTCGGCCTAGAATGATTTTCGGTCACTTCAAATCCGGCAAAAAAGTTTTTTGAGT
>Ga0058701_10003764_pt1 | contig 12126 bp, 6 predicted proteins | sample AgamicOrMae_FD_97039 | JGI IMG/M metagenome (GOLD analysis project Ga0058701, IMG submission 97039) | Agave microbial communities from Guanajuato, Mexico - Or.Ma.e | ecosystem: Host-associated > Plants > Phyllosphere > Phylloplane/Leaf | place: Guanajuato, Mexico | collected 2012-06-04 | reverse complement strand
GTAAAAACGAATTTTAACAGACCTATTCTTTCCTGATCATTAAAATTTCGTAATTTTTCTTTGTAGCAACTGGCCAAAAAAGTAACGCAGAGCCATCTCTTCAATAGTTTTGCATTCGGTATATCGGACCTTCAACTCTAATGAACAGTCATCCTACCATCTTAATTATGACATATTTCTATTCCGTTGTCTCTAATGTCGACTGACAATTAACATCGTTCGCATGCTGAACTTTTCATTCTGGGGTTATGGCTTTTTAAAGAGGGAAAAATGAGCAAGCTAGATTAAGGCGACTTTTTTTTTCGGTGCAACATATCCTCATTAAAAGAATCATACTGGTAGTGCACCCACAGCCACTGAGTGAATACGAGGCACGACCTCCCGAATTTCCATATAAATTTCATTTTGATTAGGCTCACTTTCAGTGTTTACCATTATAAAAGCTACATGAGGGCTGTTAATTGTTGAGTTTGCCGTTGCATTAAACGACACGAAAATCTCCTATTAAGAGATCAACTTTACAAGTCAAGATTACCACGTTAAATGTTGCATGAAAGATTGAATTTCTGTTTCGATTGAAATCAAGTCGGAATTGTTTGAAATGTAGACCTTTGGTATAATATTGGTCGATTACGAGATTCAATTTCCTCTCTTGCCTCGCTAAAAACCAGTCAAAAGTATTTGCAATTAAAATAGTTGTACATTAATTATGTATAGTGACCGTGCTAAAATGGACTGTATTTTATAGTTACTTTGTTCTTATGTGTTAATTTTTTATCATATCTTTTTGATTTTAGGTAGCCCAATGGCCTAGAAATCCGTGTAGGGTTGGATTGTTATCGCTGCTATTCGTTTTGAATTATGGTCCAGTTTTATGTCGTATTTATTCTCATAAACAAAATCTTCATCATCGTAGCTCCGTCGTTTCACAGCAGAAATGAAATTAAAAAATCAACTTTGTAAAAAAAAGTTGAGCTGTTTCGAATCAGTAATTTTAAACAAATGTCCTTCCATTTCTTTGTTGCAAATGGAAGTTACCTCCTTTTGAGCATCCTTTTATAATTTATTTTAATGAAAAACAAGTTGTTTTAATCTCTATAGAAGCCAAAAATGCTGCAGCTCTTTGTCTGAAGACGCTATCTGTCCTTTTCAAGACGCCTTTTACTGCATCTTTTAATCTTGAATATTTTTCATCCTTCATTTGATTCCGGTCTGAGAGCTTTTCTGTGAAATTTTCTTCTTAGTTTTCCTGCTCTGGGCTCTCTTAATGGATATCAAATAACGAATGAATTCAGTTACCTTACTTATACCTTTTTATTACGCCGCAAAATCGGGCGAGAAGTCGATCCCGAGGTCCAATTTTATGAAAATTCTCTCAGCTTCTGGGAAATTGTTGAAAAGGCACGTTTGCTTTTCCTCGTCACGTTCACATTGCAGATTCGCAGTTGAGATTGTGAGGGCTTCGGCCAGGCTACATTTCGCGACGCACTTAAATTTAAACGAGGCTAACCTCTCAACCACTAAAAATAACCTTTTAAACAGTCTCATCTTTAAAATGCTCGGCTTGAAAGCTTGTTAGTAGATTATGAAATTTTTAGTTCTCAAGTGATCAACATTTAATTTTGATCGCACGAAATCTAAGAGTAGAGTGCCAGACGGAAACTCAGTTCACTCCCAGCAACTATCGACCTCAAGCAACTATTTCAAACGACGAAAATCTCATTGTAGTTCGTGTATTTGACGCAAAAAAAGTGACCTCAACTTTGCAAAAATCAACAATTCTATCGAATTCGGAATCCTAATTTGCAAAGTTTTAAATATCTTTTTCCTGATACTTTTGAATTAAAATTTCTCTGGCATATATCCTGTCCAGGAATAGCATAGAGACGCGTGACGTTTTATGGAAATATTTTAAACCATCCGTGTGCACAAAAAATGATAAAATCAAGGCAGAAAATTCAGTTTTTTTAAAATTATTATTAATTCATTTAACCAGTGATATTTTTGAAATCGAAACCTGCTTATACCTTTCTAACCTGTTGATTCCATGAAGAAACAACACTCGATTATTTGGAAGTCTTGATTTCTGGCTTGGGTACGAACGCATAACGAGCTCGAAACGTCTTTGGTTAGTCGATGGATCAGCCGAACCCCTTATCAAACGAAAGGTTCCGGCGGGAGGATTCCGTTTGATATGGCTACTGACTGATATGACCATCTCAAAGTTCGTGCTACATTCGATTCGTCTCCAATTAGTCTAAGATATTTGTAATGAACCATATCAAACGAAAGCGTCCATTAAGAAGTATGTCCTTATTGTCTCTTTTAAAAAATAACCGATAAATTATATAACCACCGTTAACAACCGGAAAGGGGTGTTTTGAGTTTAGGGGGACAACCCAAAACACCTTCGACTTGTGATATCCCCGTATCAATGCGTTGTCAGCCTCTTTAAAGCTAATATTGTCCGGTGGGACTTCATCAAGTTTTTTAATTACCTTCATCAGCGCTCTTCTAATCAAGGGCAGTTACCTCATTGGTCAACAATTGCGCAAAAGGTTAATTGTTTGTTTTCTCGAGTCAACAGAATTCACTCGGGGAACGTCGGGGGCCTATGCATGTATTGAGCCCCGCGCCGCTGCAGGCCGACGGCGCCGAGCCTCGGTCGATATCCCCCCTCCACCTCCCCACCCTTATGGGGAGCACCGGCCTATTCGAGGGTCACAGAACTGACCTACGTCATGGCGGCGCCAGTAGCGAAGGCACCAAGCGAGCGTTATACCCAACGGGTACCCAAAAACCCTTTTTGAGGTTAAGGTTCACCCTAAAACTGAGATAACTTCACAATCACTACTTCTCCACTTCAACACAGCATTATTCTCTCCTGCCGAACCTGAACTACTCACAAACCGCGCCAGGTTTACAGACTTTGTCTTACTCAACCCTCGAGTTAACTTCGTAGCTAACTCTGCGAGTAACGCGTTGTTAATGCTCTCCTCCCAGTCTCTCCTCGATACGACTCTCCCCGACGTCCGACGCCGAATGCACCCGATGGCGGCCGAAGGATCAGCCACCTGCATTGGAACCCCCCCCCCCTCCCAGTCTCCCGTCCTTCCCCTGGTGTCCCCCCGTACCCCCGAGTCTGTCTGCCGCGCTCCGGTCACTGAACGCAGTAAGTGTACAGTAGGTGCATTACACTCTGACTCTCAACCTCCTCGCTGCTCATGGGATCCTGGTTAGCGGGTACCTCTGTACTTGCGCGCCGTACGCGATTTAGGCGTACTCGCGGGTACTTGCGACGAGTACTCATTGTTCAAAGTGCTGCAAGTACTCTCGCTGGCTTTTAACGAGACCAGAGTCTCGGTACGCTGTCGTTCTGGGTACCCAGCTTGCTTGCAGCTGGGGTACCCTACTCGGTACCGCCAGTCAACGCGCTCGCTCTCCCGAAGCTCTGGCAGCCACGACGTAATTTAACGCGGCGAGTGCTCGGCGAGGTACCGGCGCAGCGAAAAGTGGACACCTCCTCGGTTTTCTGTACACAAAAAATGCAGCTGTATATTAGAAGTAACTGCTTTCATCTCGCGTTAAAATTTAGGAATAAATAGATGACAACAATGGAGGTACCGTTAATGTACCTGTTTACATGTTGAGTTAATCGTCCTATAATTGAAGTACCTGGTAGCGTAAATATTGCATTGGCTATTTATAGATACTGCTTTAGTTACGAGTACGTCTACGGTATAGTTTGTTAAGGTAGGTCATAGTTTAGGGCAGCGGTGTTGCTGGGACCCTACTTGGGGAAGGTTATGCCACGAGCAGCGCGCCGGGCTCTCAGCATAGTCGGATTCCGTGATTTATTTTAATATTTTAATCGCGGTTAATCGAGAACCTAACATGACTGGTACGTTTTGGATTGCTCTCAAGCTGAGCAATCCAACAATGGGGTTAATCAGGGGTTTATCTCGCTGTTTAAAAAGTTAACCGCGATTAAAAATGAAGCAGAGACGAGATCTGCAGACACTGGCAGGCTATTTTAAGATGTCGGACGGGTCGGGCTCCAATATTGGTTCGGTGGGGCCAAGTAAACTGGCGAAGCTGCTTTTTCGTCCAACCGGGCGTTGAACTCGAACCACTACAGTTTAACCAGGTTTTTCGATCAGAAAACATAACATGAGAAAGTAAAAGATGCTTGTTTTTAAACTGGCAGTTTGCTGGATAATGTTTCAAAAGTTTGTTGCTAATAAGACCAGAGTAAAGAATCAGTTTCGTTCAGATTTGTGGAATATTGTTCGAAAAGTACGTTGCAATATGTTAAAACGCGATTCATTGTGTGCGGCAATATTTTAGATGTGCCTTACTTTCTTTGAAGTCCTCTACTCTATTTTCTTATCATAAAGCAATTTTCTCACCTCTAAAAGACAAATTCCTAGCGAACTCCACGTCAAACTGAATCGACTCGGGATCACCAAAGAAGGTAACCGCCATTTTGTAATTATACAAATTTATTTAAATTTTCCGATTTAGAAGCGGAGAATAATCCCTTTGTGAAAATAAATCTGATTTGCCATTTTAGTCTGCGGTCGATATCATAATAGCTCTGTCGTTTCGCAGTTTGCTTTTTCCTCTTTTATCAATAGAATTTCAATATATCCCTCTCCTTTATCGACAGGGACGGTGAGTCTTCGGCAGTTCCAAATCTGCAATTTCTCGTATCGTTCAGTTCAAGTATATGCACTATGCAGCCAGTAATATGAGAATATTGCAACTAAACCCATCTAATATAACGTCAGCTATCAGTCAATGGTCTAAACACCACTTACCCTACCATGGGTTAGTGTGACCCTAAACTTAAACCCTAACTTCCAAACTAACCTAAATCCAAAGGTAGCCCTTAACTCAACTTTATAACCTGATCCTCCTCACATTCTTACCGCTATACCCTAATTTAACGTTGCTCATCTTTATACAGTATATACCAAATTACAAAGTCTCATATTCGAAAAAAACATACCCAGTTTTGGTGTCTTAATGCCTTTATCAGGTAACCAGACTCTACTGTAAACTAGTATTGATCAGTATTCGAACTGACCTGCTACGAACGAGATCGTTGAGAACTTTTGATTGATACAGATATTGATATGCCTGAGTTGCAATCCTGCCAAAGCTCGAGTAACACTCGTTTTGTCTTCATAAAAAAAACGATATTATTTTTACAAATGCACAAAACTTCGTGTTTGTCAGTTGTCTTATGTCTTCGTACAGATTTCATCTTTCTAAAAGTCCCCCAAAATTTCTTTCAAACCATTTGTCAAATTTAATCGATATTATTAATGGAGGCTGTGACTTACTCCATCAAAGCCCTATCACTTTCTTTTCATTCATGCCTTGTTTACAAGCCGTTGTAGAGTCACTTTAGAGTGATGAAGCGATTACAGGGCAAGGGGCAATTTCGTTACTGAGAGCTCCATTCAAAATGGCCGTCTGTTGACCCGGGTTCGACTCCCGCTACGCTTAGTAACTTTTTTTTCCGCGATACCTAAACTTGTTAAATTTGTCTTTATTCGTTGCTGGGACGAAAGATAGGCACGCCAAGAACTTCCATCAAAACTTGGCTGGCCAAATTTCAATCGCCTGTAAGGATTATTTTAGCACATAATAAGTTAACAGAATAACTTAGCTTAACAGAATTTTTCGAACAATAATTATAATTTAAAAAATAAAACACATACGAGTCAGTAAAAAAAATATCCCTTTTAGGAGATGCTATACCTGTTTTGGGTGTGAAACCATAAGGGGGTGGTACGTATATTGGTTATTTTTCAAGATAGGCCTATGATCAGCCATATCATTCAAAAGGTCTCGGCAAGAGCTTTCCAATGATGTGGCTGAACATTGGTCTATGTTGGAATATTTCAAGAAATACACACTACCCCCCTTTTAGTGTCCTACCCGTAACAGGTATAGCTCCTTAAAAAGGGGTTTTGTTTTTACTGCGCAAGTAATTTAATGTATAAACCTCCAGGTTAAATATTTATCGATGAAATCACGGTTTAAATGTCTTTTGACAGCAGATAAATAGGCCTGTAAAAAATCAATCACCCGACGCGTAAAATTTACATTAAAAAAATCGAGTGCAAAATTCCGGCGTTTCAAAATTTCCTCGAACCTGAAGACGATGACCTGGAAAGCGATTTCAGAGCAGAGGAAGTTATCCGGGATGGCCTCCCCATGGGCAAGACCCATTGCTCATGGGCAGCCCGCGAAGGCTATTCCAAACTTTACTCATTTCGGATTTTTCCTCATCCAAACAATTTTCCTTCTTTGGTCTTTTCCTATTATCCGCGGAAAAGTCCTAAACTAAGATAAATCGCTTTCTCATATTTGTGGCAGCTCTGGCCGGCTCTCCTCGCCTGGGAATACACGACAATTGTTTATTCACCTCAAAATGGCTTCGAAAATTCTACCTCCAAGTTTGTACAGTCGCGGCACGCTTCGCACTGATGATGAATCGGTTGCAGAACAAAAGCGCCGTAATTTAACCAGGTGCTTATTATTTTTGGGACTCGCATTACAAAAGGTGTTGTTGAAATCTGATTTTATTCTTGTCTGATACGATCTTGGATCTTATTAAAATGTAAAATATAGTTTTAAGAGTTTCAATTCCCAATCAGATGAGTTTGAACGTCACCCGAAAAGATTATTGAGAAAGCTCAAATATCTTCCCCCCTTTTATTAAGATATGCGGAATACAGACCTTCCCTGTAACAATGGTTTCTTACTGTGAAGTTCATCGGGTTCCTGTCGTAGGGGTAGTTTGTATAAAGTCGGTCTTAAACTATTGGGTTTCGCCAAACGTTCTGCGAGGTTTTTCCCAATGCCGAGTGATTTGAGAATGCGTCTGTGCAGGTTTTACTCTAAAAATCCCCCCTTTTTTTTCAACGAGGATCAATCTTGTAAACATGATTTAGCATTATTTCATTTACAAGTTAAGAGACGAAATACCAAGCATTTTCCCCCCCACAAATGTGATTTAGCAACATTATTTATCGTTAAACAGTAAAGAAAAATTTAAAATATTTCACTTATTTGATAGAAAAAAGCAAACAGAAAACGTAATTAAGTTTTATAACGTTGATTTTGGCTCATGAAAATGGTGTAGTTGTCAGTTGCGCAGCGGGAGAGAACAAGACTAAATTACTGTGGCTCGATGATGAAAAATCGCTCAGGACATCTGATTAGCGAATCATAAATCGCAATAACAAAAAATCCCGTTTAATTGAATAATTCAGTCTTGATTGATTGGTCGGAGACACGTAATTATGTCGCAAGGCTATGGAAACCATAATTAATCCCAACAGAGAAGCAGAAGCATTGTTAATTGGTGCGAAGAGGGGAACGGGATCATTTTTCAGAATCTCGACAGGCGAAGATCATCTTCCAGTGCCATCATTTTGGTTTGAAGAAAATATCTTCTTAGGTCAGTTTTGGACAGAAGGGAAATCGTGTTAGTCATAAACTGATATCTCTGGAAGATTGGTATATTTGCTTACTTCCTATAGATTAACCCTTAACAGCCCAAAGTGTTTGGAGTAAAATTTAGCTTAAGAGAAATCGGAAGGATTTTTCCCATTAAAATACGAAATTGTAAGCTTTGAAAAATGCCTAAATTATTCAATTTCAGGTTTCCAGAGGGGTGATATTTTTTAAATTGTAAAAATACTGAACTGAAAAGATCCTCTAAAACAAATTTCTATGTTTCCGAAAGGCATCGCTGGGCCGTAGTGCGTTAATGATCTATAGACCGCTAGCAAATATTAGCCGACCGAATGGTGCTCGAGGACTAGTGAGTTAAATTCAAAGATCGGCAAATCTCACGAATTGGCTATAGTTCGCTGATGCAGTATGAACACAAGCGCAAGATGCGTCTCACGAGAGTGAAGAGACTAGATTCGAGATACCAAGCCGGATGAATACCCGCTAACAAGTTCCTGATGTTTGGAGTAGTTAGCGGGAACTGTTGCTCCTGCAGCGTAGGCAACCAGTGCATCTCGAGCAACTTTCAAGTGCAGTTTGCGGGCCAGTCGACGGACAGCCCTCCAACTTTGTGTGACGAGAGGGGAGTAGCGGCGGAAAGGGGAACGGCGCCCTGCCCCATTCGAACCAAACTACCCCTGTGAATCACTTCGTTCCGGAGTTTGTTGTTTGGAAGCTGGATCCGGGCTAAAAAATCTCACAAAGTTAGCCCACCAGAATTAACGTAGGTGTTGCTTGTTTCGGGGGAAATTAATTTGGAAAGTAATTTGCTTAGTGGGCAGCGGAGTATTCTTGTTCATGAAACATGTGGTACGTCGTATTACACAGAATTTTGTTGATTTCGCTGATTCCCTCCCTAAAAGAATTCTGAAAAGAAAACAATAATTTTCTACAACGAGAAGTCGCGAAATGGTTTTCGCGGCCGGATTTCATGAGCTTAGCATGATTTTCTGTCAGAACTACGCTATTTTTTTCCGAGATGAAGGCTTTGAATCATTTACGCATTGTTAAAACAACTCTCTTGAAGAATGCTACGCGTTTTACATTTATTGAAATGACTCAACGAGAGCTGCTATAGTGATCTGCACAGCTATTCTCAGGGTCATTACAAAACGTACTTTTAGAAGGTACCTGCCCACATGTTTTACGGCATGAAGGGGGAAACGGAATGCATCGAACACGTCCAAGAAGTGTATTTCAGTGTGTGGGAAATAAGTTGCTCTTTATGTGTAAAAAATATGATAGTATATCTTAATACAGCAAAATACTACTTAATTTTCACATCAAAAGTAGGTGCGTTATAAAGTACTATTTTTTTCTTCTATTGTGCGAAGTTCATCATTGAATCAAGAAAAAATATATATTTTGTTTTTAAGAAATACATTTCTAATATTGTGGGAGCGAATATCGATGTTGGGTGGAAAATACACACGAAGGTGCAATTTGATGCACCTTTCCTGAATTATATATGACCTCCAATAGGTTATCGATTCCACCAAACATTTCTGATCGTACATAAGGGGAAAGTTTGGTTTGCTGGCCTGGACCTTTGTTCTCGTGGAAGGATCACCCTGACGAGATCGCCTAAATATTTCCAGGTCGGCTCTCGCAAGTGAGTTATCCGACGGCGAAAGTCGAAAGCCCTTTCGAAAGCCTTCGCCTACCTTTTGGCTTTGCTGCAGCACCCTCGGCAGGAGGCGGCCGCCGACAAGGCCAGCATGAAGGACAACGGTTCCGGGGAGTTACCTTCCAACAATTTGCAAGAGTCCCTTTTGCATCATTGATGAAAGGCTGAGATTCCACTGCTGCAGTCCGTCGTCGGCTCCCATGTGGGTCGTTGTTTTGCGATCCGCTGAACCGGCGGGGAAGACTTCGCAGATCAAAAATACCGACGGCAGGCTCTCGCGCTTTCGCCGAAAATGAGGTGTTAAGCTTTCCGAGGAAGTTCCTCCAACATTGCCATGTATAGTCTCCATGTCCTCTTTCAGCTTTTTTATTTTTTTAATGTTTCTTAGATTAAAGGTATTGTGGCTTAACTGTCACACGACATAGGCAAACCTCTTAACTATTCTTGCTTCATCTATCATATACGAGGTGGATCAATCAATCTTGATCTAATGTCACAACTGACTTTATCCAACCTGACACAGCTTTAAATGACCTTAATCTTTTTGGTCGTGGTTATTCACAAGCCATTGCGAATATGGAAAAACTTGAACACACGTAAACCAACCTCATGTATTTTAAATGGGAGGTGACTTGAACGCACGGAACCCAAAATAATACCTTTTATATGGGGCAGGCGTGCGAATAGCCTCTTAGCCTCTTCGTTCTCTAAACAACCGTAAGATTAGACCCAATCTCGAAGACCGTACTTCCAGACCTGCCTCTTATTTCTGAACATTGGCACTTCCCAATTAACTTCACCCCACTTCTCTAAATAAGTCTCTTTTCTAACAATATTTGTTCTCCAATAACACCAAAACACCGTAAACTTGACGAAGAATTAATCTTGACTCCTTTGAACTCTTGTTCCTCCGTTTCTCAAATCATACCGATTACAGGGACATGTTCCATGCAAACTAACCCTTTATGGGGTTTCGCATATTTTGGGGCCACACGAAAATAACATATGCATTCGTGTAACGATGAATGCCCCATAAAGTTTGTGACGATTGAAATACGCTCAGGCTGAATAGCCTGGATGAATAGCCTGGCTAATGCGGCTCTTCAGTTCCGAGGGGGAAAGGTTTACAGCGAATAAAGTTCGTTTATTCGTTCACACTTGGCAAAATATAAACGCAAACAATATTTGGCCGTTTAATAGGTACTAGGGCGTAAGTATGTGCTACCGACCAGCATCATACGTAAAGCTGGCGTCATAAAAGGTACACAATGCTGAGGAGTTTTACGCGCTGTAAAAAAAGACAGCGTCATTAAGGAAAAAAGGGACGATACTTTGATGGGCTAATTTGACGGTCGTCAAGGACCGCCTATCGTAAACGGGCTTTAAACCTTATCGGCAAACACGGCTGTTATCACCTGACGAATTTCCCGGTTGGGAATAAATTGTTACGTCGAGGCTTCCTCCTCCATGTTGATTGATTTTCTGTCTCATTTTTTGTTAAGATATTCATGGGCTTTCGGAATTGTTGACTACGATGTGGTTCCTTGTCACACAACTTCGATTCGGAACGTCACATTGTACCGAAGAGCGTTCCTCTTATTTTAACATACCACACCTCACATAACTTAACCCAGGCTGATTTCACTATATACACTTAACGACGAAAATTTATCTATCATTCACGTATTTTAAGCACGAATCGGCACCTCCATGGAAGACTTGATCAGTTCTAATAGCTGAGTTTTAATGTAGACCAGTTTCGAGAGCGCACAAAATCCCCCTTTTTAGGTCTTACTTTGTTTCTCGTGTTATTTAAATAAGAATTCATGGAGAGCATATCGCGGAGGCCATGGAAAATGTTCCGTCGTTGTCAAACATTTTAGACGAATAATAAAAGAGGTATTCGCAACGAAAACCAACATTTTTAACGCTCGTCAAACTAGTACAGTTTCAAACTCATGTTTTAGAACTAGTCGAGTCTTCCATGGAGTTGCCGATTTGTGCTTGAACGCTCGTCGAACTAGTCCAGCTGAAAACTGAGGTTTGAGAACTGATCGAGTCTTCTATGGCGGTGCCGATATGTAACCTCAGCTCAGCCTGAATCAAGAGTTTTATCAGTTCCAAAAGATCTATTCGCACAATTACAGCCAAAAATATTTGGCTCATCTTTTTCAACAGAAATAAATAAATATAAGCTCTAGTCAGAAATAATTTGAAATACCTCCATTCAAACCAGCTTCACCCGTACTTCATCCTTATTCCACCTATCCATCACATATCTCCTGAACCAAACCTACACGTTGGCGAACCTTCGACCTCGGACTGTTCCACCCGTTTTCTACCTTTTATTCCTGCTGCTATTGATGTAGCCTAGCGCCATTTTGTGTGTGAGAGTTTGAAAAAGGGCGGGTTTTGCGTCGGCGTGCGCGTGTGTATTTCTCGCTTGGGATGACTTTGGGGAGTTCCATTAAAGTCTTGGAGTTAACACCGGCGGGCGGCTCGTCGTGATGGACAGTGTCAGGAGTCGTAAACCCGCAGGAAAGGGATCGCCGGCCGCTCTCCCGATGGACCGCACGGCCGCTCCCTGTTGGCCTCTCCTCGTCGACCGACGGCTGCCGACCGACGGCTGTCGACCGACGGCTGTCGGATGCCACGAGGGTCGTTTCCTACACCCTCCATCGACGCCTCTCCGGAAACATTTTTGCTAACAAAACAGCTTTCAGCCGTTAAAACTGACTTCAAGGAGACTTGAAAGATAATCAGTTTCGAACTGCGGATGACGGAATGGACTATCGCGGCATCAACTGGGGTAAGAGGACCTGCTGCCGAATCACTCGTTTGAGATCAGGGCTGGCAATGTTACCGAAATTACGTCAAAAAAGCGTTATTTTAATTGTTTTGTTCGTCGAATAACGTTCTTCAGGGAACGATAATCTGGTTTGGAAATTCGTGAACACAATTACGAG
>Ga0058701_10003763_pt1 | contig 12127 bp, 4 predicted proteins | sample AgamicOrMae_FD_97039 | JGI IMG/M metagenome (GOLD analysis project Ga0058701, IMG submission 97039) | Agave microbial communities from Guanajuato, Mexico - Or.Ma.e | ecosystem: Host-associated > Plants > Phyllosphere > Phylloplane/Leaf | place: Guanajuato, Mexico | collected 2012-06-04 | reverse complement strand
AGTAAAACACCGTTTACGCATGTAATGCAGGCTTGTGCCCAATGGGCACTTTAGTGCCCACCCTGTAATTCACAAACGGTTGAACGCAGATTTTTTTGACAATTTTTTTAGGTTGTTTTATAAGTATTACACCCCAAAAATCGCCATATTTCCATCAGATTCTGAAAAAAATAGTTCTGGGCATAAATGGGTTAAACAATAAAACGCATCATAACTTAGAAGTCCAAAATCATGGGCAAAACTTACTTTTTCAAAATTAACGTGATGCCATTTTGTCCAAAAACAGGCCCAAATCGGCAAAAATCAAGCAAAAATTACCGACAGAAACTTATTGTCAGAAATAGACATTGCAGGTGGAAAAGCTGTAAAGGTATTTCAGTACCAACTAGTCACTTTCCTACGGATGATTTGTGAGACACCAGTTTCACCTTGAAATATCTATCCGTTGAATTTTTGAAAACTATCAAAAATTTCTGTTTTTCAGGACCACATTTTAATTTGTAAGAAATAAAGAAGCAAAGAATTTACTTCCATAGGCTCGTTTTTCATTGGCGGTGGGTAGAACGAGCACAACCTGCATGCTAGAATAGTTTCGCGGGGTATTCACCAAGCTAAAATAGCACAAAAAACTTCACAGTTTTAAAAACAATTCTTGCAAAAGCCAAATACACTGTTTCTCAACTGTAACCAAACAGAAATAAAAAGTACATGTGGTACGCCCTAAGGAGTGTGGCAAAACTACAAATAACAGGAGTCACAGTACCTGCGTCATTTCAAGTTGAAATCGTAAAAGATCCCATTTTGAGAGAAGATAATAAACGAGGGAAGAACTAATGTCCCGGTACTTGTGACTGTTTAAAAGCCGTCGGAGAAACACGGAGAAATAAGAAAAGGGACACTACGACCATCTAGAGATAAATCAAAGTATTTCACCGATAAAAAATACGAAAAAAGAAAACAGTCTGGGAGCAACACGTCTCTGTGACAAAGAAAGTTTCGCAACTTGCAAACTTTTTCATACTTAAAAATTCACAGCATGGTGGAACAAAACGTCAAATCTGAGGAATAATCTTGTCTAGGCTACTTTACTTACAACTCAGAGGCAACGCGAAAAATTAATCCTAAATTACGGCTTGTTCAATAGCTTGATTTTATTAAAAATACCACAGAACAGATCAAGTCTTGTTTTTCTCGGATGCTAAGTTGATTTGAGATGCAATCGAATCTTTTTGGGGTTGTTTTATAACAATTCATGGTGGAAAACAAAGTTTTGAAGTAGTAAGAGATTTTCGTGTCAGCAAAATGAAAATATACTGGAAAATCATTAACGTTGAAAGGGGTGCTGAATTTTGAATCTTCAATATCATTTTCTCTCCCATATAGTTTAGTACTTATCTAAAGTTTTCCACGAATGGAGCACAAACATATTTGAAGTTCGGCAATAGTTCGTCTTCAAACGTGGCAAATACTGTAGTATGGAGTTAAAAGTATAATATCTGTGTTGCGTACAGGGCTTACTTTTGGATTACGTAAACTAATGTTTTAAAAAAAATAAAAATTAAAGGGACAAAAAGGAAGGTCCAAACACTTCAGCTAACATAACCAAATGCAATTAAAAGGACACAGACCAGACAAAATAAAAACATATTTCCTTCAATTAAAAAAAATGCAAAAAAAGGCCATAAATACGCCAAAACAATGACAACCAAATAAAGCAACAAAAAAATGAAAAAAAAGGCCATAAATACACCAAAACAATGACAACCGAATAAAGCAACAAAAAACCTATCCATAACTTGCATAACTTACGTATGATTGATATATAAAACAACTACTCACCGGTAACTGAAAAAAGAAAAGAAAAATGGGGCATAGAAAGTTTGGTAGCACAGACTGCTTTCAAAGGAAGGTGTGGTTTCTCGGTTTATAGTGTCTGAGTCTGACATTATGGAAGTTTTGGATGTTCGGTACGGTAGTGAGCTCGAAATAACTGTTTCCCTTATGAGTTTTCACATAAGGGTTTTCCCATCTGGGTCACTTTGCCGTGTGTTTAATACGTTAGTTCCACAGGTGCTCACTCCGGGTGAGTGGCGTTGAGTACCCGTTAACAATTAACAGGGACATTGGGTACCCAATGTCCAGCTCCAACCTCCGCCCACTGTCCATCATAGTCATTTGCGTGTCGGAATTTTTCACTCGATTCCCGAAAAAAAAGGCCCATAATATTAATATCACGCGATCCACACAGTAGAACATGCCCCCAAATGTTGCCTCAAAAATATTCTTGTAAATTTATGTAAATTGCCTGAGGGTATTAACGATTTTCTTCCCTGTGTAACACGGGTTCGGATGTGCTGGGCGTTGACTAATTCACGTTAGTAATTAATACCTAAGTTTCATTTTATTTAATTACTTATAAGAAGGCGTTAACGTGACAAGCTTGACGAGTAATGTTCATTTTGAAGATTCGCGCTCTTAGGCGGGTCAACGAGAAAAAACATCCCACACGGACGCCAAATTTCTGGAACTAGACCGATTCAACAATTCTTGCTTTTTCTTCTAGATAGAGGAAAATTTCGGCCAGGGAAGATGGCAAACTCTGAAACTTTTTCACTAAAATTTTTAGTATGTACGGGTCAGTGATTCATATATGTCACCGCAAAGTGTCACCCACGTGTTCCCGCGCGACAACTGGGACGTCGCGACAAGTCGAGGCTTCGCAAAGCGCGTCGAGATATCGACAACTTTGCAAGCGCATGATGCTGCGCGCTTTGGGTCACCACTTTGTCGTTCTTCCGAGCGACAAAGAAACTCACACGGAAAAAAAATGGTTTTGTTACGGCAACAAAATTAGGGACAACAAATAAATTTTTTGTTGCTGCAACCAAAAATTTTGCTGCAGCAACCAAACGTTTCGTTGATAGACCTAAAGATTTTGTTGTTGTAACTAAATATTTTTGTTATCCCTATTTTAACAAATGATTTTGTTGGTATAACGAAACCTTTTATACCGTGCAGCCAAAAACCAAGAAAATCCCGTTTTGCAGATGCTTTAGTCGCGGCTACAAATCGAGACAACACCGCAAACCCATGTGAACTCGCTCCAGGTATGAACGATAAGTTCCGTAAGGTAACGTTTGGCTTTGGTGTAGTAAGACCTCTTAACAGCTTAAATTTGAAGAGTGTCTTGATTAGAAGTCACGCTAATATTCTCCAACCACGGTCTTAGCTAATGTGATGCTTTTGATTAAAAATTCTATAAACGAAGTAACTTACTTAGTAATAAGCGTCACTGATGAAACTCTTGATCCACGAAAAAAATACCAAGACCGGCGAGTCCCGCTAAATGAATAAAGAATTTTTCTCTCGCAAACTGAGTTTCGCGTACTTTAACGCGCAGAGTGCAAGCCTGCAAATGAATTGGGCCCGTCTCTAATTCGGAAACACGGAATATCTTCTCCCTCTTACTTTCCCGCCTTAATTACGTCGTCGGCAAAGATTCAGCACGTCAAAGGCACTCGAAGCTTTTAAAAGACTTAAAGTACTTTCAAGAACCAAGGCTTTTCTACTTTAAAATGTATGTAACTCGTAAACTATGAGAGGGGAAAGGAAAGGGTGGCTGATGGTAAAGAAACAATAACTCGTAAAAGGTTCGAATTTTTTCACTTCTTGTTCCAATAGTTGCCAAGCCGAGCAAAGCGCCAGCGCAACGGAGGGAGTCACAGGGCACGCAACCTAACCTTGTTTAACCTTGCCTTACAAATAAACTTAATTACGCTTTCTGGGCGGCATTTAATGCCGCCAAGTTATTATGTTGTAAGTGCTGCTAGGCACGGTTAGTACCTCATTTCTCGCTTCGCTATCGCTTCAGTATCGCTCCAGTATCGCTCCAGTATCGCTTCAGTATCGCTTAACTATCGTTAGAGTATCGCTCCGCTATCGCTCCTTTGACAAGGACTGAACGGAGCAGAGCACAAGGCACAACCTTGTCTAACTTGATATATCTCAAATGATCGTATAAAAGTTATCGTGATAATGTTAAGAAAGGCTGAACCAGGAGGTTACTGAAGTGGAAAATCTGCCTTTTAAAACTTAGAGTGCACCTCTCGTTCCGGTAGAAAAGGGGAGGGGGGGGGTTATGCGTCATGACCACTAATTTGATTAGACTCCCCCCTACCCTCAAGTACAGTCGATTGTAAAAGTGAACTACCCCCCGAGGCAGTTGGACAGCCAGGGAGGGGGCAGAGGAATCCGTTCTGGAGCCCCGTCGCTATGTTACCGCCAAATGGTCTATTATGAGAACCAATTTGGTGACTTTGGCTAGACGGACAAACCGGATTGTGTCTGTCTTCTTTTCTTTCCTCTTTTACGTTTTTTTTTGCGGAAAACTTTTGTATACGTAAATCAGCACGGGGGTGTGAAGGCAACGCTTGACCTCGGGGTCGAAAGTGGGACACGAGTTGACCTATTTAGCATTCAATGGTGCGGGGTCATTTCAACTAAGTTATGCGTTCCTTATCTGCCTCAAACACTCTTTCCTTTTCTGAATGCAAAATGCTCGGAAGGAATGGTTTTTAAAGATTTAATCTGAATCTGTGTTCGTTGAAAATGGATGCTCTAACGACACCCGTTTGCGAACCAGCGAGTTCCCGTAATAACGAGTAATAAAGCTATTTGGCTATCCACTTAGGCTAGTTGATATTTAGCAATATGATTTTAGCTACTTATACCACCTCAACAGTGAGGCAGGGAAAATATGAATGTAATGATATAGTGACCTGCACCGTAACTTTTCTTCGGGTTAGTAAGCTGGCTATTTTAATGATAGGCGATATTAATTTTCGTAGATCTTTAAAAAGATCAATTTGCTTAAGTTTTCTTTGCCCGTTGCGGCTATGTTTTTTGTCTTATCGATGGTTTCCTACTTGCACCCTCTTGCGTGATTTACCAGAAGAAAAAGGAGAATAAGATAACGTTCTGGGGTGGTAGTCCTTTAACTTTGGTTGTGTCACAAAAAGATAAAACGCTTTAAAGATTACGGGTGTCGTTCACGAGAAAACGCTAATTTCGCCAATTGATTTGAATAAAAATACAGTATATATCAATAGTCACACCAAACAAAATTGCTCTATGAAAGCTTTCTATATTCTCCGTGAAAATGGTATGTCTCACTCTAATACGTGTATTCAAAAAATAAAAAATGATAACCAAAATAACTGTTACCGCGGAGAACAACGGTTACCTCCATGGTTTTACCATCATATTAGATACCAGAGCGCGAATTCCAAAAACGTAGAATTTTCATCGATACTTGGCATAGGGCGTACCGAGCAGAATCTTGCTCATTCGATTGTTATAGTGTGGCAGTGTAAGGCTTTCATTTTTCCCCATTGTGTGTGACTTGAGCTGAAAGCTGAAGCGTCCCAAATAGGGGACGTTGTGGAGCTCCTGCAAGTAGTCACCGTAGGTATAAATGGGTCACGTGGGAGGTGTGTTGTTTTACCGCGTAAACAAATGCCGTTTGATTTCGTACAATCTCGCCATAAATATCTACTTATGCCTCCGGGCATAAGTTATATGTATGCCATCCAATTACTTGGGAGCACATGTGACGCAGACGGAGAAGAAGACACGATCGTGTGTTGCGAGCGTTCTGCGTTTAATTTTTAGGAACCACATTTTTTGACAAAGTCGGTTCTCGTAAAAAAGATAATCAGTAAGATTATTAAAAAAAACATTTTTTATTTCCAGGAATTCCTGAATACAAGTAGGCATTCGCCTTCTTTTTGGACACTTGCGCGGGAAAGGTGTTGATGCTAACAAGAGTAATTGAGTTGAACAAGCAGACTACAAGAGTAATTGAGTTTAACTACAACTGCCCCTCCCTCCTCCCCCCCGATTTTCTTGAAATCTTCAGGACTTTGACAGAGCGGTATGGAAAGATACCTAAACACTAGACTTTCTGCCGTACTTAATTTTTACTATGTTAAAAATAGCGTTAAAATTGGACATAAGAACTTTTTCGACGTAAAGAGTCCTAGAGAGATTACTGGGCTAAATTTGGTCAGGCGCGAGAGGTTGGCTGAAACTATGCAGCCTCAGATTAGATTTAGCTCGGGTGATTCAATTTATTCAAGCGAATTAGGCTCTTCTCAGCTGTTCTAGGCTTCACTATCTCAGGTTCCGCTAGGTTAATTTTCGTCGAAGTTTCGTTAGCAAACAAAAAAAGAAAAGAGTTTATAATCATCGCTAAAAATTTTAGTAAAAACACAGGGATGTTTTTCAATGATTGAAATCCGTTCAGATACACATTTCGCTGACAATGAGCCTCAAATGCAAATATATCGGGGGCATTAAATCCGACGGTGAATCATACTCACCATCAATGTTGGCCAACCCTTAACAGTTGACATGTCATCCTCTCTTTTTTGTGCTGATGTAAGCCTGGGTTTTATTAAGTTATTAGAAGTAAGCCGCAGTTTTATTGAGGCGTCAAGGTTATGGGGCCTGACTCCAGACTTGATAAAAGAAGCCCGTTAATCCCCCATAAGGATGCGCGGCGCTACGACTAAGCAGCCCCCAGAGATGTGATGGTTTCAACCCCATAAACCTTACCTTGCCAAGGTGAAAGGACTCCATTTATGCAAGCTCTTTTTCGTTTCGGGGAGCAATTCCCACTTACTTGAGAGCCTATTCGATTGTCGTGGAGGTAAAACCCGGTTTACGGCCCTTTTCATTTTCATGGCGCAAATATGTTTTTCTGTATTACCTGCCCATATTCGTTGTTGGGTAGTCACGATTTTATTGCGATCGTGCGATTTTTATTCCTGCGAATTTTCATGCCTTGAATCGCGAACTCAGAGGCTGTGCTCCAAAAAGCTTGCATACATTTGCAAACGCCGAATCAGCGTGCAAAAGGCGTATTTCCAACCCCTGTAGCTGTTCCGGATATCCCCCATCGCCTTTCTATCTTAAACAGCTTTTTAGCTGCCATATACACGGTAGAAAAAGTTTTGTTACCAACAAAATCATTTGTTAAAATACGGATAACAAAAATATTTTGTCACAACAACAAAATGTTTAGTTCTATCAACAAAACGTTTGGTTGCTGCAGCAAAATTTTTGGTTGCAGCAACAAAATATTTATTTGTAGTCCCCAATTTCGTTGCCGTAACAAAACCATTTTTTTCCCTGTTCATAGCTTCAACATCTACGCACTCAGCTGATCCAGCGAACGATCAGAGCTGTCCCTAGCTATCTATTGGAACCGTTTCAGCTATGAACAAGCTCTATCAGCTGCCACGTTATCCATTATAGCTCATAAAATAACAGCTGATTGTGATGCATTATGTTTCAGGACCAATAATATTTCCACAGCAAGAAGATCTACGATTCTACACCAAATACCTAATTTTTACAATTGTTCACACAGTTCATTAGTTGGAATGCCATTAATAAAATAATGTTTGAATCATTTTCCTAGCCGCTCTTAACTTAAACAATACGCTGAGTTTTTCGCCTGCGAAGGCCTAAAAAACGCATACACCTCGTTATTAAAATATAACGAGCTTAACGTCTTTACCGAAATTTTCCAAGATGAATTAAGGAAGAAAGTTGTAACTTTTGATGTGCGCAACAAAGAGGGAACTTGGTCCGCTGCAGGGCTAAGCAAAAGCTGCCGTGAACAACCTGCTCTGTACAACCACTTCCTTCAACAGTTTTGATTGCTGGAAATTAGGCGCTGCTAAACAGTTCTATTGTTACCTGCTCCTTTAGTCCGTCCACAGGATGACAAACAAGAGCGATCGGATCTCTTCGTCGGAAGCTCCCACTGGGAAGCACCAATTCCTCGAAATCTTCAAGTTCAAGATTCCAAGAACACTCTAAGATCCAGAAAACATAGCAGTTGGACGACTTCAGGGATTCTTCGTAACTCAATCTTACGTTTTGGTATCTTAAAACAGAGTTAGTAGTCACTAACTTCATCTGATGATATCCTATGCAAATTTACGTTGTTTATTTTTGGAAGAAGCGTATGTTTTAGAGACAACTTTACTCCGACTTATGTCCATTTGGTTACCCCCATAAATATCGATAGGCTGAATAAATGCAAGATCATGAACGTCGTCGTCAAATTACCCATGCCATCATAGATGTTCCTGCACGAAAATCGATGATTGACAAAAGAAAAGTATCGTCGGTTTTGTTCTTAATATATTTATCATCGTATATATCTGCTAATTATAAAGGTTTGCGAGTATCCATGCACAGATATCTATGAATCTGAGTCCAATAGTTGGCTAACGGGGACATTCGGAAAATCCATGCACACATCGTTGCATAATGCATGGAAAAGCGCTCGAGGATGACTTAATTTGGATAATATGTAGGGTGTATAAATATGAATAAATATAAGTTTTGATACATGGGATACATGTATAACAATGAATGAATGTGTACCCTTTTCCTGTGATATATGGCTTCACATAATCATCAATTAAAATGAATGGAGACAAATTCTCAAATCAGGTCTTCTGAAACAATCCTTAACACATTTCAGATACAACTTAAACTAAAACAAGGATACTGATTCCTATTCCTCAGAGATCAATTTCCCCACGAGTCTCTTTGGTCCATGGTCTAAACCTGTGACACGTTTAGCCACCGTTTTCACATTTTATTGGAGATTCAGCACCTTTCTGACAATTACACTAAAACAGTAACCAAAAGTTGCACGATCAGCAAAATGCAATGACAAAATACAAGACCGTTTCACACTTATCTAAACTAGCTGTAAAAGTTTGTCGCCGTATTGAGTATTCCGCAGGAAAAAAAAAAGGAGAAGAGAGAGACAGAGAGGAGACAAAGTAAAAGGGCAGGAGAGGCCATAAGGGCGAGCTTCGCGCGTGGGCGGGCAGTTTCTTTTGATGGTCCGTGTGTAGATTTGGGACGCCGGAGAAATAGAAAGACAGTACCTTGAGCGAAGGGTGAATTTATTTGCCTCGTTTATGGCTTTTTGGGGTGTCCGTGAAAGGACTTGGGCCAGTAGGAGCTTTGCTGATCCGTCACTTGTGATGCTTGCTATATAAATACAACAATGGTGCCGTGGCTGTGCCGTGGCTTTGCCTTGTCTGTGTCTTGTCTGTGCCTTAGCTGTGCAATGGCTGTGCCTTGGCTGTGCCTTAGCCCTACCGTGGCTGCACGACTGTTTACTACAGTACGTGATACTGGAACGCGTTTCTTTGGGGTTCTGAAAAGGATTCCGTTTTCATTGCGGCAAAATCGTGGCGCTACCTGAAGCTCGGCTTGTGTTCATAAGTGAACTGCTACTATGAATATGATACATTAGATATTTGTTTGACCTATCAGTTCCTGGAAATGCTTAGAAGTTCAAACAAGCGTGTTTTATCATTCGCCCCATATCCCTCTGAAGTCTTGGAGAATGAAATTAGACCTGATAATTTTCTTGTTTTGCCACAGTTGACATCGAATGTCCTCTTTAATGAACTAATTACAATGATCTTTTTTTAAAGGTGTCTAGATTCTAAAGGATCTGGAACAAACCACCGTGATAAGGTTTATCATGAAGAGAAATGCCTAAGTGTCTCATAAAATTTGCCCTTGTAGCAAGAACGAGTTTTTGAGTGGAAATGAAAGAGTCGTCGATTTAGCACTACATTACAAGATCTAACAAAACGCAAATGACACAGAAAAACACCTAAAGAGCTTTGCCGTACTTTTTTAAGAAAAGAGGGGAAAAAACTCAAACTTCAGAAGACCATACTTTTAAACTCATTTCTGATTTGGACACCAACGCCTTCTCTTCGCGTCTTAAGTATTCGTACACAGATCAAGTTATGACCATCATCGAGTTTCTTCCTTCCCATTTTGAAAAGCGAAGTTTTCACAAATGGTTTGGTCCTTCAGCACGCAAAAGCAGACGTCAATACAGGAACGTTAGCTCCCCTCGAAACCGGGCAGAAAACCCTAGGATGCTCTTATCAGCATCGGCCAAAGGGCCCTCGCCCTTCCCTTCTCTCTCCCCCGTTAACACTCAGTTGGAGCAGAGACCTCACTCTGTGATGCTGCGCCGCGCGAACACACGGGTTTTGCAAATGCAACACACTTCAACGGGGGCTTCGGATTAAATATGGATGCATATTTTTAAAGCGGCATTTGCGTTGATATTCACCATGTCCCGGGGTGGATAACCCGAACGGTTGGATCGATACGTCGAGCCCAGAGGAAGGGTCTTAAAAGGAGACATCTGTAAGAAGGGACCAACATATTTTCCCATGGGCATTTTCCTAGTGTCGCTTACACCTTGCATTTTACTTTTTTCAATATTTAATATTCTTAATGGACGAAAGGGCCAGATCTCCACACCGAAAAAAAATTGTGGTTGGGGTGAAAACAAAATATTCGTGTTCGTATTTCTTGAAAATTTAAACAAGGAGATAATAATGTCATTCGTATTTATTCATGTAAGATCTTTGGCCCTTTATTTGTCCATGTTTGACAATCTACGTTTGCCTCTCAAAGGCATTTACAGTTGCTTAAATGACGATCTCTCCTTGCACCGATGTTCACTGCAAGTATGAAATAGTCAAATTTGACTAAAGATTAGAAGCGAAAATTGTCATATTTCAATAAATCAATTTTGACTTTTTTTTAGTCATAAATGATTATTCCTTAGTCACTTTTAACTATTCAACTAGTCATTTACAGCTTACTATTAGGAAAAGTCGGATTCGACCAAAGTTTAATAGCTAAAATTTAAATATTTCAATCAATTTTGAATTTTTTTAGGCTAAAAAGAGTATGTAAATAGTGAAAAAAGAACTCGCTGAATAGTAAGAGTACAAAAAATGACTTACTTTAGACTCAGAGACCAAACTAAAATTGGAACTGAAAACATTAATACTAAAAAAAGTAGAAATGTTTTAACCGCTAAATCTAAGTCAGTTTTGACAATTTTACACAGAATTTAAAAATGACTCAATTAAACAATAAAACAAAAAGACTGAAAATTAGTCAAAAAATTACTCTTTCAAATTTAGTGTGCATATTATTACCTAATCTGATGCTGCTTACTTATCAGTGGCAGTAAGTACGCGGCTTGGGCATTGGCGACGAAAATTAAGGCCCAAAATGTTAAAAATAAGCGTTCTCGATTTAGGGTTGAGTTTCAAGGAAAACGTGAGCAACAACTAGCCCGTGCAACAGGGCGGCGTTCAACCAGTGGCCTTTGCCCCCCGACCCTTTTCCTGCCTCCCCTTTCACGGCCCCGGGGATCTTCAATCACGAAGCTGCCCATGGGATACTTCAAAAGCCCTCGAAATCCCAACGAATTAATTACCTATCGATACCTACGCTACACAAATTGATCCCTCACACAGCGTAATTTATTGACGCAAACTTCTTCGAAAACTCGCGTAACGAGTGGCGCGCCAACAATATACGGGTAGTTACTCCATTCTGTATAATTTAACAATCGAGGAACCAATACGACAAACTGTTCCGGAAAGGGCAACCTACAAAATTAGCTTTATTACTCGTGATTATCATAGATCCAGCTCAGACAAAAGACGACATAAATTTGCTTCGACCTGCGAAAAGACAATTTTTCACTGGCAACTCAATAGCGCGCCATAAATTTCGCCGGAAACTGTAATTCTATTTCACCGGGGAGATAAGTTAAGTTAAGGTCTCATTTATCAGTCTGAATCTACAAAACATTATGATACCGAACCGCAAAGTAACGCAGACACATTAAGTTTAATAGGTGGTATAACCTACCACTTTTGTTCTCAGTCCAAACAAACCATTTGGCTATATTACAGGGATTTAAGATGATGGTAAAAGTAAGAAGCTTGGTGACTAAAGGCAGGGCTAGTGGTAGAACTCAGTAATTAGGTCTAGAGAACTGATGTGAGCCACCCTTATTCCACTTCCGCCCAGCGATTGGAAACCGAAAAAATATTTTCGAGAATCATTTTAGTTCAGTATCGTCAAAATTTTAAAAATATCACTCCTCTGAAAACCTGAAAAATTTAGACATTTTCCAAAAATCGAAATTGCGTAATTTAACGGGAAAAATCCTTCGAATTTCTCTTAAGCTAAATTT
>Ga0058701_10003762_pt1 | contig 12127 bp, 8 predicted proteins | sample AgamicOrMae_FD_97039 | JGI IMG/M metagenome (GOLD analysis project Ga0058701, IMG submission 97039) | Agave microbial communities from Guanajuato, Mexico - Or.Ma.e | ecosystem: Host-associated > Plants > Phyllosphere > Phylloplane/Leaf | place: Guanajuato, Mexico | collected 2012-06-04 | reverse complement strand
TGCGCGGCGGACAAGAGTTCAGTAGGCCCGGGGTAATCGTCCGCGTCGTCAGTTCGGTATCGTACGATGTGCAGATTGGCAATCTAGTAAGCCACATCTCCGCGGACAAACTTCGGCCCAGAGATCCGCGAGCCGTCCCGATCGACTTTGAAGTTCTCCCACAACATCATCGGGCCTCGTAATCTGCAGCCGACGTCGCACCTGACTGGGGAGCTTCACGGGCTGTGCCGTCCACGAGAGGGCTTCGCGACTTCGAGCAGTCCGTCGGAGTCCAATCCCAGGGTCTATCCATGCAATCATGAGACTAGGGCTTAATGGACTTGAAACGGGCGACGCGGGAATCAGGACCCGCGCACGTTTTCCGCCAGTTTACGCATTAGTCCAAGCCCGCACACGATAATGCGATATACCAACAGGTTCCTGAAACTTCCGGATACTCATATATCATAGTCTCATACCGATAAATTTCCTCAAATTTAAATAAATGCGTCTTAAAATCGCCACTTTGGAATTCGGCAGGCCGAGTTCGAAAATGTGTTGTTTTTTTTAATCTGGGGAATCATCCGTTTCCGAGATGAAATGTCATTTATCCGGGACGCTCAGTCGATTTCGTGTAACACCGAACACGTACCCTATGTCGTCTGCTATGAACGTCACATTCTTGTTATCTAATTCCATACTTGTCATATTACCCAAAAAATTGCATGGAGTTTAATTAAAGCCATTTGTACAATTTTAAATACCATTTGAGTTTTAATTATTACACTTTTCACTGAAATATTAAGTCTTACTTTCTCTGCGCTACCATACTCTGCGCGCAAGGATGTGCAATGCGGCCAAGTTACTTCTTACGGTAATCCGACTGTAGGAGGCCTTGATTCTGTCCGTTTATTTCGTTCGGAAGTCCGAAACAACGCGTTAGTACTGTGTCCTTAGTGATAAAATCTACGAGTGCGTGAAGACGTAAGATTATTTGCGCAATATTGTAAGAAGCTGCAGTGGAGTCATGAGAAAGTGGAACTGATAGTGAAATTATAGTAAAAGTGCAAAATGGGCCTGTTCAAGTGCCATCCTAGTCAGGGCTGGTGCGTGCTAGCTCAAGGACACAATGTCTCATTTCAAGTCAAATGTGCTGGGTTTACTGCGGACCGGATGTTTTCATTGGGCAAAAACCGACTAGGACTGATATTAGTGGTGGATATCTTAATTCTTAAAAGCAATTTCTTAGAGTGAGTAAATGGTGCACTTATTTCACGTAGACCTGATGGAAAACTAAATGTTGGTTTTGCATAGCTTGCAGTTGACAAATTTACACCGATGTTTTAAATGGGGTTTTGCGACTTACGTGCCAAAAACATTTTTCAATACTGTGTTGTGATGTGCAGTGCGCATCACTTCGCATACCATTTTCACAATAAACACTACCGGTATCGTCGATAGGAGGTGATTCGTCGAATCAGACCCTTTTTTTCGGTTGTTTACATCATAAGTTACGGGTTTGGTTCGCATGTTTTTACCTTCCAGAGGGTTATTGCAACGGGCAAGTTTTCAAGAGAGCTTATGCAAAGTGTTTCAAAAAGTTAGGGCAACAGGGAGAGGAACATGTAGAGATGATGCAATATTTTCTGATATAAAACCCAAGTTCAGAAAAGAACAGTTAATTAAGCGTACGGCCGCATACAAGGAGTTTTTCAATTAGCCGTCGTGTAAGCCAAATAAATTATCGCCGGAAAAAATAATCGATGATTATCTTGCCTCAAGTAGTTTGCCGAAACTTTCATACGCAGACTATAGTCAGAAACTACACAGTTCACGCGCTAGAAGCCGGAAAAAATATGTAAACACTGTCCCATCTGACGCAGCGTTTTCGGATCCTAAATTCTGGCCTATAGCGCCTTTAATCTAAAGGTTAGAACGAAAGTCCCGGATTATAGGTTTCTTGAAGCTATAAAGCAAAGCAAATTATCGAGCATTTTTCTCAAGTGATAATTACTGAGCTAAAATAGGTTAATTATTTTTTTCCTGCGTCAGGACACTGAACGGGTCATTTCCGGACATGTTCTTTGGGACCTTGGATTAGCTCGAGTTCTCCCGTCCATTTCAATTTGGCTCAATCTTTTTGAAAAACTCTGTGTTTGGTTCGCAAATCCTTTTTGGTAATTTGGTTGTTGTGAATTATCGGTATGCATGCAGGCAATCAGTTATGCTTTCTTTTATCTTCCAATAAAAAGGTTGGTGGTTAGGCAGAGATTCGCTGGATAGATTCGCTCCGGGTGGACACTAAAGACTTTCCTTGGGAGACGAAGGCACACTAAGCTATTGTTATTGTATGAGATGATTGGCGCATTCCCGCCCCAATTATCTCATCGCCCCCTCAAATCAATTAAAAAAAATAATATCGGCGGTATACCTACTAAAGAAGACAAGTCAACTGAACAAAACAAGACGGATGAAGATTACTCTTGAAATGCTAGCGGCACTTTGCAAAGGAGGAGACTTGAACGCTAGTCTCGTCTAGGGGCCAGTTCCTGTTATAGGGCTTGCATAGCACGTACAGCACACTGTATTTGAGGATTTCAGGGATTTCAGGGAATTTACGGATTTTAAAATATACCAAATGTTTTAGATGCGATTTTAAGGAATTCAGGTCGGGTCAGGAATTCAAGCGATTTGAAGTCGGGTTTCATGTATTATGGGCCCCAATTTAGGAATTCAGGTCGGATTTGAAGGGTTTCAGGCCATATTCCAGGAATGATACGTCCGATTTCAGGAATTTTACGTTGGATCTCAAGGTTTCAAAGCCGGATTTCAGAGATTTTTGGTCGGATTTCATCGATGATAGAGATTGCAGGAATTTCAGGGATTCCAGGTTGGATTTAGGGGATTTCAGGTCGGATTTCAGAAGTAGTTGGCCCCTCGAGTCGCGTCGCCTTACAGTAGTCAAGTTCCCTTTCAATCGACGTCAACTTAAAACTACCTTAATCATCATACTGTATACTTTAGTTTGCAATTTACCGGTATATTTGAAAGCATTGAGGCATGCCACTAACAGGCTGTCAAGGACGCTCTTAAGAAAATTCTTACGGTACCTGTATTTTAGCTTGTCGTGAATTCTTCCAAACGACGATATCCGACTTATGATATGAGCTGTTGACCTCCAGAAGAAAAAATTGGCTATGACTAGACAGGCGACCGGCAGAAAGAATACGGATATGCCTATCCAACCTGCGCAAAACATAAGAGGTATGATAAAACCCGATCGCAGCGGCAGCGACAAAAGCCGACCGCGTGTAAGGACTGAAAGCGCCTTTGCTCATTCAATGCAATCACTTTTCAAGCCCCCCCCCCCAAAAAAAAGGCTCAAAACTGCAGGGTTTTTTGTTATTTTTTTGACCAAAACAATAATTAATGCTATGAAAATATGCAAATGATGCAATGGAAATAAGGTGATGCCAATGAAAATTTCAGAGGGTGCAGGGCAATAGAAAATAAGCAAAGATTCAAATCCGTTTTTTTTAAATCTGATATTATACAGATTCTTCCCGACTTGCCCTTTGAGCCGAAATTGCTAATAGTTTACACAGTGAAAGAAAAAAAAGTTTCTAGCGTGGCCAAAACTGTTGAATAGACACATGGAAATGAACCGACCTGCAAGGAAATTATTGTCGCTTGATAGATTTGTGGATTTCAACGCCATTTGGGTATGAATGGGTTACTGACAGCTAAACCTAAATTGCTACTCTAAACCCTTTAAAAAGCTAATCGGTAAAAAATAAGAAAAATGAAAACAGGAACACGAAAAAAGAGCAAAACAGTATATTTTGCTTATTAATTTTGATAATGAGCATTTTGTTATTTGATTTTAACAGTATATTTGTAAGAGGAGCGCGCTCCGACATCTAATTCTATGTTTGCACGATCTCCCCTCTCTCTCTTCCCCAAAGTCTGTTTTCCCGCTCGCTTGGGTCCACCATTTGTAATCCGTGCCATACCCATCCAATGAGAACGCTCCGTATTACAAATGGCGGACCTGTGCGAGCAAAAAAACAGAGTTTGGGGGAGAGAGAGGGGAGATCGTGTAAACACAGAATGAAAGCGTCTGTCCGAAACCAGTGCTTCATTCATCTGATTGTGAGCATACTATTTAAACGACCAGGGTGAGTTTTCCCTCCATACATACCAATGGTTTTATGGCTGGTTGAGCAAATAGCCGCTGGGGGTGGGTCAGCGTTGCTAAACGTGAAGTGGGTGAAGCAAGCGAGGAGGACCAAGGCAAGAGTGCAACCCCACACGTAGCAGGCGTAGTAGCAATATTTACGACCGTCAGTCATCCGAAGAAACACGTCGCGTGACCTACAACAGACCTTTCATGTATTCACAGCCCTTTCTTAAAGAATCCATGCAACCAAAATAGGAAAAAAATATTAGAGGCTTTAACGCTTTTACTTCCAAGAGAGATAGGATCGATCAGAACCTTTGCCAGATGCGGGAAAAATTTTTTTTTATCCAAGGCACGTGCGCGATGCACGTTTATTATTCGCTCGGCAGTGTATCAAAGTTGTGTTCCGCGCTAGATATTGGGTAGCCAAATAAACTAGAGGATCATATTTTGTAAACGTGGTCTATTCTCCGACTCTAAAACAGACAACTCCAACAAGGCAGTGAGTGTCATACAATATAAAGCGGTGGGTTGGTGGCGGGGATGAACCGCCAACTTCAAACCCACACATCCTCCCATCTATGAAACAAAGCCAACATGTGTAGGAATCTAGAAACACGAGGTAATCAATTTCTGAATCACAGAGCATAATTAGATTGAGAGTGGCTTAAAGGCTAAGCATCACAAAGTCAATGGCAAATACTCTTTGGACGGTTAACAAATCAGTTCGGGTATCGAACCCTGAGAATCACAACTTCGATCAGGTTCTCAAGGCCCTAAGATTTACAAATAAAGGCGTCTAGGAGGTAGTACGCGACGTCAAGATCGCATAAAAACTGGGGGAGCAGCGGCATTCGGCGCATCAGCATCCACTAGGCGCGTCGGTGTCTGGACCTGGACCCTGTGCGTAGGTGTCTGGGCCAGGACCCTCGTTGGCGGCGAAGGCTGCTAAGCTTCCTGGGGTGCTCGTGGTAGCGAAGACCGCACGACCTCCCGGGGCTCAGGGGGTGGCGCTGGCTGCTGGACCCATTGAGGCGCAGGGAGCGTTAGGCGCTCTCTTGTATGCTGGCGTGGTGCCCCGGCTACCCAACCTTTCAGGGAGGCTCGTTGACCCAGCCCCGCTCGTGGCGCTCTCGACAATCCTTCCGAGGCTATTCCTTGAGACGGTCTCTCACCCTCCTCTGAATTTGGCTCGGTGTCCTTCTCCTCGAGGTGTCCGGATGCCATGTCGGGGACGTCCTCGTTTATCCCATGGGGAGGTGGTCTATTGGGTGTCCGGGTCGACGGGGGGCATGGCGAGATGAACAGCCGGTTTCTACGCAGTGTCGCGCCGTCGTCCATCTTCAGGTCGTAGCTCCTGGGTTCGGGTAGCTTATTTGTAACGACGCCGAATCCCTTTCTGTCCGTCACCCTGACGCGCGTACCGACCGTGTCTTCGGGTAGCTCCGCTGCTCTGTGGCGTGTGTCGTGGGCTCTTGCCGCCCGTTCTTGGCGTTGTCAGAGCTTCTCGCGACGCGAATCCAAATTGGGGACGCAGGGTGTGTACAGTTTCTCCGGCGCACGAAGCATCGTTCGAATCTGGCGTGAAAACGGCAGCTGTGCCGGGCTGTGTCCGGTGTCATTGGATGCGGCCCTAAGCGCCAAGAGTCCCTCAAGAGGGTCCTCCGGACCTTTCTTAAAGATCGATTTAACGACTTTCTCTCCGGCCTCGGACAACCCATTGCTCTTAGGATACAACAGGCTTTCGAGGTAACGTGGCTAATCTTCCATTTCGTGGTGAACGTCCGGAACTCTTCTGAGACGAATTGGAGTCCGTTGTCTGTCTTGAGCAGATTGGGACGCCCGTGCCGCGCGAAGACACTTTTCAGGTGTTTCACCACCGAGCTCGACGAGGTGTTTATCTGAGTCACGACCTCCGGGTAGCTGGAGTACGCGCCTAGCACCACCAGGTAAGTTGTCCCATTGAAAGTTCCCAGGTCCGCGCCGACGATGTCCCATGGACCAGTGGGAACAGCCGAGGACAGTAGTGACTCCGGATGCTGCACTTTGTGTTGGATGCACGCCACGCAATTCTTTGCGTATTCATCAACATCCCTGCTGATTGATAGCCACCAGACCGCTTGTTTGGCGCGCCTAAGGACCTTGTCGATACCTAGGTGTCCGACGTGGAGGTGCTCAAGGATTTTGGGACGGCACGCAGCAGGTACCCCGAGTCTCTCTTTGAAGGCGACCAACCCGTCCAGTAGGTTGAGCTGACTGCGGTACTCGTGGAACGGTCTGACGTCCTCGTCCAGGACCCTGATAAGCGGCCATCCGTCTATTATGTGACGTCTTACCCTCGACGGGGTCGGATCTTTATCCCGCGCTGTCCTTATTTTCCTCTAGACATCTGTCCGATACCGGAAGCGAGCAGACGATTTCTTGCACGGAGACGTCGTCGACGTCTTTGTCGAGTATGTCCATGTTTGGCTGCGCCTTGGACACCGCGGACATCTGGAGAGCATGTCCACTGTTTGGATGCTCTGTCCTGGTTCGTATACGATGTCGTACGAGAAAGGCGTGAGATGCATTCGGAAACGTTGGAGTCTTATTGCAGGCAAGTCGGCGATCGGCTTCGTGCCCAGGATGGCGACGAGAGGTTTATGATCTGTCCGCAGGGTGAAGGTTTATGATCTGTTTCGCAGGCCATCATCGCGGCGCAGGCTTCTTTCTCTATCATGGCGTAGCGTTGCTGCGTGGGACTGAAACGGCACGACATGAACTGAACTGGTTTCCACTCCTTACCGTGTAGCTGCTCGAGGACTGCGCCGGCGCCGTACTGGGAGGCGTCCGATGTGACCCTTGTGGGGAGGCTTGAATCGTAGTGGGCGAGTAACATGGGAGAGAGTGCTTCTTTTTGATGGCTTCAAACACGTCGGTGTGCTCTTGGCCCCATACTTTGTCGCTGTCGTCTCTCAGGAGAGCGTTTAGAGGTTCTGTGAGATCGCTGAGTCCCTCGAGGTATCTGAGGAGCTGGTTCGTCCTCTGGTTCTGGCATGTCCAGGATCGCGGCGACTTTGGGTCTCAGCGGGCGGGCCCCGTCCGCTCCGATGTGTGTAATCGACAGTTAGGCGGACAGCTGGTTTCCCTCCTGACGACGGCTCTTCCATCTTTTTTGGGACGCACAACATTTCTGCACACCATGGTGTCGGTTGGTCGACTTTTTCGATAACGCCCTCATCGATCAGGTTCTGCACCTCGTCCTTCACGGAGTCACGTAGGGGAATGGGCACCCGCCGTGGCGATAGGATTCTGCGTGCGGCCGCGCGTCATCGGTGAGTCGGATCGTGTATTCCTCCTTCATCACACCTAGGCCCTCGAACACGGAACGGAACTCCTCTTCGGGCAGTATCCCCGGGATGTTCTCCGTAACAAGGACCGCTCGGCGCACCAGGTTCAGCTCTGACGCCTGTTCTAGTCCCAGCAGCGGCGTTGAATTGCCCTGAAGGACGTAGATATCCGCCGATGTAACCTCGTTTCGGTGGCAGAGAGAGACTTGCGGACATACTTCATGGCTCCGTGGTCAGCTCCACGTAGAAGTGCTGAGGTTGGGCTTAGTATCGGAAGGGATCGACTCATCTGGCGGAGGTGTTCCTCGCTGATGACAGTGACCTCAGCGCAAATGTCAATCTTGGCTCGCAGGGGGACACCATGAACTTGCAAGGTCACGAACCACGGGGTTACCCTGGGAGTGCCGCTTACTGCATCGACCTGTATGCTTGGCAAGTAAAAGGGCTCTTCCTCTGCGTCTGGTGTGCCGGTTTGAGTTTCAAGAGCATGCACCTTTTTGGGGAGCTTGCGGCGGGACCGGCATACAGCAGCCCAGTGACCTTTCCTTTGGCATGTTTTAAAGATTGGACTCACGAGCTTTGCATACCTCTTTGCTATGAGCTGTTTCTCCGCAGTTACCGCATGTCCTGGGTGCCTGCATCGAGGCCTGCGGGCGAGGTGTCGCTGCTTGAGTATTCTGCTGTTTGTCAGCAGGCCTGGAGAACTTCATGGTCTTCTTCCTGTTGACATAGTTAACTTCTACAGGTCTGTCAGCAGTCTGTTGAGGAGAGAGCAGGTGTTGATTAGCAGAAACTACTTTGGCATGTCTTACTTTGTTAACTACCATCTCCAGGGTTGGTTCCTTTTCCAGATTTTGTAGCTGCTGCGCCAGCCTTCTGTTGGCCATGCCTGCAATAATCTTGTCTCTGATCAACTCATCAGTGAGGGACTGATACATTTTTTCCTGCTGTGTGAAGTTCAGTAATGAATGAGTCCGTTTCACCTGGCGGCTGCACTCTTGTGTTGAAACGAGCCCTTTCATACATTTTGGTCTTCCTCGCCACATAAACCCTGTCGAAGGCTTCCTTTATCTTGCTGAAGTCGCCCTAGTCTTCTTCTGACAACTTGAAAGAAGCCACATATCTTCTGCCTGAGTACCCATGATGTACAATAGGGCATGAGCTTGGATGTTGCTGGGTTGGGCATGGAGGGCTGATGTTCGTCGGTATCTTTTAAAACCCGCTATCTATTTAACCCAATCTCCAGCCTTGAAGGAGAAGGGTGGCGGTGGGTTGACCTGAAAAGGTGTAACTAATCTGGAAACTAGATCTTGGACCTGTGTGGAAGTGTCCAGCTAGGGAACCTGAGCAGACGTGGTGCCTGCACTGGGACCCCTATTGCTACTGTTGGGAACACCTAGATGCGCAGTATCCTCGTGAGAATCGCCTACTTGCTCGTCTTGGGATTCCTGTGCGTCTGACTCTTCCCCTTGGATCTCCCCCACCACAAGGTTGTCAATCTTGCTTTGGAGGGCTGCAATTAGTTTTTGAACATCTCCTCGAATGGTCGTGAAGCTCTGAGTCAGCATTTCGGTGAATGCTGACTGCATTTTAGCCATTTAAGCCGTGAATTCGTCAGCGCTCATACTGGGAATCCGTTCACGAGGTGCAATGATGAGGTTAGGTTACCAAGTAACGTAGTCCGAGAGGCGGTTCGATCGGGTTTTGGATCAAATGTCACGTGAAGCCGATGCCGCGATGACCCGCGCTGTCACCATTTATCAAAGTTGGGTTCCGCGCTAGATATTGGGTAGCCAAATAAACTAGAGGATCAACATTTTGTAAACGTGGTCTATTTTTCAACTCTGAAACAGACAACTCCTACAAGGCAGTGAGTGTCATAAAATATAATGCGGCGGATTGGTGGCGGGTATGAACCGCGAACTTCAAACCCACGCAGGCAGGGCGTTACGTTGCGAAGCGTAACACGCGCTTCGCGCATAAGGCTTTGCTTCTAGCTCTTAAGCTAAGGTATTATTGACACGGCAGATATGCCAACGCTCCTTTGCCGTGTGCGAAGTGTAGGATGTTATGGGCACAGCATGGGCACATTTTCTACTTGTCTTTTGCGCGTATGGACGTTATTAGCACGACAAGGGGTTCTTTCGCCCCTTGCCGAGCGGATAACGTCCGTCAGCATGGTACACGGCAGCGGGACTCTGCCGCTCTGCCTATGCCGTACAAATATCACTCCTGCGATTGGCGCAAGGCAAGCAGAAAATATACCAATGGCGTGGCGATAACGAGACCACTATAGCCAAGGCAGTGTAACGCAGGTGTAACGCTCCTTGCTTTGTCAATATTTGATTTCCTCAGTGCATGTGCCTCGGATATACAGTCAAACCTGGGTTATACGAATATGTGTTGTACAAAATCCTGGATTATAGGAATTTTTTGCCCGGTCCCGGCGAAATCCCTGTAATCCCATACATTAAAAATCTGAGTTATACGAAGCCTGGATTATACGATAGGTTTTCCCGGTACCAACCGAAAATTTACCTGGTTTATACGAATTTCAGGTACGGCTTAGGCTTAGGAGGAAAAATCGCGCATTTCTCTGCTTTTTCTCTGTTTTGCTTCAACCCCAGCAATGCAGATTTTTTTTTCTTTTTCGTTAACTTACGTTTCTATGTCGACTGTTTAATTTTTTACGGGATATTGCAGAGTTATAACACGGTGAAGAGCCATATTGTATCCGCCAGGGCTCGATCCTGAACCGCTGGGATGGGATAAAAGTAGGACATTAGTGTTTCCATACAACGCCACCGCGCTCAGGCGAATTTCTCGGAACATACTAGGACCGACATAGGGATGAAGTTATTATATACATCATGCATAGTTATATCAAATAAGCCCATTTGTTTTTTCTGACAATGTTTGATTATACTGTATTATTTGATTAGACCAAAGCAATCTATTTTTTTTATTTTTTTTGTAATTATGTTCATTTAAGTTAGCAATTGTTTGTTATTTTTACCTATCTCAAAAACACAAATTTTTTCTAACAAAGTCTTAATTTTTCTTTAAAAATCCTTAGCAATGGACGTTAATTTAGTCAAGGTAGGGTAAGTGTAGCTTAACTGAAAAAAAAACAAAAACAAAAAAGAAACGACTTTCTTGCAAGGTTTGAAATGTGAAGGTCTGAGTTATACGAATGTTTTCGGCGCTTCCTTACGATTCGTATCACCCAGGTTTGCCTGTAATAACAGAAAAAAAATGAAAGGAAAAGAAAAAAAAGATTAGCCGTATGGGGAATTCAATCCTTAACATTTCGGAGGATTTTATTTGAATAACATCAAATAAATCCGGTAATTTACCTCATAGTGTAGATCCGTTTTTTATCGATCGAATGGGAAATGACCGGAAATGGTTCAACTAACTTCAGCTTCGGAAACCCAAATAGAACGAAAGTGATACGTTGCTATCCCACCAAATTAATCCACTTTGGGGATACCAACTAACAATAAGACTACGGGAGGAACACATTCGGAAAATCGACGTATTTGTTGAGAGAAATGCGGCTGTCACTATGAGGTGATGAGATCTGAAGAAAGTAAGAGTATTAAATGTACCGAGCCGTTCCTAGCGTAAACAAAGTTTCGAGATTCGAATCTTCAGAAGTTCATTCATATCCCCCGCCCCCTCGAAGAAGACGAAAAAGCAGTCGCTTTGTTTTTAGAAGAACGTTCGCCTTTCTTGACGATGGACAAAAATCTCTTCAAGACCTCCTCTGGTTTCATATACATACGAATCGTTAATACAAATCCATTTTCTTGAAAGAAAAAAATCCTTCATTCGAAGGTCTGCTTAAAAATCTGAGATTTTTGCTTCTAATTTCAGAATTTTCGAGTACCAAATATTCTACGAGCATTTACATTAGGGAATGTCTATTGACCCGACTGCCCCATTTAACATGTATTAGGTTGGGTTCCGTGCGTTCAAGTCACTTCCCATTTTAAATGTATTAGGTTGGGTTCCGTGCGTTCAAGTCACCTCCCATTTAAAATGTATTAGGTTGGGTTCCGTGTGTTCAAGTCTCCCTTTATAACGCATGTCGGGTCAATAGCAACACCCTTTATATTATTTTGGCATATACCCTGCCCTAATTTCGGGATCCTGGTTCATGATCGGTCCGAACACTGTAGGCTAAGTACCGTACATTTCGTGATCAATATATAAAGCATACATAATAAGGGACGTCGAGACTTACGAGCACGTTCTCAACACACGAGGATAAGACATCAACTTACTTGAACTGTCTCCACACGTAGTAACCCATACTGTTAATCCAGAAAAAGGCGGCCATCAGTGCGGTGTACACAATTAGATCTGAGAAAAAAAGTAAGAAATATTTGTTGAGGCTTATTCGAGAAACCTCGATCCAAAATTATTACACTGTAAGTTATGGTCGGAATTATTTATAATGAGCGATTTGAAGAGTTTGAGTTTTTATCTTCATTCAATTCTGTTGGCCGCACATCTTTAACGAATCGTCAATCGAAAATCCAAAAAAAAAAAAATTATTTTCAATGATCTCTACTCCATTACACACAAGAAGGTTCTGCCATTGCAAGGTGCTCAATAATGAACCTACTCCGTA
>Ga0058701_10003761_pt1 | contig 12128 bp, 6 predicted proteins | sample AgamicOrMae_FD_97039 | JGI IMG/M metagenome (GOLD analysis project Ga0058701, IMG submission 97039) | Agave microbial communities from Guanajuato, Mexico - Or.Ma.e | ecosystem: Host-associated > Plants > Phyllosphere > Phylloplane/Leaf | place: Guanajuato, Mexico | collected 2012-06-04 | reverse complement strand
GTTCAGACCCCCCCCCTCCCCCATGTAACAAACCGTAACAAACTCAACGACCCCCTCCCCCCCCTAACCGTGTTACGTAATATGTGAATGGCCCCTAAGGCACATACCGTTAAAAATAAACCCCTGTTTCAGGTACAGGGTGTCTTATCATTTCCATTTCTAAATTCCCGGCTAATTCCCGGTTTTCCCGGATCTCTTTTTCCAAAATTTCCGAAATTTTACTTGCAAATTAAGCTTCTTTCATTTATACTTGGACCTCACCCCCGAGAAATACAGATTAGGAGACATATTTTGTAAGTTGTTGAAAATTAAAAAGAAAAAGAAAAAAGGGTTTTGTTTTCTTTGAAAAAAAGGCAAAAACAGCAAAAATATTTTTTTTTTCGAAATTAATATAATTTAATGAAATTCCCGGATTTTCCTTCTTTTTGAGAAATTCCCGGCAATATTCCGGTATTTTTCCTGGGTCACTCAATTTCCCGGCTAATTCCCGGTATTCTTGGTCGCTAGGCACGCTGAGGTATGAAGGTGCAGGGGAAAGCGTCAAATGGTTATTTTTAAAGATCCTATCTATGACCTTATCAATGGAGAGCTTTCGACGAGGCGTTTTAATTGATATGGTTGTCGAAAGGTTTATCTTCAAAAGTAACTGAATAAGCTCTCCCCCTGTTTCACTTTTCTACTCTCAACAGACGTGGGACTACCTAAATCAGGGGTTGGTTTTCACTGTGAAGCCAGATGGCGCTTATTCACAATTGACCCTTGTTTTAGGTACAACCCAAATCTGCTTTGGGTATAAAGGTGAAACAGAGGAGGAGGTATTTTTATTATTTTTTAAAACAAACCTATCAATACGTATATCAATAAGAAGATTTCGTTGAGAGCTCTGTATCAATGTGGTTATTGTTAGGTTTATCTTTAAGGATTACACAATTACGCTCTTTTCCTGTTTTACCGTCATACTTAAAGCAGGTATGGGACAACCTATAAAAGACGATTTTTTCTGTTTTTCTAGACGGCAACCGCTTTCCACCGAGTGTTGGCATCAGCCGAGCGTAGCACAGTGAACTTAACCTAACCTACGCGGTTGTCTGTGGTCTTTGCGGATTTGGCTGTAGGCATATCCGCACGTCAAGAAGGCTGTGGTAATTTTTTAAGCGATTCGCATAAACGCGAAACAAAACCCGGTTTTCATAAAAGATTTTCTGTTTTCGAAAGCCACATATTTTGTAATTTCAGCGGGGTTTTCTCACGGTGTGTAGATTCAGGCTGTCCAACAGGTGCGTGCTATTCCTCTGACAATTAAAAACATTAGCGTCGCTTAAATTGGGCCATCTCCCTCATTACAGGGCAGGCCCTAAACGCTCCTCAATCGCCCTTGTTAAACCGACGACCTTATCGCAAGCGTAATTCATAGGGGTGTGCACGGAATGCTCTTCCAACACATGTTGTCAAAACTATTACTTGAACTTTTCGTCCCTCAAACACAAGTCAAGATGCGTCGACAGGATTCTTGTAATCACAGAATATCTCTTGAGTTCAGTCCATTTTATGGTGCGTAAATGAATAAGGCCGTATTACGGTCAGTTTTTAAGACAGAACACACGCAAAAAAAAATGGCAAGAGTAGCTGACGCATTGGTTCACACAGCAGGTACTAGAAATATCAGTAGTCATTGCTAACGTTAACTTTATCCGTTTACAAGTTAGCAATGGCCTCTAAACAGACGGGATTGGGTTATTTTGTAGCACTTGCAAACATTAGCAGCCACAGCTAAAGTTAGCAAAGGCTGCTACAAAATTACCGATATCTTCTTCAAATAAGAGCTTGCTGTATCAACTATCGCTGCGTTGGCAGCCACTGCTTTTTTTTCGTGCAATGAATAGCCATGTTAATACATGTTTTCGTCCAACCGCTTCGTTTAAAAATTACTTTGGTCTAAACACAAAATTTCCCCGGGGACGACCGGGGTCCCCCGTGGAAAAGTGCGGAATTCCGCGAGAGGTGTGTTTGACCGCTGAGCGTTCGACTAACCTATATATAAGGGGACACATGCATGGGTATATGGGTCCATTTATCTTGAAAAGTAACCAAAATGCCACCTAAAGCCATTTTACCTTCTTACCCAGAATAGGAACAAAACTAAACAGTCGTTCGTTCTATTGAAGCTAACCGAAGTAAATCCATCACACAACCTATAAATAAAAATGATAAATAACGCAAAAATCTATTTCAGAGAATCCTCTTCGATAAAAATGTTAAAAAATTAATCAGAAAATGGGTTGAAAATTACGATCAAAAACGGGTCTTTCCACTTATTTGTGATAAGCTCGGGTACAAAGAATTATAATAATGCATGTATCATAACTGAGTTTCAGCCATTCGATACTAAGGACTTTATCGTAAAGAAATTAAACGGCCTCCGGTTATTGAAAAGGAAATAAGCTATCAGCTGATGTCATTTTCTAGAAAAGTGTTTGTTTAATCGCGGAGATGAATGCATCACTTAACTGCACCGCTGCGCTTGAAATGTCAAGGCCTCGGTGACCGTGTGTGCGCTGAGTACTTCGCGTATGACAAGAGGCTTACAATGTACGATCTGCGCTGAACTCCGGAAGCATGCTGCGCTTGTGGGAAAATTTGACAAACTGCACCCACGTTAATTAAGGCACAAAATCAAATTATGCCTTTTATAGGTACAATTAAAGAAGGCGGCTTTAACGAAGTCAACAATGGTGTTTTGTAGAAAAAAAAGAATGTTTTCTTGTAGGGAAATGCTATAAAAGCGTTGTCAGGAAGATTCCTATAAAGCAGATATACAGGAGGGGAACTGGAATATATAGAAGGGTTGAATTGATAGTTCTCTTTACATCTGAAATCCTATTTGTTGACAAAGAATCGTTTTGCACAGGATATTCTAAAAGTGAAAATACGCAAAAGCGGCAATCCGAATGAATACTCTCCGAGGTTCCACGAACAGACATGCGTTAACACAGTAAAATTACAAAGAAGGGATTTTTTTCTTTTCACAATAGATCTTACATTATCAGGAAACGACAGACAACCGCGCAAGTTAGAATAGATACTTTATGCTTCGCTCCGCTCTTGCTTTACTTGGCTGGGCGAAAAGATAGAACACAAGAGGTGCTAAATTCCAGCTATTAAAGTCAATACTTAAAAGTCTGAACTTATTCAAGCGTTTAAATTACAGCGTTGGTAGAAATTAATAAATCTGTTTTACTTTGAGAAAGCCTTCGGCCACACTTTCTTATTCCTCATGTGATCACTTTTCAAAGATTTTTCCATCATTCCTCCCAGGATCACTGATAAAGAATATAAAAAAAAATATTTTTCCAAATTTTCTCGAATTGGCAAATTATTTCAAATTTAATCGTTTTCGGGATTTTGATTTCGTGTCTATCAGGACGCGGCCTCCGTCCATTCCGTCCTTAGCAACCAGTTTCAATGAAAATTTAGTCCAAACTACAAAAATCTCTACTCCAACTGACACACATGCAACCTCAACTTTTGCACAAACGCTAGAATTCCGTCCTGTTGTGAAGTACTATCACACATAATTTGGAGCTCAAAATTGTTGCTATTCTCTCATTAAAAAAAAGACATTTTTAGGACTCTCTGGACACAAATTCGTCAGCTGTTTATCCTTCTCAAACCTACCACGATTATTTTCGAAAGAATTAGATCACCTAAAAGGAACAGCCTCGAATAACGTGCCATGTTGTTACAATTTAATGAGTCGTATTCTGCTCCGGTTTCATATCGTTTAATTATTTCAACGCGTTATCTTCGAGTTTATACGCAGATGAACGGAACATTTTTTTATGGCAGCTATAAAATATAATTACTGACGAAGATAGCGGGCCAATGTGGCGGAAGAATTTCGAGAAGAAAGAAAGGCCGAAATAATGCGGAGGTAACTTAGACGACCAGCTCTACGAACGTCGTTATAATTCGGGGGAGAGGGAGGGGCTACAATAGAAATATTGCTAAGAGTGACAGAGGTGCTGCCGACTGTCTCATTCCCGAATGACGAGGTATCCATGTAAGCCCTCATCCGTAGTTTTTCATGGCTCATTCCAAGCATCACTTTCGGAAATCTTTCAACAAAATGTCAACGATATTAATTGACATCAAATTTCAGATTTCCCTTTTTTTAAAGAGATATTTGGAAGTTTGTTGACCACGCCAAGCATTCAGATTACCACGATACATGCATTCATTTGCCGCAATCATCTACTTACAAAGACAGTCCTACCTTATTACAATGTTGCCACAGGAAGCAGGGCGTTGTGACACGTTATTACACATTGTTATTACACGTTATTACGCTCTTTTACTCGTAACGAGCTTCGCAACATTTCAAAGTTATTTTAGGTTATTTATACAGTTTATACAATAGGTAATGTATAATCTACCCATTAAAAAATATTAACGATTTTTATCCATGAAAAGTAGTCCCATGGAGCCCATGATCTGGTGCCCTATTAATGCAAAGTGCATCCTTTTACATAATAATGTTTAAAAGTTTCACTAATCTTTTGGACGTTTGGTTTAAGTCAGAAAAACGGCCAGCTTTAACCCACTACCGCCCAGCAATGCCTTTCGGAAAAAGGAAAATTTTATTTTAGAGGATCTTAAGTTAAGTATTGTCACAATTCAAAAAATATCACCCGTCTGGAGACTTGAAGTTCAATAATTTAGGCATTTTTCAAAGCTCAAAATTTCGTGTTTTAATGGAAAAAATCCTTCCAATTTATCTTAAGCTAAATTTCACTCCAAATACTTTGGGCGGTCATGGGTTAAGGCACTTATTTTTGACATCCATTAAAAACAACGAAATACTATTTTTGGCCGTTTGAAACCATTTTTTTCTCCATCGTTTTTGGAAGCGTCCTCTGGGCAGTAAACGAATTCTAGATAAATGGACAAACGAATCGAAGATAGGACACTGATGACTGGTGTTTAAGTCCATATAGCGTAAGTGGAGGCCTATTCTGCTGAAGACATTTCGGAGCCTCCCCCCCTCCCTCCTCGCGCTTGCTCGTGCTTGCTCGTGCTTGCTCGTGCTTGCTCGGGCTTGCTCGCGCTTGTCAGCAGACCGCGCGCGCGGGACTGGGACCTTGCAGGACCAGCTTTGGCCACTCATTAGATATTCATAGCAAAATATGACTTTGGTGTGTTTCACAGCAGCGACCGGAAATGGAGGAGATGCTATCAGGACACGGCGAACACTCCACCGAAAAATCGTCGCAATTAGCATATAGGACTGATTTGTTTGGGAACACTTAATGGAGCTGGCTGGCCACATAGATGCTCTTATTATTTAATAGAACTCTTTTTCCTTCAGATTTTGGGAAGGAAACGCTCGGACAATTCATCATCCTTACATCAGTTTAAACAAATAATTAGTGCCTTCGGGAAAATTTACGTATACGCAGTCCGTACATACGTAGAAACGAGGCTAAGAGGCGCAAGGCTATCCGACCTAATCTGAATCTGACTTGGCATGTCGCAGATGGTCTCACGCTACCTATGACAGGTGCCTTGCGCCTCGCTCCACTAGGCTTCGCGACGAAAAAATACAAAATTTAAGAAATTAGTGTCTTTTAAATCCGCTGATTAAAGTATTCACTCACAGAATGTTTTCTGATACTACGATTTTTTTCTTGATAAAGCGACGAAACAATTTTTTTCTTGCCGCAAGAACGATTTTCTTGGAAAAAGATTTTTTTTCTTGGAGTAAGAAAGAAAACTCTTGTCGCAATGAAAAAAAAAATACTGCGGCACGAAAAAACTTGTTTTGCCAATATATTAATAAAAAAAAATTCTAGGCATCACAAATCATTTCTGTCGGGATTAGCGTGAGAAAATGTGCAAAGGTAACCGATATGGCCAAACGTCGTCAAGTGTCGATCATTTCGACCTATCGACCCGGTGAAGCGGCCGACAATCGACCTGAGCTGGGCGCCGCCCTTGGCCTGCCGCGGCGGCGCTCCGCTGCGGCGGCGGCGTTGCGCCGATCGGCGCGCCAAGCGCAATAGCTAACAATAAACCGCATTGTTACCCACTGTCCCGCTAACCAATAATGTAATTATATTCTATTGTTGTCGCTGGGCTAATGCCTCCCCCGCCGCCCACCGAGAAAACGCGCGTGCATTGTCAATCCCCAACAGTTGGTTATTGTTCACCGGTCGGTAAGTGCAGTTGTAGTCTGGATTCGCGCGCGTTTAGTCCGCGGAGCGCCTGAACAGCGCCTGCACATCGCCTGGACATCGCCTGAAAAGCGTCTGGAAAGCGCCTGGACAGCGCCGGGACAGCGCCGCGCGACCAACATTAGGCCACACTCTTAACTTGTTGATCTCTTAATAGGACAATGCATCGACGATTCATTGTTGCCCATTTACTGTCGAGAATCGACGATATTTGTCCGTTACATCAGTGTTCAGACATACGGGAAAAGAGATTTCTGTAAGCGGTTTTGTGCTTTGCAAGTAGGGATCGGCATAACAGGTCGCAACTCGACTCTATGCTTAAGAGAATGTAAAATGAATGAACCGGCCCAAACGTAACAAAGGGCCGTTTAAACCAAATCGAACGACCCCAAACCAATCTAATCACACGTTATCTAACCACACTAACCTCACAAAATTCAGCCTTACATATCAAGCCCCAAAACCTCAAAATTACACTGAGGATTTGAACTATCAGGGTAGAACTAAGACTATAAACTACTATCAAAATCGAATTTAAACAAGCTTAACCTCATTAATAAGCCAAATACTATGACCGGGCGAAACTAAACTTAATAATCTAAATAACTTTAACGAAGGAAATCTTCCTAATGCCTGAAAAAACCGTGTTGGACTATTATACACCTTCCTTATTACTCCTTTTTTAAAAATATTAAATAAATAAATTCATTTGAAAAATGTTAAATTTAGTGATTTTAATTTTGGAAATCAGACGTGAAATCTATACTACTCAGGGAGATGGAGTCAAATCCTTAGTTTAGCCGATTTCCGTGCAGATTTCTTTTCAGGCGGTGACATGAGCTGCGCGCATTATTATCGAACAGGGCGGATGTAAGCTTCGACCGGATCGCTCGGAAGGAACCTAAACTCGTCGGGGCCCCATAAAAGCCGAACAACCCGATAAAGTTAAAAAGAAAGGACTTGTGACTCACGCGACTTTTATTTATTTCCTGCGAGGCGAAGATTCGACGATACATAGCAGAGCAGCTGTCGCCAAGGTCCTTCTTTACCCCCTCCAAAAAAAAATCAAACTCCTGCCCAGTTTCAGTTTTGGAAAACTTTTCACTAATTTGAGATTTGCGCTCCTGGGCGAAGCTTAGAGGTCAGCCCCTGCAAGGAGCGTTTAGGGTTTCTGAGGAACATTCATTGAGCACTTTCACTGGAATCATTGGCTGTTCAAGAACACTAGAAATGTTTGGGTTTGGTAGCATTACACGCAGTGTTTTCAGCTCGAAGATAAAATCATACTTATACAGCGGGCCACTAAAGTCTTGACCCCTGCTTTCATGTGTTTCTTATGGAGGCAGAAGTCATGGGGTTTTGAGGCCCTCCGAAGTTTTCAAGATAGACTCAACATGTCTATACGCCAATAAGAATTTTTCGCCGGTCTCTCCGCGATTAGTCATTAGTTAATAGATGCATCTTTTAAAAAGAAAAAATCAGAATAAGCGTTATGCCCGTATTTTTTTAGATTATTTATGTATAAGGGCTAAATTAATAAATACGGCTAACTCCTACAATACTACATAACACCGTTCATTTGAATTTTAAACTGTTTTATTCTTTTAAATATAATCTGCCGCAGTTCAGCTTAGCCGCAGCAAAATTATGCAACTTAAACCTGTAGTCATTGTTCTGATCGATAACCTTTAAAAGGATACATGAGGATGAACCATAATTTTCATCAAAATCACAAATTTGAAATCGTTTAAATCTACATTACCCGAGATGTTGTCGGACCAAACAAACCGCACCACAAAAATATTCTTACCTGAAACATAAAAAAAGAGAAACGGTCAATTAAAAGGAAATGAGGAAGTTTGCGACCCATAGTAGACTTCGTTCACTGCTTTTTTGCCAGAAGAACTTCCGTGACTGGGAACTTATTCGCGAAAAGTAAGTCACAAGTCATCAGCATGTTCCAAAGTCATCGCGCTTGTAGATGATGGCTCTTTATACAAGGCAAATGCCCACCCAATTTGCTCGCCTCCCGGAAACTTTCAAAACCGGTCGCAAAACAGCGAATTCTGTGAGGGGAGGAATACAAAAGCCGTTCCCCTTCCCACTTTGAGATAATATATTCGCTTTGTCAACATCGACACTTGAATGCGAAGACGCATAAAACCTTTGACAACTTCGTCAATATAATCCAGTCCCTCCAATATTTTATAACTCAATAGATGATTTACTTAATGGATACAAGCTGAAATAGTCTCGGGTACCGTTTCCGAATAATCTCATTGTGCTACGAAGCCAAGAGTTAAAACACGTTAATAAAAAGTAAATCAGACGTGGAATTTACAGCTCAAACGTCTGGACTCATTCACAGACGCTGCTATGAGGAAAACTAGCCTATTCCTATCCGCAAAATTTCCAGCTTTAAATTAATTAGCTCTTAAAAAATTGGCACGAAGCTGGACATAAAAGCTGGCGGGCGTGGGCCCCGAATTGGCGGCACACAAAAAATTACAAGAATCAATTAGAGCGGATAATAAGAATTTTAAGCAGGGGTTCGCGATTTCTAAGGCTGCATAGTCACATAAATTAATGGACTATTTTTTTGTCGAAAAATCGAAATCATCTATTGATTTATGTCCGCAACTCCAAGGTTAACGAAGCTCAGCATGTTACTTTAAGCTTATTGGTCAGGTTAGGTTTGATGCTTGATTTTTCCAGCTGGGTACTTTTTAGACTATAGTCTAAAATCGAGTTTAGACTATGGTATAAGATCGAGTTGAGTCCTTCCTTAAGGAGGGACTCAACTCGATCTTGAGAGAAAGCCCTTCTATGAATCTTCGATCAGAAAAACGCATAATGATCTAATATGGAGATAAAAGTCATTTTGTTAGAAAGAATCATACCAAAAAAAAACAAACATTTTAAAATAGCTACCAAACTGAATGTGAGATAAATAGTGATAATGTTGGGAAAACAATAGGTAGCCCTTTAACCCTTTAACACATGCAGCACTTGGGTTAGTGGCCAAAGGACGAGTAATAGACACTGTCATTAACGTAGGACCGCACTTCATGCATCTTGCACTTTTTCTCAATTTCATTTTTGGTCAGTTCTATTCGCGCGCTCTTGAAAAGCACGCATTCATATGGGGAGACTTCAAGAAGGCCCAATGTATTTTCAATGGCAGTTTGCGTGCGCATAGACAGTGCTATCACTTTTTAATGATTCTTCCAAAAGGCGACGATTTAGCGAACAAAGAGCAAAATATTTTAGTTTGGATGAGATGTCTGTGGGTATCTTGCGGCTTCTTTTCTTTTTATTACACTCTAATTTTTTATGGTAGCAATTTAAACCTTCTGGTTCAACCTTTCGTCGTCAAATCGATTAAAACGACATCGGAGCGAGACAAGAGACATCCAACCTAACTTAACCTATTAACCAACCCCCTTGCCGCTTACCAAGAACAGATAAAGTCACTTGTGCCTCGCTTTGCTATCTCTCCGCTTGGCGACCGTTTAATTAGGTAACCCTAGGTTAAGTTAGGTTACGTGGCTTGTGCCTCGCTTCGCTGTCGCTCCGCTCGGCTGTCGCCAAGCCTGATGCCGCTTACGTCTCGGCGGCCCGGCTAAATCGGCCGCCGAGGAGTAAGCGGCATCAGACTTAATGACCGTTTAATTAAGTAGCGTTAGGTTAGGTTACGTGGCTTGTGCCTCACTCCGCTATCGCTCCGCTCAGCTGTCGCCAAGCCTGATGCCGCTTACTGCTCGGCGGCCCTAAATCGGCCGCCGAGAAGTAAGCGGCATCAGGCTTGGCGACCGTTTAATTAGGTAGCCCTAGGTTGAGTTAGGTTAGGTTACGTGGCTTGTGCCTCACTCCGCTCGGCTTAACGTCGTAGGGGTTGAACCATAAGGTTGAAAATGCAACCTTAGTATGAACATCTGAGGTAATCGTATTTCAACTGAAGTTGACACATGGGCCAGTTCATTAAAAACTTTGTTAAAAGTAATCTCTCCGAAGAGAGATGAACGAAGGCTTTCGCCATTATCCCTCGCACTACTTGACCGTCTAAAAAAGGCGGCTCCCAAAGCGGGACACGACCAGAGTGGCAGATGGGGGTAATCGTGGTTTGCACTTGGGGAATCACGCACGGCTCACGCACAGCTCACGCACTTGAACGCAAAGCAACGCATTGCAATCACGAGGTTTGGTAACAATGAGAGGGGATTTGTATGCGTGTCCCTCGGGAGTCATTCGGGAGACGAGAGGGTGCGTTGGGATCCGCGAAAAAAAGGCGCGCATCTCGTCGGAGTGGGTCAAGGTTGCAAGTGGCACCGATTAATCACATTTCTTAACAAACACCCACATTGTAAATTAGAAAAGGAGAAATTTTCAACAGCTTGTGATCCTGATAAATTTTCATTCCTAGATTTTCCAGATCTTCGTTAAGCCAAGTGGAGAGGAACCATACCAAGGTTAACTTATCCTACGCGGTTCTACCTTGTTCATCTTCATAATGTAATGTAAAGTTAAACAGCATCGAATACAAACGATGGAAAAGTTTAACTTTAAAATTTCAGGTTTTTAGAATGGATATCTAAAAGCGCTCAGTTTTTGTCCGAAAAGCACATTTTTTGGAGAAAATTTTACCTTTATGTTTACAAAGATTTGCAATAAACAACTCAAATTAGAATTGCTGAAAATTATAACATTTTGAGGACTTTCTAATGGGGATATAAAGAAACGATATTCTGAAACTGCATCGAATTTACGCATGCATAACCTACCTACCGATCCCTCCATAATCAACAATCGATTAAGTAAAAATACGTGTTTCAAAAATCGATCTAAATGAACTTCTTCGTTTCATAAATCTACTCAACTGCTATTTCTATTGCAGTTGATGGTTTTTTGATACGTTATCTTTTACTTAATGAGTTTTTGAAACATCCCCTTAAACATAATCGCCTTTTTTTTAAAGAACCGCTTTATCTTGCTAACTTAGCTCAACCAAACGTTGCTTACCTTTCCAAACCTGACAATTCAACTTCAGCTGTAGGCCTATTCGTTAGTTCGACTTTATATCGTATCTTCGACTTGCTCAAACTCACTTAACTACGCCTCAACTCACCTAACTTCCAAACCTTCTGAACAATTAGGTCAAGCAGTAAGATAACCCATAGTTATTGAAATTATGCCCTACCGCTTTCACGGTGGAGGTCCAGTGCCTCTAACCAAAACTAAAAAAAAAATGTCCCAAGCATTCCGTTTTCAAAGGATTATAAAAAAAAATCACACATTCAGAAAGAAATGCTTCGTGAACCGAGCGAGGTTTTTAAGTAAATTCATCCCTCTCAAGAATGAGTCATGGCGTGGGTGTGCCCACCTAATCCTGTTTTCAAATTTTCCGCCTTACTCTTACGCGTCCATCCGTGGGGAACAAAGATGGATGATTTTCCAAGGAAGCCGGCCGGCTCCTCATCCTGGATGACACGGAGCCCGGATGAGACGTCATGCCTGGATGAGCTACGCAGATTCCCAAACGAGACACATTTGACTTCGCAAATGGATCTCTTCCCGATAACCCACGTGGGGCGCCTCTTGCGGCGGCTGGGGAACAGCGATATTTTCGTCTATGGAAAGCGATCGTAATTGGTAAAATGGGGACCACAGAAATGATGCACGGCCTCAATCCCTTCCATAAACATCTCCGGTTTCGCGGATGACTTCATGAAAAATGATTATTTTCGCGTGGCTTTACATTTTTCTGTCAGAAATATCACATTTTATCTAACGTCACTCTCAAAAATATACCAAACGACGGATTCATTTCGTTGGTCAACACAATGCAGATTATGACGAATTCAAAAAAAGTATTTGGCTAAAAAAAAATGCAATGGTTTT
>Ga0058701_10003760_pt1 | contig 12129 bp, 11 predicted proteins | sample AgamicOrMae_FD_97039 | JGI IMG/M metagenome (GOLD analysis project Ga0058701, IMG submission 97039) | Agave microbial communities from Guanajuato, Mexico - Or.Ma.e | ecosystem: Host-associated > Plants > Phyllosphere > Phylloplane/Leaf | place: Guanajuato, Mexico | collected 2012-06-04 | reverse complement strand
TTTCATGATTAAGCATGATTTAAGTGTAATTATGACTTAAGTGTGCTTAATTGGATTAAATTAAGTGACTTATGGTCTTGGGTGCATTAATAGACATAATATGGATATTTGGTGTATTTTTCTTAAATTGATGGATTATGAAAAGTCCTAATTATGATCATGAGGAGTTGGTTGAGTTAGTTTTGCGAATAAATGAGCTTATGGAAGTAATTGGCGAGTTTATGTTAAGTGAAATGTTGGATATTCAATGAGTTTGGTCATTGAGCTATTGCAAGCATTTTGAGCCAAGATACGGTCATGTAAGGGGGGGGACCTATGTTTATGAGTTATATTGGGGCATTTTGTTCCATTGTGGGGAGAAAAGAAGATGTGTATGTACATTGGAAGCTCATTCATGAATTATGCATCTGTTATGGACTTTATAGAGAAAATGTCAAGTTTTATGAGCTTATTGACATCTAATGTGTTCAATGACTCATGTGAAGTGTAACATTACCTTTATTGAACTTGATAATGAAGTATGAAAAGTGGCGAGTGTATTGAATCAAGAACAGCGAGAATTGGGCCACTAAATGCAAGTTATCCAATTTCGAACTGTCATATATCTCTTTTGGCCTCTCACCTCTTTAACCATGTCAAAGTGTATCCAATAAGTGTATTAGGCCAATCTAGCGGATTTATTGTCATCTTAAATCAAGCTATGCTTCAATGGCTTTGAATTGAATTGTTAAACTGTCTCAAAAAGAATCAAAGACCCATCTCTTTCTTGTGACCATCAAGGCCTTTGGCATTGCATCCTAATGTGGTTGACCTCAGATTAATTTTCTTTACAGCTCATTAGTTAATTTTATTGACTCAGTTGAAGTTATGTTAAACTACTCAAGTAATATATAAAGTTTAATTACTTAATTTCTATCAAAGTTATAATGAAATGAGTGAGTATCATATACTAATTTCACCGACCCACACAACGTTTATGACAGTGTCGAGGCCTAACTTATTGTTCACCGTATTACATAAAGTTTCATCAAGTAAGACATGTTTAGCAAGTCATATTTCATTCTAAGGATTACAGGTACGTGCATTTACTGTATCTTTACAAAGTAGAACGCATTCACTGAAAATGATAGCACTTTGATAAACATGACAAGGAAATAATGAATTAGTTTACTCAGTGATTTGTCACTTAAATTTGTGACCCCATCATCTATCATTGTTGTGACATTGGTTCTTTTCCGTGTGGATCAATCCATCCAAGCTTTTCGGTCAGCTGGTAGGTGTGCATCTGGTAAGACTGTGTATTGTCAATGTGGGGTTCACCATCAGAGAATAATGAGTAATGTTGTTTTATCGTTATCTCATTTTCCTGTTTTAAAATTAAATGAATTGCAAAGGTGGCTGCCCAAATCATTGTTCAATGATATTTTACATTACACTGTTGTGGGTACTGAGCTTTGGCTCACCCTTTCAATGTTTTCATATTTGTTTTAGGCCATTGCATAGTGGGTTGTTCGCAAGCTAGCAACCTAGGTGGAGGAGAGCAATGTATCATGGTTATCTAGATGGGTTAGTATTGACTATAATTCACAGGCTGAAGCAGTCGTGTAAGCCCCTCGTTGATTGAAGGGGAATATCGTATAGTGTTGTAAACCTCATATGAGTTGTAGTTGTATGTGTATGTCTGAGGTGAGAACTGAATATGTATATTTGAGAAGCATGTTATGATTGGTTTATTTTGAATGAAGCCTGGTCCTTCGGAATGGCGGTAACGCCCTGATCATCAGGTTTAATAATTGTGACTGAAGTAATGATTAATGAAGTGAACAGTGTCGCATGTACAGTGGGGGCATTACAAGCACCACCAATAACAAAACACAACTATACACAAAAGACAAACAATAGTGATCACAGCTCAGTTGGCTCAACAAATCCCAAATTTCATCTCAAAGTTGATCACCTTTAAAATCTCAATCCTAAATATCCAATACTATGAACAAAAAGAAAAAAAAAGAAGAAACACGAAAAGGGTTGGAACGATAATGCTAGGTTAGGTATTGGGTGCACCTAAAGTATGCCTCACTAAAATGGATACATGAGGCTCGAGGAGCATCAGCCACTCCTCGCATCTAAGCTCTAGTCACTCCACTCAGATGCTGTTAAAGCTTTTAAGAGCTCATCATACGTTACAACATGCATCTTAGAATGATGAATAAGAGAACGCTAGAAAAGTTGGACCAAAAAAAGTTAGTGGCCTCTTAACCTCAGCAAATACCATAAAAAAATCAATACCATGATAAAGAAAGGCACTTCACATGACTTTTCTAGGCGCATCCTTTAGGTATGCACAATGTGGATAAAAGAAGGGATTAAATCCTCTAATGTCACCTAAAGACTCGTGGAATTCATGCAAATGAGAGGGGGTGGTAGGAAAAAAGGGGATGAAATGGGGTCAAGTCAAGTGGCTTAGTACGAATGGGATCAATAAGTCCAATGCTAGAAGTAGTACTACCCATCACAATATCATTACAGAGCTCCTCAAAAGAAGCCTCCTCTAGACATGGCTCAACCAATACAGGTGCTTCTAACTAAATAAGTGAAGCATCCTTTAGAACACTAACATCATCTGTAGAATTGTCACCCATCTCTAACCCCGTGAATTGAGCTAAAGGGAGGGAGAGGCAAGCAAGGTCAAGTCACTAACACTAGTGGCTAAGGGGGCGTTAGAAAAGGACGAAGCAACAAGTGGCAAAGAGGTCAAGGGAGGGTTAGAGAGTTCCTTCAGGTTAGTCGCAGACACGTCATCAACAATAGTAGACTCTATGAGAAGGGAAGACTCACAATCATCATAGAGACTAGCCGTAAGTCTAGGGAAAGGTAGACTAAGGTTGATCTCATGCAATAAGCCAAACTCCCTCATCTCACTAACAAAGTGCTCATGCTACTCATTCATTGTCTCTATCGTGGCATTAAGTCTAGCATATGCTTTATCAGATACATCATAATAGGGACAAAAATTCACATCATGGTCAAAAGATTGGAAATAAGAACATACATCATGAGGGTAAAAACAGTGGTGATCACATCCATCCCTAAATTGATCAAAGCATGGAGATTGAAGGTGCAAATCATAGGGAGGTGGTGAAGGGCACACAAAAGACTCACTAGCATAATCACACTGCCACTGGTAAGAAGCTAAGGACTCAAACAAATTCCATATATCATCAACATTTAAATAGCATAAACCACCATAACACATGGACTTAAGCATGGCTCAGGTCTCATATGTTATCCCTTTAAGAACAACATTGCATATTTTCCATTTTTCATACATGGAATGCATATATTGAGCACAGTAATCATTCAATCTAGACAAATATTGCAAAAAAAGTTCATGCTAAACATGAGGTAAACGGAAAATAGTCATTTTTATTATTTTAAATTTTTGATTTTTTTTCAAATTTTTTGGATTTTTGTAAAAGCCTAGCCTTGGATGTTCAACAAACCCCGATATTGAAAAATACCAACTCACCGACAATGACGCCAAAAACTTAGTAGATAGAAGAATTAAAGTTTTAATATTTATATACCCCAAGCGTAAGGCTTGTCATCGAATACTTGGGATGTCATCCATAGAGAGTTGGGCTTCAAGTACTAGGATTTAATTCGAGTGGCTCAATCTAGGCCAAATGAAACAAGAAGGAAAAGTAGGCTGAACTAAGCTAATAGACATAAAAGGCAAGGTTTGAAAATGTGATTTGACCTAATGATGGACAAAGAAGTCGAGATGAGTCCTCACCTACCTAATCTATACCGACAACTAGAGGTGGTCAGTTGCACCAATAAAGACCACCCAATCCCTCTCTCAAGGGTCATGGGCTAGTTTAATTAGCTAACCACCTATTTTCATGGGGTTAGCCCACTTAGACCACAAAGTTAGCAGCCAACGGACCTAGCCAGGACCCGCGCTATTTTCATGCTCAAATCTTGACTATTCTCTCTCCCACACTAACTAATTGACCTCACCTCTCGGCATAAATCAACCGCTCAAAAGTACAGATGAAAACTCTTTTGAGCATTTCATCGAACATTTAGCAGGCGTGTGAGAAAACTCTAATTTAGAGGTATAAACTAGGCTTGGTTCGGCCTACAACAAGACTAATTAGCCATCAAAAGGCTAATCACAACCTTAACCAAGCAAACTTACAACAAATCAACAACAAATCATAAAAGCCTTAAATGAAAACCTAAACTAGCAACTAAAGGAATAAAGTATGAACTAGAGAAGAAAATCTAATCTACATGAATGAAAGCAAGTAATAAGCATGACATCAATATAAAAACTAGATATTTAGACTAAAGATAAACTAAATGAACAAGGTTAGAGAAGGAAAAACAAGACCAAACAAAACTTAGTCATAGATTGATTGATGAAGATGAATTTACAAGCTTCAATCCCAAATCCATCAAAAAAATCCTAGTTTAATGGGGTTCTGGAGAGCCAAACCTAGGCTAAAGAATCCCAAAAAATCCCCCAAAGAAACCCTAAAAAGAAGCCTTAGATAAGAAACAAAGCGGAGCTGTGAAAACCCGCGAAATAGGGCCTAGTCGACGGCCGACCGTAATAGCTGCTAACAGGATGTGGCCAAGTGGACGGCAGGCCCTCGGGATTAGCAGCCCGATGGCTATTGTGCCATCCTGACCCAACGTGGCGTGAAGTCTATTTCTCCTCTTTTGACCCTCTTTTGCCCTTATTCACAGAATTTACTTGATTTCACTTATTACCTACAAAAGTAAAGAAAACAAATAAGAAACCAAAAGATTATATTATTAAAGGAGCCAAAAAATGAGTAAATAAGGGGGAGAAAATGACATCATAAATTATGCTAATAGTCATATCTTTTGGTCAATGCCAAAGAATAGGAAACCTTTTCAAGAGGCATGAGATGCGTCATAGTGGGATTCTTAAGGTAGAAATTTTCGATGTGTGGGGCATTGGCCTCATGGGTCCATTTCCTCCTTCCCATAAAAATTTCTATATCATTGTTCCAGTTGATTATATCTCCAAGTGATTGGAAGCCTTTTTACCACCCTTAGTATCGATTCCAAGGTGGTCATTAAATTCCTCAAAAAGAATATCTTCACAGGATTTGGCACACCGAGAGCTCTCTTTAGTGACAATGGGACTCACTTTTACAATAGGCCACTTGAGCCCCTTTTGAAGAGGTATGGGGTTTTTCATAAAGTTGCTACATCTTAATTATCATCCCCAAATAAGTAGCCAAGTTGGGTTATTTAACCGGGAGTTTAAGAACAATTTAAAGAAGCCATTGGATTAATCCTGAAAAGATTGGTCCTTGAAGATTGTTGATGCTCTTAGGCCCTACCGGACTGCTTAGAAGAATCCTTTAGGCACTACTTCATGCAGTTAGTGTTTAGGAAGTCTTGTCATCTACTGATTGAATTAGAGCATAACGCATATTGGGCTATTCGAACACTTAATTTTGACCTTAAGGTGTCTAGTAAGAAGAGATTTTTGCAATTGAATGCGCTTGACAAGTTGAGGTTCGGGGCGTGTGAGAGTTCCTGAATCTACAAGGAGAGAACTAAAAAATGGCATGGCAAAGACATTCTGAAGAAGCATTTGATGAAGGTGACATGACCCCTTGTTCCATTCAAAACTGAGGTTATTTATGGGCAACTTGAGATCCCAGTGGTCGGGAACATTTCAAGTCACCAAGGTTCATCTTCATGGAGCTTGCCAAGTGTGGAGTCCACCAGTTTGTTCAAAGTCAATGGACATCGCCTTAAGCCCTATTTTGTGTGGGAGCCCTTTGAAAAGCCCACTGCCCATACACTTATAGATCCTAAACAAGAATAGAGGAGAATCTCGACTTCTCAATCCTAAAACAACACTTCTTGGGAGGTAACTCAAGTCCTTTTAATAGCTTTCCTTTTCTGTAATTTTGTTGTATATGGTTTTTCATTTATCATTTGTTATTGTTAGGGAAAAAAGAAAGGGCAGCCCGGTGCGCGAATCATCGCACATACGCAGGGTTTTTGAGGAAGACTCGCACCCTGAGGGGTCCACCGTAGGGAAAAGGGTGAAGAAAAGAGAGAAAAAGCAAAACAAAGGGAAAGATGTTTTAAAAAGTTCAGACAGAAGCCTCAATGGACCCTTAGTGGTGACAACCATGGTCAAATTGTCAAAATGTCAGCATTTTTTGGGCTACCACGGGCACCTCGTGGCCATCACACCAGTCTATGGCAATTATTAGGTGCATTTATTACATGATTTATACCCTTATTTACCTAGTTTTTAACTCGTATAATAATATAATCTTTAAGCTTTTTACTTATTTTATTTACTTTTATAGGTAATAAGTATAATTAAGCAAGTACGAAAAAAGGAAAAAAGAAGGATAAAAAGGAAGAAAGAAAGTAATAGGCAATGGGCAGCCGCTTGACTACAGGCCCACCTGTGGCCTTCTATAGGTAGCCTAGCTAGGGGTTGGCAATGGCCGTTGCTACCCCCTGCATCTCATGTTTTCATAGCTCGGCTTGTTTACTATTTATTGCTTTCTTTTGAGACTTTTTCAGGGGGACTTCGAAGGTGATTTTAGAGGGTTCTTAGCTTAGGGTTTAGGCTTCAAAATCCCATTAAGGGGAAACAAAGTAGGTAGATTAAGATTCTTATAGGTGGATTGGAACTCAAGTTTGTAGATTTTGAAGTTCATTTAACCAGCTCAAGCCTATGTTTCTTCCTCTCTCTTTAGTTCATGTTTTATTCTTGAGTTTTCTTGTTATTTTTACATTATGTTTAGCTTTACTGTTTGGTTTTTATTATGATTTCATGTTTATTAGTTGTTTCAATCCATGTTTGATTAGATTTACTTCTCTATCTCGTACTTATTTCTTTGTTGTTAATTAGTTGTAATTTTGGTTAGCTTGGATTGCAATTAGCCCTTTGATGGCTAATTGGTCTTGTATTGGACCTAACCATCCCTAGTTTATGCCTCAAATTTAGAGTTTTCTCTCATTTCTATCACATGTTTGATCAAATGCTTAGAAGAGCTTTCATCTATATTTGTGGGTGGCTGACTAATGCCGAGAGGTGAGGTCAACTAGCAAGTGTTGGGGAGAGAATAATCGGGATTCTGGGATGAAAATAGTTCGGGTCCTAGCTAGGTTCAAGGGTTGTTAATCTTACAGTTTAATTGGGCTAACCTCGTGAAAACAGGTGGTTAGGCCAATTATGCTAGCCCATTACCCTTGAAAGAAGGCTTGAGTGGTCTTTAATGGTGCAACCTAACATCTCAAATTAATGGTATAGGTTCGGTAGGTTAGGGCTCATCTTGACTATTTAGTTCGTTAATTGGCCCAATCACATTCCAAGCCCATTCTTTTGTGTTCATTAGTTTAGTTTAAGTAGCTTGTTTTCATTTGATTTTTATTATGCTCAGATTGAAATATTCCAGCAAATCACAACACTTAAAAAATAGTTCTCTCTGCGGACGACACCGAGTACTCAATGATCAACCTTGCACTTTGGGTTTACAAATTTTAAAACTTAAATGCTTTCCATTAAGTTTTTGACGCCATTGCTGGGGAGTTGGTACTTTTCAATATCAGGTTTTAAGTGAGTATTTGAGGTTAGGCCTTTACAAAAATCCAAAATTGTTTAAAAAATCAAAAATTTTGAAAAGAAAATTGAAATGGCTATTTTCTATTCACTCCAATTTGAGTATAAACCTGTGTGGTAATACTTGTACATTAAATGGTTATTGTGCTCAATATGTGTATTTATGAAAAATAAAAAATATGCAATGTTACGCTTGAGGGGATAATACATGTGACCCGAGCCATCCTTGAGTTCATATTTTATGGGGGTTTATGCTCGTTACATGTTGATAAAATGTGGGATTCGTTTGAGTCTTTAGCTTCGTACCAATGGCAATGTGAGTGTGCTAGTGAGTCTTTTGTGTGCTTTTCCCCACCTCCCTATGGTTTACATTTTCAATCTCTATGTGTAGATCAACTTAAGGATTTATGTCATCACCATTCTTCTTGCCATCTTCATGTGTGCTCTTATTGCCAATCATTTGACCATGACGTGATGTTTTTGCTAAATCATGTGTTAGACTTCATGCATGATAGAGACAATGAATGAGCAACAAAAGTACTTTGTTGGTGAGATGAGGGAGTTTGGCTTAATGAACGAGACTAACCTTTATCTACCTTAGACCCGAGGCTAGTCTCTATGAAGATTATGAGTCTTTTCTTCTCCTAAAGTCCAATTCTATTGATGATGCACCTTTGATTGACCCAAAGGAAGTGTTTGATCCTCCCTTGACTTCTTTTTCATTTGTTGCTTCATTCTCTTCTAGCACACCTATAGACACTGGCGTTAGTGACTTAACCTTATTTGTTTCTCGCATCCCTTTAGCTCAGTGCATCAGGTTAGAGATGGGTGAACTTTGTAGGGGTGATATTAGTGTCATAAAGAATGAATCACTTGTTAGGTTGAAAGGTATGACCTTAGTTGAGCCATTTCTTAAGGAGGCTCCTTTTAAGGAGTTATGTGGTGATGTTGTGTTGGGTAGTGCTGCTCCTCACATAGGACGTATTGAATCCACCCATTTCATCCCTTTCACTCCCTACTACACGCTCTTGTTTTCATGCATTTCATAACTCCATAGGTGACCTTAGAGGGTGTCACCTGTCCTTTTATCCATATTGTGCATACCTAGAGGACGTGCCTAGAAAAATCCTGTGGATACCGTTTTTAATGATACTCTTGATTTTTCTATGGCTTTTGATAAGTTTAAGTGGCTACTAACTTTTTTTGTTTTATCTTTAATAGTGTTCTCTTACTAACATCATTCTAGGATGTATGCCCTTGCCTATGATAAGCTCTTAAGAGCTTTAACCGCATTCAAGCTGAAGACTCTTGAGCGATAAAGACGAGTGGCTGATGCTCCTTGAGCTTCCTATATCACCATCTTAGTGAGGCATAGTTTAGGTGCACACAACACCTAACCTGTTATAATTGTTTCAACTTTTCTCTCTTTTTCTCTTTTATTTGTTTCCTTTATGTACATAGTTGTGCATATTTAGGATTGTGATTGTGTGGGTGATCACTTTTGAGGCGAGATTGGGGATTTGTTCAGTCGAGTTGTGAAGAACACCCTTGTTTGTTTTATATGTTTTGTTTTGTTTATGTTTGTTAGTGGCATTGTAGTATGTTTTGTCTTGTAAATATTTGTTAGTTTTTTAGGTGTTGTGTTTTGTTATTGCTGGCGTTTTAAGTTTTGTATATATTCGTTGTTGGTGGTGTCAGTAGTGTATATGTGTGTTGTCTTGTTGTAGATTGGAGGGGGTTGTGCTTTGGATTTATGAGTTAGCCTATGTATATATGGATTTGTTTTGTTTTTTGGTGTTGGTTATGGCTCCTCAATTCCTAATGAGGACATTGTGAGATTAAGGTGTCGGGGTGGGAAGTCATATACGCTTTGCCTTTTTGAGTTGGTTTGTGTTTTCTAATGGCTTGGTTGCTAGCTTGTATGTATGCGGGATATGCATGATAGGACACTTGTCTATGGTGTGAATTCCTATTTTTCATAATAACTTCACCTTACGTGTGCAATGTTATGCCTACCTTGCATACTTGAATATTGACATTTGGTTGTTAGTTTGTTGAACTTGGGTTGAAAATGCTCTACTTGGTTACTTGACTTTCGTTTTTATATTCGAAAAAATAAAAAAAGAAAAAAAATACATGAAAAAAGAGCTTAACTCCGATGCCTTCATTTGGGCTTTAATAAGTGCATTGCATATCCAAATAAAACCCCTAGTAAAGGAAAAGCCCAAATGTGTGCTAAGTTGTTCCTACGGGAGTTCAATGTTAGGTAAGCCAGGAAGCATAAGGAGAAAAGTGAGAAAAAAAAGCAAATATCAAAGAAGTTTAATAAAAGGAAGTCTTTTACCAAGTAGAGATGATCTTTTGCCCAATTTTAGCCTAACAATAAGAGTCAACATACTTTGCACTAAGCACTAAGGTGTACATGTCGTTTCATTGTGTTTTATGGGGTGAAAAATGAGAGTTGGAATGCATTTATAGCCCAAGTGTGTTTGGATGTATGTTTAAATAGTGTAGTAGACAGGTTCTTAGGGAGATAGAATCAATTTAAATGTGTACATATTATCCCTCTTGCCTTGTGTAAATGACACTTTTGAAAAATCAAAAAAAATTTCAAAGATTTTATGGGTATATTCCTTTGCAGACCCTCACGAGACCTCGCTCGCCCACTTAGATAACCAAGTGATTTAAAGGGCTTGTTGCATATGCTAAATGCATCCGTGATTCTCACGAAAGTGAGTTAGGTTTTGGTAGTTTTGTTTTATTTTGCCTAAAGATGAACAAAAGCTAGGTTGAGGGGTATTTTTTAGGCCCATTTATTATATCATCTATACCCTTGCTTACCTAGTTTTAGGCTCGTATAATGATATAATCTTTAGGATTTTTACTTGTTTTATTTACTTTTGTAGGCAATAAATACAATCTAGCAAGTAGTACAAACAGGAGCAAAGAAGGATCAAAAAGAAGAAACAAAGCAATGGGCATCGAGTAGCCGGTTGATTGTACAACCGCCGGCAGCCCAGCCAGTTCTCATGTTTTCGTGGCGCAACTTGTTTCTATTTATTGTTTCTTTTGGGACTTTTCTAAGGGGACTGCAAAGGTGATTTTAAAGGGTTTTTAGCTTAGGTTTAGGCTTCAAAATCCATTGGGCAGAATTAAAGTATGTAGATTAGGTTTCTTTTGGGTGGATTGGAATTTAAGCTTGTAGATTTTGAAGTTCATTCAAGCAATTCAAGCCTAAGTTTCTTCCTCTCTTTCTTTCTCTCTCTTTAATTCATGTTTATTGTTGATTCTTATTGTTATTTTAGATTATTTAACTTTAGTGTTTTGTTTTTATTATGATTTCATGTTTATTAGTTGTTTCAATCCATATTAGACTAGATTTACTTCTCTATTTCATGCTTATTTCTTTGTTTACTAGTTTAGGTTTAAATTGGGGCTTTTATGTTTTGTTGTTAATTAGTTGTAATTTTGGTTGGCTTGAACTGTAATTAGCCATTTAATGCCTAATTAGTCTTGTATTGGACCTAACCATCCTTAGTTTATACATCCAATTTAGAGTTTCTCTCATGCCTTCTATGTGTTTGATAAAATACTTAAAAGAACGTTTATATATATTTTCAGCTGATTGACTCACGCTGAGAGGTGAGGGGAACTAGCAAGTGTTGGAGAGAGTGGTCCGAATTTGGGTATGAAAATATCCTAGGTCCTAGCTAGGTCCAAAGGTGCGAACCTTACAGTCTAACTGGGCTAACCCATGAAAATAGGTGGTTAGGCTAATTAGATTAGTCCATAACCCTTAAAAGATGCCTTAGGTGATCTTCAATGGTGAAACCCACTATATCAAATTGCCAATGTAAGTTTAGTAGGTTAGGGTTCGTCTCAACTATTTAGTTCGTTAATTTGCCAAATCACGTTCCATGCCCCTACTTTTCTATTCATTAGTTTAGTTTAGCTTGTTTTTATTAGCTTTTCATTAAGCGTAGATTGAAACACTTGAGCAAATCTCGATACTTGAAAACCAACTATCTACAGAGGACACCTAGAATACTGAATGATTGATCTTGCACTTGGGGTTTGCAAATTTTAAAACTTAAATGCTTCTCATTAGTAGCCCTGCCTAGAAAAACGAAAAAAACCCGAGAAGTGCTCACTATGGACTGTCTGTGATGAGGGACACAGTTTATGGCGAGTGCCTTTAGCCGAGTTAAGGTTTTCTCTTTCCCCCTTAGACCCAATGTTCCGTACTTCCTTTTTCTTCCTTCGACTTCTCTCTCTCTACTTTCTCCATCTCTTTTCAAAAACCCCTAATGATTAAGACCATTCTTCCTTCAATCTTCCACTAATTTCGCTTTAAATTCTTCTAATTTTTCCTTTCCTTAATCTTTTTCACAAACTGCATCTAATTCCTCCTTTTTTACACTAATTTTTGCCCCTCTAACCCATCTCCATACCCACATCTTCCCCCACAAATTATCATCTATTCTTCCTCC
>Ga0058701_10003759_pt1 | contig 12130 bp, 6 predicted proteins | sample AgamicOrMae_FD_97039 | JGI IMG/M metagenome (GOLD analysis project Ga0058701, IMG submission 97039) | Agave microbial communities from Guanajuato, Mexico - Or.Ma.e | ecosystem: Host-associated > Plants > Phyllosphere > Phylloplane/Leaf | place: Guanajuato, Mexico | collected 2012-06-04 | reverse complement strand
GCTCGGAAATAGTACTTGGAAACATATCATAGCTCACAGACACCGCCAAAATTACAAAAAGGGCCTTATCATCTTGCCCTATCTGAATTTATGCAAGAAGTTTAGGTTTTTTCAATAAAAGTGCGTCTACAACGTTTGTGTTAAAAAAATATTTTATAGTGCTCGAACCTATAGTTTCAATATTTTTACGAATAAAGCACATTTTCCCCAGTCGATTTATGTATAAGTAGTCGATATACGGTGGAGATCTAAGTAAACGCCGATTTTTTTACGAAATTATGGCAAAATCGTCCATTTTTTCGAAAAAACAGCTAAGGTAAGGTCATTTTTGGGACTAAACTAATGAATATACCCATTTTCGGATTCCTCTTGAACGCGGCCACAAGATGAACACGTCGAACATCTCAAAATATTGCCGCAAAGCTGAGATATCCGCGTTCAAACATACTTTTTAGGATTTTTCAAGTTTTCTTCAAAACAACACTAATTCGTGTAGAGCACTAAATTTTCCCAAACTCCAGAGGTCTCATAGAATTTTTTCGGCTTTATTTAACCCCTAGAAACGTAAAATACATAAATCGCGTTGTAGCGCAAAAGTCACCAAAATTTTGTTGCACGGTGTAATCTTAGAGTACATTTGCTCCCTTACCTCGCCGGAAACGTTAAATGTAAAAAGAAGTTTAAAGTAAATGACACCAGAAAGCAACCTCAAAACCTTTGGAGTCTGGTTTGTCGGAAACACTTGCTGGGGCATTATTGAATCAACAAGAAGTACTTCTGGGGAGCCCCCAAAAAATATTAACGATCAAAGTTTTTAAGGAAGTTGGGGCAGACAGAAAGCCCCGATGAAAAATGTCTGGAGAGTTTTATTATATCGGTAAAATGTGCCAGAACTCTTTCTGGTTAGTTTGCTCATTATCGGAGAAAAACAAGTTTACGGTATACAGCGTAGCACGTGCTTTCAACTCTATACCTACCAGAGTTCTTCGAAAACTTAGAAGAAAACATGGTTATTACTTTTTCATCTGAGAGAAACCGTTTCTTCTCACAATGTAAAAGATAGTACAGTGGTGACCTTCGGCAAGCTAGCAAACAAGATTTACTGCATTTTTTTTTGTTCACCATTTGGTAGCATTGCATGAGGGTGGCTAAGACGCCCCACCCCACCAAAACACACTTCTTAAACCATCCTCACCCGCTGCTGTCTAAACTACTTTGCAAACAAAAAAGTCATATCTTCTTATCTACAGTTCCACATACGTAATAGTTGACGTTATGGCTAGTCTAGGTTACAGGTTCACTACATTGAATATCGCTACACTGTTGGGTTTGCCCTTACAGTGAGTTTAATGCTAGTCCTGTTTAATTTAGTTCAGGTTAAGCTCTGTGTGTTGGTCGCCTCTTCGACGCGAATCAATAAAGAACGGCGTAATTGGAATTACCGTGTAACATTCCCCGAAAATCTTGGATTGATATTTCACGCTCCAACGACCTTAATATTTGCCAACAATGAAATTGAATTTGAAGAAAGGAGCATTCGATTCGGTAATACAAAACACGATCTGATTTCAATTACTGGGTCCACCGGCGGAGTAAGGGTGACCCACTCTGCTGCTCTCGTAACGGTTGTAGATTAATTTGGATATTACTGCGTCAGGGGTGATATCATTTACATAAACGTTGGCCTCGTTTTTGTGGCGCCAATCAAGAGCGATATATCGATTCTAGAACTACGGGTAGCATACTACTCAATTCATCAGTAACCTGCGCGCTTAAACATCGGCAGCCATCATATCAGCCCATAGCAGCCTAAAATATTTGGAGTGAAATTTTAAGCGAAATTTCAAGGATTTTTCCCACTAGATTACGCAATTTCAAGCTTTGGAAAATGCCTAAATTGTTAAATTTCAGGTTTTTGGAGAGGTTATATTTTTTATGTTTGGACAATACTGAACAAAAAAGATCCTCTAAAATATTTTTTTCTGTTTCCAAACTGCATCGCTGGGCAGTAAAGGGTTAAACTAGGGTGGAACATCAGAGAAAATTCGACCTTAAAAACTTTGGGTGTCGTCGTTGTTGGTCAGTGACTTTTACTGGCTAGTAATCCACGACTCGGAGGTGCGCATTTTGGAGTTAATTTTCGGCACGAAAACCAGAACTGGCGGGCAGTTAATCAATCTTTGGATAATTAAACCTGTAAGCAGATGATTTCATTCAGCCAAGGAAACTTAGCGCAGGCGGAACAAGAGAACTAAATTGCAGTTACAAACTTTGGATGTAAGTTACGGAAACAAACCATAAGCATACGAGGAATCGCAATTTAGTCAGCGATTTAGGCTTCGGGCTTTTCGTAGCTTACGTTGAGAGTTTCAAACCACCCGCGGCTCTTGTTACAAAGTTGCCGAAAAAACGATAAACAAGCCTAATAAACAATTAACAAGTTGCTGGGAAACGCTTATGATAACAGTTATAACTTCCAATAGCGCTCCCAGACTGCTCGAATGATCGAGCAAATAAATCTTTTGAAACAGTATGCAAAGACGACATGTAACCTTGAAATCTAATTCTGGAGTTAAGTTTGTTTGTTTTGCTTAAATACTGACAAAACCATCGCCACGTGGTTTCGTACAGCTAATCAAACAACGGTCTATTCCATACAATCCTACAAAAATTATTTAATTTTTGGTACAAAAAAATGTGTTTTTATACAATTATTGCTTGCCAATGTCTTAGATCTCCTGAATGAAATTAACTGAATAATTAAATGTGAACTTGATTTGTAAGCTTTAAAAGAAAATAAAAATTTAACTATCCCTAGAGCAGTTCATCAAATCCTGAGCTTGTTATTATCTGTCATAATTATCTATTTTATGTTCCAGGTAAGTTGGAGAGAGGATCCCATCTGCACATCCGAGTACTTCCGTAAGTGGACGCTGAACTTTTGCTAAAGTTAGAACTATCTCCCTTCAAAAAAAATAAAAAAATAAACAAAATTTAACACCATCTCCTTTGACTCAGATTTCTCTGAGGTTTCACATATTTCCTCGACGTTCTCCTCATTCTTACAAGCCGCTAAAAAGGAATAAAAATTCAGCGCGGAGCAGGTTTTTTAGCTGTTTGATCAGAAGTACTCAGAGGCAACGGAGATAGACCATACCTGGCTCAGTCGGCATGCTCAACAGGTAGCATTACCACGGCTAGTACTCTACTATCCAAATACGTTGGGAACCGTTTCGAGACTGTGAACAGTCACAATTACGGTAAAGAGGATTGGAGTACGCGTAATACCAGCTCGTACGTTGATTCTGCCGCAGCACACACAGACGCACTAACACACACACCGACGTGAATTCAATGAAAATAGGCAGCTCTCGTATCGTTTCTCGATTCTCACAGTTTGAGATGGAAACCGGTATTTTCATTCAATCGAACCAATGACACAGCGAAATGCTGTCCCGGCTGACCAAAGAGTCTTCTGAATGCGTCAATGCCATACACGTAAGAACCTCACATTTTTTTTTGTTTTACTTTGTTGAAAATTTGAAGCTTTAGAATTATTTAAAGAGGGTCTCTTAGAGTCTAAGACTTTAAGTGGGTCTAAGACTTAGACCCACACCCATGGGAATTTCATTTTTTAGATGCAAAAAGTCGCATTTTCTATTTGCTGTCTTCCGTCTTTCGTCACCAAGACGAACAGAACGAAACCAACGCTAAGCACAAGGCACCGAACATTATCTAATTAAGAGTACCGTTCTTAGTCGAATGGATCGAGGTACAGCAAAGCGAGGTTAAAGAATCCTACCAAAGCTCAAATTTCCTAAACCTAACTTATGCTAACCCACTACCGCCCAGCGTTGCCGTTCGGAAACCGAAAAAAAATAGTGGATCTTTTCAGTTTAGTATTGTCGGAATTCAAAAAATATCAACCCCCTGGAAACCTGAAATTTAATTATTTAGGCATTTTCCAAAGCTTAAAATTGCGTTTTTCAATGGAAAAAATCCTTTCGATTTCTCTTAAGCTAAATTTCACTCCAAATACTTTGGGCTGTTATGGGTTAACCTAATATTTTATGTTGTTCCTTAATTATTAATAAGTGAGGGTAAAGTGCAAGAGGTAAACAATGCAACCTCTAAAACCAAGAGAGGAGTGTTCAAAATTTTACAGCTAGGTCGCTGAAGCGCAGTAGAAACTTTTCAAGCAGTACCGAATTTTATTGCATATCTTTCGAGCATTCTTGTTGGAGCGCACAGCGAAAAAAAGTGCTTACTATAGGCAGTGCTTGATTTGAATACGTCAATGGAACACGTATAGAACTCTCGTGAACACGGAGAGAGAGCAATGCGTATTTCTATCTTCCTCCAATGATCTGAGTAGAGACGTTGGATTATTTATTTTTTCCAGTGTATACCTTTCAATAACTACATCAATAGAAAGCTCTCGATGAAACCTTCGAATTGATATAGCCTCTATTAATAGGTCTATGTTGAAAAAAAAGCAAGAATCATTCAATAATTTTTAGACTCATAATAGATACAAAACTCTCTGCAGGAGGTGAGAGTAAAGACATACAGGTAGATTCATGCAGGTTAATCATTCTTACTTTAACTGAGTTTTGAATCTAAGTTCTACTGGTAGTCAACACCGACTGCTATCATCCCTCTTCCGGTAGTGATCCCAGAATCATTGGTTGGTCCCATGACTCACCCATGAATAAAAAACTGATTATCATGGCTTCCGGTCGTAATCGTAAGGGGAAACGCATGGACTGGCTGTATCTGCGACGGCGGCAATAACACCAGCATCGGAACACCAGATATGGTGTTGCCCATTAAAGGAAAGATCTTTTGATACAAGGTTTTCGTTTGCTAGTTTGCGTCTCGTTCCACGTACCGATATGGGACAAAGATTTTATATGATATGCTTTCAAAAACATTCGTTTCAGCGTTCCCTTTGAGGTGTTGCCGAATGGCTTACGTCACGTAGCATTTTGAGCTCCACCTGACATTTTATCTACCCTTTTACAACTGTATCTAAAACATGTCTGCCAAACTGAAATTACTGTGAGCATGTTCAATCCGGTATTTGGGTTACGGTCCAATCCGGGCTGTGGCCTTTCTAAATTGAGAAAAAAAGTTTTCGCAGCGCGGCGGTGATCGTTCGGATGTGAGAAGCTGGCTTCATCTCTTTCACCTCCAGCAAGTCGAAAACAAAGTTTTAACAAGCGACTCGCCATTAGTATTCTTCCGTCTTCGATATTCCAGGAGCGCACCTGAAACGGTGTTAAAAAGTCTGTTTAATTCAGTGGAACGCGGCAGCGAGACTTCTTTCAGAAACGCGAATTTACGACTAGGGGAACGAAAAGTGCGTGAGAGGCATTCGAAAGAGCGGGGAAACAAAAAAAAAAGCGCAATCAATAAATAATCGGCCATCTTGGTTTAGTCGTTGGAAGCTATTATCGAATGAAATCGAATTCAAGTGACCAAGGAGTGTGTATGGTGAAAGTTTGATGGCTTTAAATGAACCTGTGTACTAATCGAAAATGCTCGTTCAACAATGTGCTAATCTCTATGATTATAAATTGAAAGTAGTACAGTTCTGAAACAGCATTTTCAACAAGTACAGCTTAATTTGAAGCCATCGACTTATGTGCCTACACTCTAAATTTGAAGTAGAGTCTGAGATTCAGTAACAGTTCACTGAATTTTAGCCAATATAGATAGAACCTCTGAATTTTTTCAATGGTGCTATGTTGTCTGAAATTCTGTGCATTTTTACTATATCTCAAAGACTCTAATTCAAATTTAGAATGTATGGCGGGAAACTTTTTTTTCTCACTCGCTGTTCCAAGGACTAGAAATAAAATAAATTCTTGTAGGGATCTCACCTTCGAAAATTTACCAATTTTTCCCCGTAATGGGAGCTGATAACATTATCAAACAGTTCGTGTACGCAAGGTCCACACCGGTTCATGTATGATACACATTAATCTAGCTTGTTCTAAAGTCAGGTTTGGTGCCCTGTGTAGACGACAGGTTGAGACAGAAAATGGTTGTTGGAAATTTAGGACGGATAAAGAGTAGAGAATATCACGGAGATAGGCACTTGTGTAGAATCGGTTGCACTTTTTGGTCAAACGAATGTCGATGTTGAGAAACGGGGCTATGTCCGTTGACTAGCTTCCGATTAAGGTCATCGAATACGCCAATAGTAATAGAAATTCAAACGAAGACTAGCTTTTATGAATACAGAACGTTTTCTTCCCCATGTTTCAAAAGACCACGTTCTCTAAAATAGGGTTCTTGTCCTTAATACGTATATGATATCGGATACCAGACCAGATTTTCAGATTTCGAAAACTTCAAATTTAAAAATCATTGTAGATACGAAGGATACAGACTGCACCCAGTAACCCAGGTATACAAATGGGTGTTGCTATTGACCCGACATGCAATTAATAGAGATACTTGAACGCACATCGCTAACTTAATTTAAATCACTTGAATGAATGAAACCCAACCTAATACATTTACATGAGGCAGTCGGGTCAATAAATATCTGTAATCTATACAAATTAGTTGCTGGAGGAAACTATATGTCGCGCTTTAAGATATAAAATGCGCGTTTGATATTTTCTAAATTGCAAGATATGTGACAGTGTGCGGACCCTTTTCAGCGATTTTTTCGACAGCTAATTCGTTTGAGGAAATCCCGCTGCGGAAGAAAAGAGATGTCCTCGGAGCCAATGAAATGACAAGATGAATACACGTATGATGAGCTAGATATCTTGGCTTGGAGCAAACTTTAAGGATTGTCAATAAGGGAGACACACTTGTAATCAAGGAGTTTGGACTGTCGCTGTACACATGTGCGGGAGCACAAGACGATCTCATTAGGCCGGGAAAGACGGCCAAAATAGCGTTTAATGACGAATGTGGTGCGAGAGAGGGGAGGGGGAATACCTGTACGTGCACCGCTTTGATTAATGCGCCGGGAGGGGTTGAAGGTGGGTGGAGGGGGGATGGAGGGGAAGGAGGGCAGGGGGTCATGCTGGGAAATATGGCAGTCAAATTAGCACGCTGCTAGGGCTGTAATAAATGTTGCATTTTCTGGGCGCCACGCTCGCAGTTCGCACATCCGGTGCCCTTGTTTGCGTATAGTTACTTTCAGGGAAGAAACTGGTATATGGGAAACGTCACTCGCTTTGCAAACAAAGTCCAATTTAGTAGTTTGATCGGGGTAACTTTGAGTACTACACAAAAGGCCGAATCAAGATTCATCGCTTCGCTATTCTTAACCCAAAACAGCCCAAAGTATTTGGAGTGAAATTTAGCTTAATACAAAATTGGAAGGATTTTTTTTCCATTAAAATACGAAATTTTAAGAAAAATACCTATGTTATTAAATTTCAGGTTTTCAGAGGGGTGATAGTTTTTAAATTGTGACGGTACTGAACTGAAAAGATCCTCTAAAATATTTTATCTCTGTCCCCGAAGGGCATTGCTGGGCGGTAGTGAGTACAGGCATCTGTGCGTAAGCTTGAGAAACGGTCGTCATATAATCCCTGTAAGAACAGGTTGCATTTTGGTTGATTTTTTACCCATCCGAATTCAACTCGAAATCGCAGATTGTTTATCTAAGTACCGCCGCACAGTCACACAGACTTTGAGTTAAATTCCTCCTCTAAAAATAACGAGGCTAAAACCTAATTTAGGTAAAATAGACAAATAAAGACCGATCAAGCAGTCAATCAAATCAATCAGGCTTACAGACCATTAGTTTAGGTTATTTTGTTTGCTTAAATTAGGGAACAATTTTTGAGCGTCCTTGTGATAAGCTCAGCGAAGAGGCCAAACAGAAGAAGACATAAAATCCAAACCTCTAAAATAAGCCATGAGAGTAACATCACGAAGGTCGAGACACGATTAGCAGAAGAGGAAGGTTGCGTCATTCAAGGGAACTGGCACAACTTCTAACAACGCTCATCGAAAAACCGTCGCCCAATCCGAAATCATTTTATTCCTTCCTCCAACAATTTTATCTTCCCAAAAGTTTACGGATCTGAGAAGATATCCAAATGCTTTCCACATTGTGGTTGACCTAGTTAAGACAGATCCTTTCCGGAGCTCAGCTCGGCAATCGTCACTCCCAAACAAATTAAGGGCGGCTACAGCCTTCACGGCGGAGCGGCGGAGACTTGCCAACAGCAGTTAGGCCAATATTGACACAGCCTTGTAATCACGATGTTTGTTTCCATGGTGCAGGCTCTAACAACTGACCAATATCCACCTCACTGATTAAAAACAAGTTTGGATGAATTGGACTTAAGTTTTCCGACAGAGGATCATCTATCAGAATTTGATTCCCATCACTTAAATCTCTGTCAGAATGAAGACATCCTAGGTACCCGCGATCTGTAATTTACAAGAGAACATTGTTACTGTTTACCACGTCGCTCCACAATGGAATTCAGAAAACCGAAGCTATGCAGTTTAAGTTATAGCACAATGAAGAGAATTTTTTTCCCTCGTATTTCATTGCGATTTGTTAATTACATATTAACCCATAACAGCCCAAAGCATTTGGAGTTAAATTTAGATTAAGAGGAATTGGAAGGATTTTTTCCATCAAAATACGAAATTTTAAGCTTTGAGAAATGTCTATATTACTAAATTTCAGGTTTCCAGGGGGGTGATATTTTTGAAATTGTGACAATACTGAACTGAAAATATCCTCTAAAATATTTTTTTTCTATTTCCAAACGGCATTGCTGGGCGGTAGTGGGTTAACGACGAACCACCACGAAGGTTGTGTCAACATATGTTACGTAAGTTTGATATCATGAAAACATTTCGCCGCAAAGGATGCAGATATGTGGCCACATGATCCTTTTAAGCCTCTACCCTTTCTTCCCGTAAATGATGGATTCTCGCTCTCAAGAGTGAATAATCTATTCCGGGGGAAAAAAACAGCGATTGATTGATTTTCTGTTGACAAAGCGCAAATAGTCCACTTATCACGACGTGTTGATTTTCCTCTCCATAAACTTCGGGCTGAAACATACTTTACAGAGTTAGGGCGACACGACGTTCCAAAGAAAATAAACTGGGGCTGCGTGTTTGAACAATCGACCAAGAGAAATCGTTCGGTTTAAGGATCGATCAATGCATCGACACTTTTGTGAGTAGTTGCTGTCATGACTCTGGGGAAGATGTTATCAAACTCGAAGTACCGAGTTTTCTGTGTGTGCAATCGACCTAAAATGTATTGGACCGTTATGAACAAGGTGTAACCATTAACATCGTACCACCTTGTTACAAGCATTAACGGGACAATACCAGAGTTCTTTTATTATGTAAGAGAAGTTAGGTCTAGGACTGAGGGATGTGGGGTTAAAGCAGATCTGGCTTAGGGTTAGACGAAATGAGTTTACGGGTATGAAAGAAGAGAGTTGGTGGGTTGTAATAGGATGGAGTTCTTAAGCTGCTAGGGAAGGTTATTGAAGGGTAGGCGGTGATAGCATTATGGTAACATGTTAACCCATTACTGCCCAGCGATGCCGTTCGGGAACAGAAACAATTATTTTAGAGAATCTTTTCAGATCAGGATTGTCACATTTTAAAAAATATCACCCCTATGGAAACACAAAATTTCATAATTTAGGCATTTTTCAAAGCATATTATTTTTTTAAACGGAAAAAGTCGTTTCAATTTCTATTAAGATAAATTTCACTCCAAATACTTTGGTCTGTTATGGGTTAAGGCTGGTTTGGCTTATACGCAGGGTTACGAAATGAGTTTAAGGGTATGAAAGAAAAGAGTGGGTGGTGTTATAGGATGAAGTTCTTAAGCTGCTAGGAGAGGTTATTGAAGGGTATAGGCGGTAGGGGTGACAGCATTGTGTTAACACTTGTACTGAGGAACGTACTTAAGTATCCTGTAGAAGCGATAATCATAAACACGGATTCGAGGCGAGCCTAGTTTTGAAAAAATATGTTGGAATTCCTACAAATTAACAAACCATCTAACCCCTTTCAATGGTACTGCCTAGGATCAGCCACTTTTTAACTCCGCCGCACAGCTCAAATCACCATCCCAACAGCATATAAGCAGAGGTCCGATTGGACTTTAAGTCCGTCCATGAGACAATCAGGGCTCTCCAATATCCAATATAAAAGGTTCCTCCCATTCCCCGGGAGTACCTCTCTGGTGATAAAGATGTTAACACGATCTCTCTTTGCGTTTTCCTCAAAAGCACAGAATCTCCAGGGCCATAATTAGAAATGGCAAACAGCCGCGTCGCCTCGGCCCGGCCGTTCCAACCCAACCCGCCGTTCCAACCCACCCCGCCGTTCCAACCCACCCCGTCGCTCCGCAGCGCGGCGGCGGTTGTCGCGCCCCTCTGCCAAACAAAGACCCCAAATTGCTCGCTGGTTTCGCCACTCAGATTACTCGACTCTGCCGCGGTTTACTCTCGGAACTCGTCATTGGCTGTACGTTTATCAACTCTTGCTGGCCCAATTTTTCGTTCCGGCGCCAAATTCAAAATAACCCAGATTCATGTCCCTGGAATCGATTACGATGCATCGCAGGCGTTAGCGTTAGCACTTAATATTAATCACTTGGAAATGACGAAGTGTTCAGCTCCAGAGTCCCTAGGGTTTACCTGCACAGACATGTCTGCATTTTTTACCTCGTGTATTTAACGTTTAGGTGCGAAATTGCGTGGGTGGGAAAAAACGGTTTTTCACCTTGCGATCTGAAGGCTACAGTATTTTCCGGTTGTTTCAGTAGAACGAAATCGTAGAGAAAAACTCTTTCTTTATTTACATAAATATTTTTTTTTGTTTGTTTGAAGTGAAAGTTTATGAATAGCCCGGTAATGAGTTATAGAGGTTTAAATCTTAAAGGGTGTGAAGTAGCTGACACTGATGATGAGACTGATTTGCACTAAACATACCGGGAAGTTAGCACTTGAGATATCAACGTCAGGGCCGGTTTTAAACGACCATTTGCAAGCTGACTTATAACGTTGTGCAGAAACTCTAATGAACATTCCCGTCTTGTTTGAGTCAGCGAGGAAAATAATTGTCGAATGCGATCGCATTTAAGACAAGTATTTCATGCCTAAAGATCTTGGTTCGAAAAATGTTTTCACTCACATCGCAGCGCTCAATTTCTTTGAGTTGCCTATTTAAGTCGGTCTGTTTATCATAACTGGCAGGTAAAAAAGTCCAGAAAACTAACACCATGGAGCTCATTATTCGAGGTAGTAAAATAACCCGCTTAACCGTCATTTTATTTTAAAAAACCCCGTTCATTTTTAAAAACCTGTGAGAAACAGGAACAGCTCAACGTGCGTAAAAAGAAACATTGGTAATTTTAATATATAAGTATATTACGTATATAAACTATCAAGGTTTCTTTTTACTACAGCAAGCATGAATCCATCCATCACTGCAAGTACTTGTACTTCGATCCGTTCACCAAACTCCGCAAAATCCAAGAAAATGTGTATTAATATTCAATCAAGAGAAATTAATGAACTTCAAAATAAGCTTTTTTCAAAGGTTTCAAGTATTTTTTTTCACGGAAATCAATACACGTTTTTATCCTCTTTGGTTGTACGTAACCTGCAAGATCTGGCTAATTGCCTGTAAACCTTGAATCATATCATGCAACAGCAAATATTAGTTGATGATTACAGTCCGACTGGTTATGTAGACTTGAGACGTGAGTAGTTAAGGAGCTTCGATTAACGAGAAGTTGGCTCAATCAACACGAGAGAAATCCCCTGCCAAGTTTTTCGAAGTTTGCCTCAAGCTCGTTACTTGGAATCTCCACTCATTACGCCAACTGCTCAAGTAATGGTTGAGGTGCGCGCCTGAGTGTTCATAGCTGCGGGAATGCTTTCCAACGGAAAGATAACGGCTCTATTAGACGTTTAGAGCCATTTACCGGGATGGCGCAAAATTTAACAACTCTGTAATTAATATGCGCCTCACGATACTTCAGCACTACTTTTTTCTCCGTAAAAGAAAGAAGCAAAAATTTCGTGATTTGTTCAGCGAAGGGAATAGACGTCGGGCTGGTAATACTTTCACGGGGGGGGAGAGAGGAGGGAAGAGAGGG
>Ga0058701_10003758_pt1 | contig 12131 bp, 17 predicted proteins | sample AgamicOrMae_FD_97039 | JGI IMG/M metagenome (GOLD analysis project Ga0058701, IMG submission 97039) | Agave microbial communities from Guanajuato, Mexico - Or.Ma.e | ecosystem: Host-associated > Plants > Phyllosphere > Phylloplane/Leaf | place: Guanajuato, Mexico | collected 2012-06-04 | reverse complement strand
GACGCCCAAAAATGTTTGAAATAATGACTTTTAATGACCAAACGGTAAAAATAGTGACATTTTAATGACTTCGCGAAAAAAAATGACCAAGTCATTACATAATGACCAAGAGTGAACCCTGCACAGAAAAAATTGTTTTCCAATATTTTAAAAGTGAAATTGACGTTTTGCTTTTCTTGTGATTTCGTCAAAGTAATCCTACGTCCTTTCATGCGAACGATTTTATCTAAAAACGGCAATTCTTTTTATTGTTTTGAGGGGCTTGCTCAACAGACCATCGCTTCAGATATTAGGGAAGGGAGGCAAAGCTATTTTTATATAAGTAAAGATATTTTATATTACTTTTCTCCCAAACTGTAATTTTTCCAGAGGTTAAAAAAGCTGAATTCTTCGGAACAAATCATGTTCATTGTCTTTTATTCGCTCAAGTATAACAAAACTATCATAAAGACCAAATAAAATTTCGTCGACTTTTTACAGAGCTTAGAATAACGCAAGACGAGCGAAAATCACAAGAGGTACGGGTATTTTAGAACATAAGGGGGATCACAATACGCTTCGTAACTTGGAAATGCATTTTGCATAACGCGATAAATTACATATCCTTGTTGTCTTTACTATACAGTATACGATGATCATGATTCTAGTGAAAAAAAATCTAGATGCAAACGTTAAGTCATGCTCAAGGAAAACAGAAAGGGCTCTGAACTGTAACAATACACTTTGAATCGATGAGTACGCATTGTAGTGATTAAAACACTACGAATTTCAGAACAGGTACGATTAACAACTACACTCGACATGTATTACACTAACACCAGCCCCTCGAGCTATAAATACCGAAGAGAGCTTGGCAGGTGGGCGGCTTTGAATACAACGTTTCAAAAACTCCTTACAATTCACAAAATATTGGACAATTCTAAAAAAAATTCATAGTACAAAAACAAAAGCAACACAAGTGCAACTAAATCAAGGTTGTCATCGCTTTTAAAATCAGAATTAGTTTATTCGACCAGAAAAGTCCACCAAAAAGCTTGCACAACTGTTTCCAAGCCGCTAAATTAATAAAATGTCCTTCTTTGAAAATTTCAAGAAGCGTGGAGCATTCTGTCTGAAAACAAAGGGTTGAACTACTTCTGTAATCATTTCCTTGGAACTGAAAGAATGCTGCCTAAATATTGAGGAAGCTTTCAGCCAAACAAGAAGATTGCATTAAAAAATCAAATCAACAAGTAAAATTAAAAAAAAAATACATAAACTGTTTCGAACGCCGCAAGTCAGGAGAGGAGCATGCATAGTCAGGTCCCTGGTACATATTTCGTGACGGTCAAAAACAATTTTACAGGTCCTGGAACTCGGAATATTCTACTTAACGTTTGGGAATTCTAAAACTGCCACAACGATTGCGAAGTAGTCGCACACAAGCAGGAGGCTTTGTTCACACATTATCGACGAACTCCGTACTGCAGACACAAACTATATTTCATAATACCAAACTAAGGTTGACGTTGCAGCTTCTTTAGTTTTTTGAGCGAACACCATAGTGTTTCATTGGCTTTGAGCAACGATTTTTCGAGTTAAGTAAAGATGGAGGACAGCACATGCTCGGTTGTCTAACAACGAACAAACAGTTGAATACTGAATAAGAACCTTAATCGATACCACCGACTCTGTGTTAGATATTGGATCCTGCGGCAATTGGAATGCGCGCTGTGGCGGCGCCCACGCATGATCTCCGAACTTGCATGGGAACAGAGCAATGCCATCTGAAAAAAAAAGAAAAACTCTCGGCTTTCAAGGTTTTTGAGTGCCTCGCCCGGCATCACTCGGCTTCCGGTTTGGCGACCGGAGGTCCAGTTTGGTGCACTGAATCGAGCCTCGTTTCGCTACCACTCTTGGTAAAGCAAGATAAACCAAAGAGACTGATAAACTACAGTTTTGTTGGGTGCGACGAAAGAGGTTAAAAACGAAGCCTTTCCAATTTACAGAGCTTATTTTTAGGTAAGTCTACCTATAATCTACTCGAGGATATCGCTTCCATTACCTGTCACTTTCCGTGTTGTACTTTTGAACGTCGTTGAGGTTCTGCGAACCGTTGTAACCACCCAAAACGTAGATTATTCTCTTGGACACGGTGACTCCGCATGAGGACCGCACTTCCGGGCTGCTGGCCATATTCCGCCACGTGTTCGTCCTGACGTCGTATCTGAAGACAAGAACCAAAATAACAATCGCACGTTTCTAAAATAAAAAGGATAAGAAAGACACAAATATACATCCTTAGAGATGAAACGAAACAATGATGAAAGAGGATGAAGAGGCTACACTCACGGAAATCTTAACATACGCTAAAATAATGTTCTAGTCTAATGTTACTCGGACAGGAAATGATGTTACTCGTTGTAGTAAGTGTTTCCGTTCTTTTGTCTTTCTACGCAAAGTGCCGTTTCACCCTGATAATCTAAACTGGAAATTCGAAGATGCCTATCCTTATCTTCTTGGTTCTGGACTTCAATAACTTACTTTTCACACAAATTCGTCCAAACAGTTCCGTTGAATCCGCCGATGACGTAAATATGATGGTCTACGGCAACGCAACCGAAATCGCTTCTTGCCGTTGACATCGGTGAAACGTTAATCCAGCGCTTCAAAGCAGGGTCATAGCGCTCTGCGGAGTTGCTCGTGGTAATATCATCTTGAAAGAGTCGGTGAATCCATGGGGGATCAACGAACAGGTCCTTCATTGCAGCTGCAACACAACAACGTGGCCCACAGGGCCTATTACTTCTATGTTCTCCGCTATATTTTTTTCTTTAACGATTTTTGTAGGGCGAAATTGATTCACGAATCATGCTATCACTTCAAGCTGCCGCTTGCAAACAACCCGGTAGTTTGAGTTAAGATGAATTCTTGTAGAAGAAACTGAGATAGTTACCTCTCCCACCGAACGCGTACAAATATCCTGCTATGCAAACAAGTCCATGGAAACATCGGGGCTCGTTCATGGAAGCAAACTCCGTCCATGACCTCATGGATTTGTCGAGCACCTTTCCAACAAACGCAAAGGTTAACACGAATGAAGTGTGGACTGATTCGGTAAAAACGCGGAGAGAGCACCGCTAAAATACAAGGAAACGCGCGGAAGCTCTGATCAAAGTTTTCTTACCCAGCATCGTTTTTCGATTCCATTCAAACTGTATCCGCCAGTGACGTAGAGTTGCCCGTTCATAAATGCGGCCTGCGCACCAGTCACAGCTATAGGAAGGGGAGGCAAGGGTTTCCACTCGTTTTTATGGATGGAATACGTTTCAACTGAATCCAGCAGAGATCGGAAGTTCGAGCCGCCTGTAACAATCAAGCAGTCACATCAGAAAAATAACAAGTACCGGTAGGAGAAATGTTCATTTCATGAGAATACAAAGAAAGGAATGAGGGTAATGAACGTAAAACGAAACGTTTATCAGTAATTACAGTTCTATTATCATTTCCAGAAACAATAGTTGACATTCCTCAATGAACGACGACTTTAATGGAGTAAAAAATGAGAGGAAACAGCTCAAAACCACGGAGAAGCGGAGAGCTTAGGTTACTTAAGTTTGTTGAGCGTTCTCGGCTGCTTATTTTAGCATTCCGATGAACGGCAAGTAGATAACTTACCAACAACAATTATTTTGTCATCCGAATGGACGACAGCCGCCGCGCACCGCCCCGTCCGCATCGTGGCGATGACTCGATCATCATGGGATATCGATTTACTTGATTTTACTACCTTTGGCATGGTGCATTTCCATGAAGAGTCGCTGCTTGCTAGACACTCCATGCTACTTAGAGCCATGGAGCTCGTTTCTCCGCCAACAGCTAAAATGACTTCTTGAGTTTCTGCGTAACGCAAGGACCGTCGTTTTTCCGTGAGGTTGATGGCCCAGGTAGTACGCGCCTCTCCAGAATCGAGCCGCTCTTCAAGTCGAGAATCAAAAGTGTTGTTGATTCTTTGCTGAAGCATGGTTCCGTCCAACAGAGAATTCTGTTTTAGTGGCAATAAACTTAATGTTGGAACATGCGTCAGCTGGATTCCTGACGCCAAATCTTCTAAATGTTGTAGTCTTTCCTTTGGACTATGAGATATCCAGTGGATAATACCCTGGAAGAGAAATGCCAACAGTAAATTCAGGACACTCAATTGTAGCTCTGATTGTTAAAATGGCACTTACACACAACAATACTCCTTCATCAGCAACATTTATTATGCTGCCACTCATCAGCATTTGCATGATATCAGCCGGCAGAAGGAAGAAGTCATCCTCTTTCATTACTTCTGTCATGTTATTCCAAATAAACTTTAGGGTTTCATTTGTCACATCTCTGTAATCAGGCCTCAAATGGGTGTAGTAGAGAGTGGATAGGCAGCTTGACACAGATAATTTATCTAGTACAAACTGTGCGCAAGCACTGCGCACTGCAGTTATCTGTAGAATGTCCGCTAACACTAGGAGACTATACACATTATCTTCAGTTATCTGAAACAATAGAATAGTCAGCTTACTTTTTACTCAACCAACAGCAATTTGGAGCAATTCCTAGAAACATACCTGAAGTTTAGTTGAATATAAAAAATTAACAATATTGTAGAGAGCTTGAAATTCCACATCGTGCATCTCCACTCTGTGTTCCAATGATTCTTTTAAATTAACTGAAAACATGGCCCTAGGAGAGAGTGGCAATGGTTAGTGATAATGAACTAATTGCATGAAAATATTAGAAGCACTTTGGATTGGTAACTCACCGGAAATAAGGGGATGAAGCTGCCAACACAACTTTGTGAGCCTTAATCTCTTCACCCCCGGCAGAAAGTACTACATCACACAGGACTTCACTCTTCCACAGCTCCAACAATGATGCTGAAAGGACTGCTGGCAAAACTTGATCGTGAACTTCCATTGACCAATTTGATGAATTCTTCATCTTCTCTGGAAGAGAAAGTTTGGAAAATGTATCAAAAGCATAAAAACTCAGATTTTCGGAGAATTTTTTGAGCTTAAGCTACTGAAAAAGGCTGAGAAAATAACCTGTTGTCAGTTTCTTCTCAGACCAACGCTATAATACTGGAATCACATTAATTGACATTTAACCTATACAACAAAGATAACAATGACAAACTTGGTAGACGTCGTGTTGGGAATGAACACGTATCAATACCACGAAACAAAAGCAGGGTAAGGGACAGTTTTGAAAACAACTCGTCCTTGATGGTAGGTGTTGTGGCACATAAAGTTTTTCACAACAAAGGAGAAAACTTACGCAAAGTCTCAGACGTAAACAGACGCGTTTGGTGGCCTTGCAAAGAAGCCAATGACCCCTAGACTATCACATAAACACAAACAAAGCAAAAGCTTTAAATTCTGTAATAAACAAATGGAAGGAATAGCTACACTACTTTTCTTGTTATTCTAGTTCCCAAGTTTCTGTTTTATGTTGAAAAAGCTATTTTTGTACAAGAACTTTCTCCTGTCACATCTAATACGTCTTTTAAACTACGCGCCTTGCCTTCTGCTGAGGCTCTTGCTGGGCTCTTCTTGGGCTCCGCACGGAGCAGCACGGAGTCTCCGTGGGCTCCGGCTCTCTAAACGATAATCTCAAATAATCTCTGCTCATAAATTTTTGAAGCTTCAAAAATATATTTTTGAGTACTAAATAAAAAACAATTTGCTTAGCTTTTACGTAATTTTTCAAAACTTAATGTTTTGGATGTGTCTTTTCGAAGTTTTCTCACAAGGCCAGCACAAGGCGTAGTTTTGTTTTTGTTTTTGACTTGTTGTTTTTGTTTATACAGTAACAGCAAGTGCGTTTCTCTAACGATATGTTTATATATTTCTTCCGTTAAAAATATTAGGGTGCTTTATTTGTCACAATGGACGAACTGAAGAAATTAGAGCACTTGTCTCTGGTTTCTAAAGTTTGCACAGAATTGGAAAATCATCTTGGAATCAATGATAAAGATCTGGGTAAGTGTTTCTGTGAGTAAGAGGTTAGGTTTGTGTTTCGTCTCAAATAGCATAAATAAAAAGTTGATTGCTCTTTCGAACGATTTGATTTTGTTCTTGAAAGTCAAGCAGCAATGACTTAACATGTCATTCAACTTACTCGTAAGGTTTGGCTAATTTGGACCATACAATCTTCTACATGACCAAAATAGCAGTCAACACTGTATGTGGTCTTAATAGTCATGCAATTTTATTTATTTATGCTTCAACTGAAAGACTAAATTTAAGAGGCACCGTAAAACCTTTATGTGTGGGAGCTGGGAAATCCGTCAAGACAGGTCATTGGAAGTAACCAATACATTGATATACCCCTCTGAATTTGAGGTATAGGTTGGGCTGTGATAGCTTACAAAGTTTAACATACTCTAGGCTTCCTTACATTTTACAAGGCTATGGGCTTTCTATATTACAGTGAGTGGTATCTACTATTTTCACTTTGGCATGATTCTAATTCTTTGACTTTTGGTTTACAGCTGAGTTTATAATACACCTTGCGGAGAAAAACACCACTCTAGAATCATTTTCAAGAGTTCTCAATGAAAATGGAGCAGAGTTTTCAGTGAGTACTTAATCCTCCTAAGTTGATGATTATCTTTTATGGAATGAATATTGTAACAAGGAATATTGTGTTCCAGGACTCATTTGTCAGCAACCTCTTACGTATTATTCAACATATGAAACCAACCACGTCGCAACCTTCTGCACCAAAATCAGCAAAAGACAAACTTGCGTCTAAGTTTCCAGGCTTGGCAATTCCCAATGATCCTTCATTTGGCTCTCTATCAGATGACAAAATTGAAATGAAGAAAGAGAAAAAGAGGAAGAGAGATGATGCAGAGGAAAAACACAAACCTGATGCAACATTAGCTGGCGACTCCGTTGAAGATGCCATGGCGTTTCTGGAGTCTTTTGCCCCATCAGCCGGGTAGGTAACTTATATTGCCGAGCTAATCGAACGTTTATGTCAAGAGACCATAGCGACTTTTTAAATATGCTTTAGTTTGATTTTGCAATTACTTTTGGTCGCCGTTATTTTTTTATTCTCGTGTGTTGTTCTAATAATGTTCGTTTTATTATTTTAGGGAAGGCTCGGTAAAACAAGAAAGTGAAAATCACTCAACGAAAACGGAGGAAAGCAGCAAAAGCAGAACGCGCCGGAGCGCCAGCCGGGAGAGGGACAGAGACAGCCGAAGAAGGAGAAGCCGAGACCGGTCACGTGACAAGAGCCGGCGGAGCAGTCGAGATAGACGCAGGAGCCGAAGTCGGAGTCGAGATCGGAGGAGAGAGCGCAGCAGGAGTCGGAGTAGAGACAGAGACAGGCGAGGTCGGGATCGCGACAGAGATAGGAACAGAGAGCGGAGCCGGAGCCGAGACCGCGGCCGCGATCGAGACCGAAAGAAAGATGCGCGTAGAGGACTCGACGAAGATGTCAACGACACAAACGAACTGGAAATCGGCAAGATTTACTCCGGGAAAGTTGCTAATTTGGTGCCTTTCGGGTGCTTTGTTCAAATTGAAGGACTGAGGAAGCGCTGGGAGGGCTTGGTGCATATATCGCAGCTGCGACGAGAAGGCAGGGTTACCAACGTCCAGGAAGTCGTTGGTCGCGGCCAGAGAGTGAAGGTAGAGTATTCCCTTCGAGGATTTTATTATTTGTGGATAGTTCGAGTTGGTTGGTCAGTGTAACGTGAAGTGGCTTTAAGAGAGTTTTTTATTATGTTAAAGTTACCTAAGACAACAGACAGAAATTATCAGTTTATAATGGTATTAATAAAGCGGTTGGCACTCTTGTTGCCGATATCTATTTTACAACTACTACATTCTTTTACAGGTGAAAGTTCTTTCGATTGCCGGTCAAAAAGTTTCTTTGTCAATGAAGGATGTAGACCAGTCTTCAGGTGAGGACTTGAACCCTGCAAGCCATAGTCACCTCAACAAAGAAGGGTAAGTTCGGGTTTAAAACCCAGATTTCTAATTTTTGAGATTGTTAGCTTCAAAATAATTCTGTGTTGCTTTCGTGTTCTCAGGGACGAAGAGCAAGCGCATCGGAACCCAGATCGTCCAACTACTCTTCTGGACCTCCAAGGAAGCGTAGAAGATGATGAGAATCACAGCAGGAAGAAGGTCAACAGGATATCTTCTCCTGAAAAATGGGAGATCAACCAGGTAGGGAATCGAGTTTTAAACATCTCGCCTTTCACAACTTTTTTGTTGTTCTTTACTAGGATTGTTTGTATTTCAGATGATGTCTGCGGCTTGTATCGACAAATCAGAGCTTCCTGACTTCGATGACGAGACGGGGCTGTTGCCCAAAGATGATGACGAAGAGGAAGACATCGAGATCGAAATGGTGGAGGACGAACCGCCGTTTTTGCAAGGCCACGGCCGTATGTTGCATGACTTGTCTCCCGTCCGAATCGTCAAGAACCCCGACGGCTCATTAGCTCAGGTAAATTAATTTTAAAACTGGAACACACCTTAGACAAGGTTATTGTCTAGAAAGGGATGAATAATGTCTCACGAACGAATGGTTGTTATCGTAGCTCTTTGTCTTACGAATTTTTCATCTTTTCTTCAGGCGGCCATGATGCAAAGCGCTCTGGCCAAAGAGCGTCGCGAAGTGAAAATGTTGCAGAGGGAACAGGAGATGGATTCACTGCCTGCTGGATTGAATAAAAACTGGATCGATCCTCTCCCAGACGGTAAGCCTTTTTTTTTTTTCAAAGTCTTTTTAAACACAAATTCGCGGATCTATCTTACTGCGGTAAATTTTTCATATCTGTTCATTATCATCTATCTTTAATACCAGTACTTTCCTGCTCTGATCCTTTCCAGCTTTTCTATTTTTCATACGTAATCGTGCATTTTCAAATCGTTTTCGTATTTTACGGAGATCTTAGGTTTATATCGTTAATGTATTTTTCATCGTTATACTGATTTCGTTAAGGTTTCTCTCATGAAGGCACCGCAATTTAGACGACGTAGTGTTTATTCTCCAACATCCAGTTAAAGCCTACTTGTACACAGAACGCTACAGGGCGATGTTTCGAGATGGCGGTGACGACTGTTCAAAACCCATACATTACTTTGCCGAGGTACAGTATCTTGTTCTGATATATTTTTCATACTTGTGCCGCAGTTGACGGAAGAGCTCTAGCAGCAAATATGAGGGGAATCGGAATGACAACGCAAGATTTGCCCGAGTGGAAAAAGCACGTGATCGGCGGGAAGAAAAGCTCCTTCGGAAGGAAAACAAACATGAGTCTGTTGGAGCAGAGACAAAGTCTACCGATCTACAAGCTAAAAGACGAACTAACGAAGGTACGCATACGACCCAAGCAAAGTGTCGTATCCCTCAAAAATCCTTTTGTTCCTAATGCCGGTTTTGTTTGCAGGCTGTCAACGATAACCAAATCCTGATTGTGATTGGGGAGACAGGTTCAGGGAAAACGACGCAGATCACTCAGTACCTCGCTGAAGCCAGTTTCACCGCCAGAGGCAAAATCGGATGCACTCAACCTCGGCGCGTCGCCGCGATGTCCGTCGCCAAGCGAGTAGCCGAAGAATTCGGATGTCGACTCGGCCAAGAAGTCGGATACACGATCCGATTCGAGGATTGCACTAGTCCAGAAACAGTCATCAAGTAAGTGCTATGTTGTCACGTTACCCGAGGAAGCTTCAAAATTACGTATATAACGAACAAAAAATGTAGCTTGTTATTTTAAAACTGATTTACCTCTTCAAAAATCTAATCTACGCCGGATTTTTTCCCCGTAAAATACACGTAATGAACGTTTAGGTACGCTACTTTGTATCGGCCGACGGCGAAGTGGAAGCCCCATTTTGCTTAAAACTGCACAAATCAGCGTCATAAAAAAGCATAGAAAATACTAACAGTAAGCAACGCCTCTTTGCTGGCCCAGTTGATGTTTTTCATTCGCCGAGTTTGTATTTGATTTCCAGAAGCGAAAATCCAGCGTTTTGAGTCCGGTTAACTTTAGTTTTTAGGCCAACTACAGCACGCATTTTTTTTAGATAACCAAATAGGTGTTATTCAGTGAATATTCGGAGGGGTTTGTCGACAGTTCATGATAGAATTCTCTCATCGGTTTATTACGGGGCCTTGCAGATATAGAGCTTACAGTTAGACAAGTAGATTTCTGTATTACTAAAAAATAAATAATGATGTTCTTTGTTTCAGATACATGACGGACGGTATGTTACTTCGTGAATGCCTTGTTGATTTAGATCTCAAAGGATATTCCGTGATCATGTTGGATGAAGCCCACGAGAGGACAATCCATACTGACGTATTATTCGGTAAGTATGACAGTTGCCAGTTTCCTCTGTGTCCGTAAATTTAGCCGCAGCTAACTGGAAAGCCGTGACGTATTACATAACGTGTAGCATTTATTCGGATCGCTCTGAGAGAAACTCAAAAATAGGTTGTTGTTTTTTAGGTTATCTTTGCTGGTTAAAAGATTGACCTCGTTAAAATCGTAAAATTTGGCGACACAGTTTGTCATGGATGTCATATCGGTGATATAACCCCCATTTTTTTGGCAGGTCTCCTAAAGCAAGCGGTGAAGAAACGACCGGAGTTGAAACTGATCGTTACGTCTGCGACGCTAGACGCCGTTAAATTTTCACAATATTTTTTCGAAGCTCCTATCTTCACAATTCCTGGCAGAACTTTCCCTGTCGAAGTATTGTATACTAAGGAAGCTGAGACTGATTATTTGGACGCTTCCCTTATCACTGTGATGCAGATCCACCTGAGAGAACCGCCTGGTAAGGAACCACTTTCACCGGATCTTGAACGTATTTCTCATACTCGACGCGAGATGTTTATTTGTGTTAGGTTTTATCAAGTGCAACAAGCCTACGATTTCTCATACCCTATGCGAAATCACATCCATTATTGAGTTTCTCGTTCTCGACGAGAGATACTCCATTGTTATTACTTGCACTGACCGCTGCTTTCGTTGTTTAGGTGACATTCTTCTATTTTTAACGGGTCAAGAAGAGATCGACACTGCCTGCGAAATTCTTTACGAACGCATGAAGAGTTTAGGTCCCGACGTGCCGGAGCTTATCATTCTCCCGGTGTACTCAGCGCTTCCCAGTGAGATGCAGACCCGTATCTTTGACCCTGCCCCGCCGGGCTCACGAAAGGTACGTTTAGCCGAAGATCGGCCCGGGGCAGGCTTCCGACACGGAAGCTTGCTCAGCGCATTCGGCGAAAATCGTATACGCATTTTCGGGGCGTTCACCAAGTTATGAAGCAACCAGCAACGTTTTTATTCTTTTTTTAGTGTCCGTCGATGAATTTCAATCGTAATAACTTGAAAATTCGAATAAAAAATTTTGAGCTAAAAATCGGAAAAAAGGCTAGGGGTACCCCAAGCCTTTCTTCCGATTTTTAGCCCCAAAATTTTTGTTTGAATTTTTAAGTTATTGCGACTGATATTTATCGAGGGATACCAAAAGTGATTAAAAACGTTACCCGTTGCCTCATAATTTGATTGAACGCCGCGTAAATGCGAATGTAAAATGCGATTTTCGCCGAATGAGCTGAGCAAGCTTTCGGGTCGGAACTCTGCCACCATCCGAGATGAGCATTTTAATTCACATACGCACTGAACAGCTCTCTAAAAAGATGATACTCGTTTCATATCAAACGGAAGGGCTCAAAAAGGGCTGCCCACAGATCCGTAAGACTATTTAAAGCTTTATCGCAAAAACCAACCTGCTAAATGGGACCGCATGCATGTTTCGGCATGAAGACTAAACTGGTATACATAGAATGTTTTCAAAGATGGGTCTTCCAGTGATTGATATCTGGCTAATATCCGGATGTATCTATATTTTGCCGAAATCTGTCAGATATTTAATTCGACTTTGATGAATTTTCTCTTGATATCCATTTAATGTACCTTTGATATCCAGCTGATATCCAGATATCCGTTGTACCATCAGTCAATTATGTATTGCGCGCTCCAATTTTTCGAAACTTCCGTAACTTTGGAACGAAGCGAGATACGACAAAAAGGCTAAGATCAAATTCATAGATCTCTCGAAGATCGAACG
>Ga0058701_10003757_pt1 | contig 12131 bp, 5 predicted proteins | sample AgamicOrMae_FD_97039 | JGI IMG/M metagenome (GOLD analysis project Ga0058701, IMG submission 97039) | Agave microbial communities from Guanajuato, Mexico - Or.Ma.e | ecosystem: Host-associated > Plants > Phyllosphere > Phylloplane/Leaf | place: Guanajuato, Mexico | collected 2012-06-04 | reverse complement strand
GGGCGGGGGTAGAAGTGGAGGGGAGTGCAAGTACCCGACCCGAAACCAGTGATTCGAAATGGAGGTTGAACGCGTGGTCGGGCATGTTGACGGTTTTCGAGTAAGTCTCAATTGATGTGACCTCGCGTCGGTCATCGAGACCTCGTCAATAGCTCGTTGCTCTGTCAATTAGAGTTAACTAATCTCGACTGACACCTTTAGGCTACTTTGTTAACACTCTGCTGCAACATCGAGTCTTGTACTGTACAGTGGGCCACAAAAGTCATGACAACTGATTCCATGTATTTCTTATGAAAGCAAGGGTCATGACTTTTGTGGCCCACTACGTTCCGTCCCTGGCTCGACAACACAGAAAAACAAAGCCCAGCTTTGGGAAATGCTACACCTGTTTTGGGAGTAAAACTAAAACGGGGGTGTTACGTATATTTGCTATTTTTCAAGATAGACCTATATTCAGCCATGTCAATCAAAAGATCTCGGCGAGAGCTTTGCATTGATGCGGCTGAACGTACGTCTATCATGAAAATTTACCAATATACTTACTCACTACCTCCATTTTAGTTTCATACCCGCACAACAGGTATAGCATTCCCCAGAACGGAGTTTTTGTTTTTACTGTGAATAATGTCCATTCTGCATGACTCAGATAACTACATGCAGTTGTTTCGATGATCCAAGTCCAGTTCTTGATTGAAGAGAAAGTTCACGGAATTTATGAACGTTGAACTCCTTAAGTTTTACGGTTATGTTTTGCAAGAAAGCGTTAAGCCTCGGAATTAAGTTATATCGGAATCAAAAAAAAAATAACGGTCGTTTTAGGCAAAGTATCTATACTCATTATATGGCTATTGAATCGATAATATTAACTTGTTTAGGGAAATACGGCACCTGTTTTAGGTATGATCAAGTAGCGGGTGTCCGTCGCAGGTTGGTTAGAGCTAACTTTTTGAAAGCCTTATGAATGAAATCTTCACTTTCATTTCGCATTGGTTACTCATAGGTCTATTTCGGAAACAAACCAGTGCTAAGCCCGTTAATCCTCAACAGGTGTATGATTACCGGCCCCGCAAACCGTTTGCTTTCCGTGTCAGATGGTCTGCCATAAATGCAATGCCTCCCACCTCATGGAAGACAGACAGTATGTCAAAAGCCGAAATCGTACAAATTACGTCACTGCGATCACTTTCGCAAGCATTGATTGGAGAGGTATACCGCCTCCGAGAAGTAAGCGGCATCAGGCTTAACAGCAACACTCTTACAACAGGAAACGGTTAAACGAGTGAGATCAGGGTCGGTGTCGGAGCCCACGGACGTGCGCGTTTTGTCCCACCCGGCCTTCGACCTCGCCCCGCCCACTTTACGCAATGGGTATGACGCGGCGGTGGGGGGGGGGCATCTCCTGTGCGAAGCTGGTTATCCGACAAAAGTACTCAAGCTCACTTCAGACATTAAGACCTAGATGAGAAGGTGTGGCACCTACACGAAATTTCGGGGGTGTAGACTATCGGATGGGATAAGTCGTTAGAGCGGGTGTAGCCTAATTGGGCGATAAAGCGATTTTAAGTACGTCTTGGTCCAACGAAACTTTGCCACCGTACGTCTCCATGTTTCGACGAGGTTCAAGTTATTCCGAGACGTAAAAGAGATTAGGGCCGAAACGAGCGAACCAACAATACACAGTAAAGAAGAGTGTCATTTATTTTACCTTTTGTGTTCTACCCTCACTCTCAATCCGAATCGGTCAATTTTGACCTAATGGAAGTCCAAGTTGTGATATCTGACATTGATCAATAAACAACCAATCCACTGGTAAAAAAAAGTAAAAAGAGAGAAAAGCCAGTTCAAAGTAAAAAACAACTGACTGAAGTCGAAGTAACTCATCCATTCCATTTTGCCAAGTGGGTTTTTTTACCACCTTAAGTTGAATGTTTTTTTAATCTTTTGATTGTTTTTGTTTGAATTACTGTATTTTATGGAGCACACCTTTGGCCCTACAAATTGGTCAAAAATTACAGATCATAAAGTGCTGGTGAATACATAAGGACATTAACCTTGATTTGGTTAACGTTGATTGCGTTACGTGTTTAGTGCTTCGCATGCTCCGCTGTGACCAACTCTAACACCGCTTGATTCTCGGCGGCACTCACCGAGAGGCGGCTACAACCGTTAGGTTAACCTAGGTTAAGTTAGGTTACAAGCCTTGTTCTTAAGCTTGGCAACGAGGGATAGACTATAAGGAGTGCACCCACCTTTCCTTTACAGTTTATTTAAGCATGAGAGTAGAACTACTCTCATGGTATGATATACAACCCGACTCTAACAATGTACAGTACGTTCGCTTACAAATACAGAGTTTCTGGGACAGCTTTGTTTGCTGTTTTGAGTATAAAAAGCCTCATTTCAGACAAGGTCATCTTCATTATGTATGTTCGTGTTTGCTTGTGTGGGTCTTCAAATAGCGTGTAGATGTTTTTCCAAAATTTGGACTATAAAACGCCGCTTTTTGACCATTTAAGGCAGGAGTCCTGAGGACAAACGCCGCTATTGGACAAGAGCCATGTGGCCAGCCGCCGTCTCCAAGGGCATAATTCCTTATTCCGGTGAGCAGAGCAGAGCACACCCAAGTGAATCACCAGCCATAGCCCTCAGCCAGCCCGAGTATGTGTCCCCTGGGCGGCGCGGAGTAAGCGCGGAGCGGGGCTTGTTTACAAACAAGACGCCAAGCCCAACTCTCCTCAGGTCATCGTAAGATCGCGCAAAACTATCGTCATCCCAAAGTCGTCGTCCTTTCACTGATCCTGACCTGGCCGACGGTTTGAGGCCACGGTGCCGGCCGGCGGGCCGCGCCACGGTGATAGGCCTGGAATGCGGCCGCCCGAAAAAAAAGGAGGCGGGAAGGTTGGCTGACCTGCGCTGCTGGCTGGGCCGCTGGGCCGGCGTCGAACCCGCGCCGTTGGGCCGCCGCGCCGGCTCGGCCCGCCCGGCCCAACGGTCAGCCGGCCCAGGGAACGCCAATCTCTGTGATTACTCAGTCAGCCAGGGCGGGAGGAGTAGCCATTTGTAACATTCAGCCGTGGATTTTATTATAACACTGTCCAGCCGGTCCGGTCCGGCGGCAGTTGTGATGTATGCTTTACAGGCTACCCTACAATTGGACGGTGATAACGATGGTGTGGGCCTTGGAGCCGCTTTGGTATGCACTCACAACGGTTGCATTTTCGAACTCTTGTGATCGGCTGAACTCAGCCAAGCCGGGCGGATCGTCGTCCAAGCTTCATGCCGCTTACTTGTCGGCGGCAGTGATCATCTGGGCAGCCGAGTGAAAGCGATGTGATGCATGTGGCACAACCAAACCTCACCTCAACTTCACGGTTAATCCTCATATTTAACGAGAGATTGAGCCAGCAGAACACAAGAGGTTGACAATGCAAATAATAAAACAGAACGTATACTAGTTCAATGGTGAAAAAGATGGTCTAGCTGGAGGTTTGAAGCCGGTCTGCGATGATATGCACTTTTCTTGCAGGCGATTTTATTCTTAACTGCGGTAAGGGACATTTTTTTCTTCTCCTTCTTAAATGTAAATTAACCTAAGCTGATTGTTGTATCTTGACTTTCACAGAAAGCTATAGAAGAGGGTTTTTATCAGTTTAAGCTACAAGAGATAATGTCAACATTATGTTCATCAATAACTGACCGGGAGGCACTCCTTCTCTAGAAAATAAACCACAACCTAAAAAAGATAAACTAGGTTGTCGAGACCGGGTAGTTTCCTCTTTAACCCTAAAAGCATTCCTGGTTTCTTATAAAGCGAGATATCAAAAACGTTTTCATCAGGACGCCCCAAAATATTTAAGGATACTCTTCTGCGGCCGGCCCGATCCGCGGGACGGGTAAAAAAAAGTTGCTCCAAATCCCACGTAAATTTTTGGTAGTGCTAAGGAAGCTCTATATTTTCCTTACTTCAACTTTATTAGTCAAATCATGGTGATTTCATGTTGGTTTAGGAGCTTCAAAATCACTCTAAAACGCTAATTTGGCAAAAAATCTGAACCAAAGGAAGGCTAAAATCTTCCCGATTCCTCTGTTATTTTATGCTGACCCATCCTTTTTTTCTTCTACATACGTTTACTCGAGGAAGATTTACCTAAATGTAGTTTATGAAGAGGATGAGTTTATTCGGCCCTACTCGAAAAAGAAAAAAAAAACTTATAATTTGAGCCATAATTCCGCTCCACCATAAGACGTGTATTTTTTAACTTTCCCTGTCCATTTTTTTTCAAAAAATAGATCGGTGACCCCACTTTTTTATAAGCGTCTCAGACACATCTTGACGTAAGGAAAACCAAGAAACCACTTTTCTAAATTTATCTTTATATGACCCTTGGTGGAAGAGTATCCTTAAGTTCCGGGTCTATTTTTAATAACAATCTGCATTTTCTGACGAAACATAGTTTTATGAACGTTAACTTATATTTTCGACAAATACTGTGCGTCATTCAAATAAGGGACAAACTCTTTTTTACGTGTGAAATACAGTATTTTCAACCTAATATATTGCTGTTTGAAATGGAAATTACCGAGTTTATGTGAGGTAGATTACAACTCTGCTTCGTCCTTTCAAAAATGCCTCGCCCCTCTCTAAAGTTTTGCGGCTGACATCTAAAGATCATAAAAGCCCAATTAGGCTCTATTTCTAAATAAAGACAATGTTGCGTTGTACATAAATAAAACAGTGAGTCACATAACACGAGCTAACTCGGTCACATGATCACACGCTCAAGGACACTGGGTCTTAAATATTCTGCGGAATTCGGAATACTCCTTCTTCCAACAACTATTTTGCCAGGCTCAACAGTACATCTCCGAAAACCAGTTTTGGGCCAGATACTGTACTGTTTTCCTTATATCTAAATTTAGATACAGAAAAGATATACTCGCTCAATATTTTTATCTACAGTAAATACTGACTTATGATCCTTATCGAGCAAAGTAGTATCTAGATACAAGATAAGATACGTTTCACAAGTATCTGAAACATGGTATCTTTTTCAGATACTCCGCATTCTTATGGCTTACATGTTAGGTTGATGGTACTTATCCTTAAATGGAAAAAAAAAACGGATATATCCTTTCCCCAGGATTTGGAAATCTGATTTGAGTCTTATATAAGATGGTATGGGACCGGCAATAAAAGCCTTTCAAATTATCCCCCTACCCCCCGGATCAGGAAAAGTATGTCGTGTTGTCAGTTCATTGCGCCTCGCGCGGTATCTGGTATTCCAGATATGGGATACCCAAAAATGTATCTTGATAAGAAACTAGATAGTGTCGAAAGTGAAGCATATTCGATACTTCAAAAGTATCGAACAAAGGTATATGATACAGGAAAAAGTATCTAGATACATCCCAACACTGCCGAAAACAGGTTACAGCATAAATCGCATCTAGCTGAATGAGTAATGCGACGTTAAGCCTGAAGACATAATTGAAATTAATAGAGTAATTAGGCACTTGCTAATTCGCACAGCCAATGAGTAAGACTGCCTACATTAACACACTACTGGCTTGGGCACAGAGTAGAGTCAAAGAAAGATGTTGCTTTCGAGATACATCGATAATTTTAAAAACATTTCCCGATAATTTTGGATAATTTGGATGCATGATGTCATCTTAAACGGTACTAGTATTACCTTCCACTCTCAATAAATTCCTTTGAAATTTTACAGAAAAGTCACCATAACGCAACCAAAGTTAAAAAAATATAACTAAAAATCTTATCTAAAAAAAAAAAAAGAATAAAAAACTTAACCTCAGTTTGCGCGCGGATATATAAAATCGCGGAAGTTGGCTTTGTTAGCCTGAGTGTGTTGCTCTCCGCTCAGTTTGGAAACCGCCATATTGGATGCAGTGCCTTGTGCTTCGCTCCGCCCGGCTTGGCGACCAAAGGTGGAATATTTAGGTAGTAAATAAAACCCTGCAAATTAGGCATGAATGGGTAGGAACCAGTCGGGAGGACGCCCTAGTTGGAAAACAAAACCAAGGTAGTGGGCCACCCGCGCAAAGAACAAGGAGGGGTCGTTGAACTGTGCGCACTCCCCTTCAAGGTTTTATCGATCAAAATCCCGTGCATTGCGTGCGGGGTTGCCGCACCTCCCAGGGGCACGCATTGGTCCAGGGCTGGCTGATGCAACGAACGAACGGGGCACGGATCACAAACGAGGATTTCGTCACAAAAGAGCAATTTTTGGAATTAATTTTTGTGGAAAAATGACTTTTCTTTGACGTTTTCTGAGACATTGCTGCGATGAACGAGTTTCATATAAAAACCAATGGGCTGATCTAGACGCACTGCAAATATTAATAAAACGCATAAAATACAATGTTATTTGATAAACTCATCAGGAAAATATCAGGAATGCAAATATTTACTCGACAACAAAAATCTGATTAATGGTGTATATATGTTCTATATGTCAGACACAAATTTTAATTCTTAACGTTGATCTATTTAATAAATTGCAAAAACCAAGTTTTTGAGCTCCCAAATACGTATGACTAAATGTTTAGAGCAATAACTCGACACACATCTGTAAAATTATTTTATTCCAATGAGTAGCCCTCGACCCCAAGCAAATAAATCAATGAACATTTAAAAAAAATCATCTTAATCTTAGAATATTCAACACAAAAATATGCGGCCCCTGAGTCCGAAGTTAAATCAGTTCTCAAGTACCATTTTAACACTTTCTAGCCAGAATAGTTATAAGAATGAAAATTTTTCACTTTATGCTGTTTAACGCGTTATTCGGTTGAAGAAATTGTGTCGTCCTCAGCAGCCCCTGCCGATTTTTAATTAAAAAACTACACGGTAGAATCTGGATTTTCTTGTTTTTACGGAATGAATATGAATTTTGAACTAAAATATAAATAGCCGTGACAGTTGATCAGACTTAATTAAAGGTGCTCTTTAAAATCTCCATAACCATAATCTCAGGTGCTAACGTAAACAATACGAGGACCTAAACAGAACTAACAACTTACGTCACGACGTGTGAATTAGCGTTTAAACCATCACACGCTAACCATGTTTTTCACACGCTAACCATGGTTATCTCCTTACTTGAAATACAGAGGAATACTCAATGAAGAGTAACAAAACGCGTTTTGTCACTAGATAAGGCAAGGCTGAGGTCGGCTTTCGAAATAGCCGTCAAACCGTTCGTCAACAGCTGTGCAAATATTCGAAAGTCCAGGCACTGAACACCAACCATGGATTTGGAGTATACGCAGTTCCTGATCAAAAACTGATCGATTCGAGTCTTATGGATCCGTGTTGGGCATTTCCATTGCGCATCTCGTTTGCTTCCCCGAGGATCCGATGGTGAGCAGAGCCCGGGGGCCAGGCCCCGACTCGCGAAGCAAACGCATCTCTGGGCGAGCCTTCCTGTCAGATTTTTGACTGACAATGGGGGAACTTATCAAGCAACGTGGGCAGTTCCAAAAGGAATGCGAAACAGTGACAAGAAGACGCTTCCAAATATTTAATTCAATTTTCTGCTCAAAAACCGCTAATTAGAAACGCTCAAAAAGCCACAACATTTTGATCTGAAATTCCCGACCACCAGCAAGGGAAACCCTTTCTACACGTAAGCTGTCGAAAAAACTGCCTCTAGTTTCATACCTTGTTTCAAGCATTAACCTAATGAGGGTGTATCACGTAGATTAATCTCTTGGCTAGCTTTTATGTACTTACAGAAAGCTTTCGCCGAGTCCTTCCGTAAAAATGTTAGACCCTAAAAAGTACTCTTAAACATGAATCGTTAAGAAGAACATTGTTGATTTCAGAAACTATTGGTGGGTTGAGATCAAGGGGTGACAACTCATGATATCCGGTGTACAAAAGGCATTGATATCCGGCTGATATCCGGTTGACACCCTTGATATTCGGCTATTGGATTCGATCGAAACATGGCCATTTTTCGGCGATTTTTCAATTTTGTTAATCTTTGACCACGGTTCTCTGGCCATCTGACTAATATCCAGGTATACCCAGAAGATATTTTCGATATTCTGCTAAAATCTGTCAGATACTTTATTGAAATCTGGCTAATTTTCTCTTGATATACGTTTAATAGACCTCTGATATCCGGCTGATGCTTGAAATCCTGATCCTGATATCCGGTGTACAGATTTTCAGCTAGACGTTACCTCTTGGTTGAGATTTATATACACTGATTAAAATAATACCTGTTTTGGGTACACCTATCCCCTATTGAGGAAAGATAAAACGGGATGTCTCACTGGTTTTCAAGATAGGCCCATCTTTAGCCATATCAATGGAAAGTTCTCGCCAAGCCATTTCCTGTTGATATGGCTGATGGTAAGCCTACCTAGAAAACTAACCAAAGAACACCATGGTCCCGTTTAACTTTCACCGCTAAATACGGAGGTGTACTCAAAATAAGGATTATTTTTATCAGTGTACACACTGGATTGAGATTTCCTTGCGAAGCTCAAACGCAAAAATTGCAGAAGGTTCGTCTTTTAAAGACTTGAATTCCTTGAAGTCAGGCGATATGATCTTATCTAAGGTACTAAAAAAAGGCGCGCCGAAATTTTATCTGCTAGGTTGCTGTAGAGAGCCTCGTAGGGGGAGAGGCGACAACTGATTCCCGCGTAGTGCACTGATTCGTGGGACGCATGAAACGAGCAACGCTGATTGGTGGGATGCAAGGGTGACGTGGTTGTTGACGCCTCCCTCCCTTTGAGGCTCTCCAGGTTGCTGGTGTCAAGTTCAAGTACAATATGCTAACGTGACTTGAACGATGCTCCCACGAAAAGAGACGCAACACAAAACAAATCTTTGAAAGGAACGGACACAAAAATGGAAGTACAGTGCAAGTCAAAAGTTTCCACATCCTGTAGAACTTCACGGTCTGCAACAGTGGTAGAATTTATTTGGGAGGTGGTACTTTTTTTCCTGTTGCGTTGCAGTTTTTATCGTTAAGTCGGGCGGAGCGAAGCACAAAGGTACCAAACATGATCTATAGTTTTATCTATGAAGGACCGCGGAATGATTGCGAAGCGAATCACCTAACCTTGCTTGAGTTTACCTCGCCAAGATACACATGGGCGGCACCCACAAACGCAAATTTTAAAACCGCCAACGCCGTACCCACCAGTATCGATAAGCGCCAATAATTATAACTGCCAAAGTCAAAGGTTAGGTTAGGTAAGGTTAGGTTAGGTAAGGTGGGTTGCGGCGTTAGTGGATTTGAAATTAGGCGGTTTTGAACATTGGTGGTAGTGGCGTTGGTGGATTTGAAATTTGGCGTTTATAGCTAACCGACACACATAACCTCCGCACAGTATTTGGGCCAGATACCTTTTTTATACACATATTTTCTTTTTTAATCTACAGATTAGATACTTGTTCAACATTTTTATTTAGACACTATTTTTTTTATAATTATAAAGCGAGAAAAGTATCTAGATGTGTCGCGATCATACCTCTCGGACTGCGTCCCGAAATTAAAGTAAAATAATTTTTAAAAAATATTTGGGTAAAAAAAAAAAAAAGAGAAGAAATGGCGGAAATTTCCCTTTTGGGTATCTACAGGGGCGTTCGTCATTTTCCCGTATGGTCGCGGACCATGTTTGGTGGAAATGATTGCTACCATAAGCGGGACACTGAGCTCAAGTGGAAAATTTCCGTACGGCGAATGAGCCAAGTCCTGCCTACTTGTGGTTTTCATGATTGATACCAGACACAGCCGCGTAATCAATACCAGCGGCTCGCCGTATCACATCTCGCTGATAAGAACCATATTCTTTCCACAGTTGCATTGATCTGGCTGGAAGTTGTAACGAAGTCGATAGTTTGATTAGGCGACTGTTTGGGCGGCTCCTGGCCCCCGGCACAACAAAATGTTTCCTCCGACGGATATTTTCCCCAAAGGGTTTCACATTCTTACGCTGACACTTTGGTTTGTGCGCTTTTACAGATGAAGAAGATTTCATAAAAATGATAAGGTATGATTCTTTTGCCCCCTGAAGAAGCAAAGTGGACGTACATTTTTTTACAGTCTTCTCCGAAAGAACTCCTCGGTGGGCAGTCATTGGACACCAAAAGCTTCATCTTCACAGAAACGACCGACAAAATATTGCTTTCCTCGCAAAACTCAGCTTATCGCCTTCCTCGCTGAACTCACTGTCAGCTTACAATCAGTGTAACAATAATCCTCTGCAAAGGGAACCCCACTATGAAATGTTGCACTCATCTTCCTTACGGTGCATTTTCGTTATTTTATTTTTCTTATTCTGCGTTGAGATGAGAGATTGTCGTACAGATACCTGATTAATTTAGCTACTTTCACCCAAGAAATATCCTTTAAACAAAGGGCGAATATCCTGGAATTCATGGCAGATTTCTCGCCGCATTTGCAAAAAAAAAAAGAAAAAAAAACACTATTGTATATCTGTTCAAAACGAGTCTCTCCTTCTCAAAGTAAAAGGACTCTCATTTTGAGAGTCATAGCGTAAGGATACCTTATGCCAGTATCCCTCTCTTTTTTTTTGGAGGGGGGTGCTCCTATTCTCAGAAAGAGGTGTTGATTTTGTGGAAAGGACTCTGGGAGAGAACGTTTTGATGAAATTCAGTCGGCTAACGAAAAGAACATTGAGAGCGTGCAAACTTTTGGGTATGACGATAGTCTTTTGGTTTGCGCTGTATCGCCATGGGCTAAAATGAGCAGCGGGCTGGGCTGTTGGGGGCGGTCACATGTCCGGAGGGCTTTACCGGCAAGGTCCGCCATCTGAAGCGGCTCACCACCAACTGAAGGGGCCCCTCAAAGAAGGGGCCCGCCAACTAAGGGGGCCCGCCAACTGAAGGGGTCCACCGCGCCAACCGGGGCCGTATTTCATCGGTAGGCCCAAAAGCGGGCCACATGCAAGCGCTCCCAACCCACTGGCTCCCCCGGATGATCCGGTTGGTTCTGGCAGCCTATCGGCTTGATTAAAGCACTGCGCCGAACACGACCTACCGACTGATTGCCACATTTTTTATCCTTTCGGGCCCCGCATGTCCGACCATCCATTACGGGAGGTCGAATAGGTAAGTGAATCGCACGAGCATCTCTGCGCTGCACGCGCTGCCAGCAGCAGAACAGGAGAAATTATCGCACTTGTATTGTTTTGAAAAAAAATGATACTGAACCGTACAGGCAAAACCCAGCCTACTGGAATAATACTCATGACAAAATAAATGTCGAGAGTAAAATTGTTAGAAGAATCAGCCGAATAAAGGTGCTGAAAAATTCTTTGACGCAAAACCCCGTTATCGTAAAAGGACGAGAAAAATCGCAAATCATTCGCTTTCTTTTTTATGAGGTTTATGAATTAGTACAGCGCTTTTAAGGTATTTGTGACGATTTCCCATTCTCAGTAGGTCGATCGCGCACTCAACATGGGCCCACCGTGTATAAAGTGTCCTTCTGCAATGATGTAATGTAGGTTAAGCGAGGAGCTGGCGTCTGCGAACCGGCCGGGCCGCGCCAGACCGGGCCCATAGCTGCGGCCCACTGCAAAGTATCCCAATGTCATCGTGTAGGCTTAGGCTTGGCCGAAAGTAAGAGTAACAGGAAACTTGAGGTCAGAGGCGGACAAGATCTTGAAGCAAACTCAACTCGTTCAGGAAAGTGCACGCTTAACCCTCTTATGGCTTTCCCTTAAAAAAAAAAATCGGAGAGTATGACCAAAATCTTGATTTATCCAGAGAAATAAATAATTAACAAATCAGTTCTAAACGTAGGATTTTCAAATGTGTTCTCGGTGCTCCGCCCTAGCGAAAGGACTACCTACATGCCACCCCGCAGGTAAATACAGGTTAACCTAAATCACGTTAACTTCGGATGGATTGACCTAGGTCACTGTGCCTCGCTTCACCACCAAATTCCCTTGACATAAGCCTGACCCCACTAGCAGCAGCCTGCTGCTGACAAAGAATCAGCGGCTTCAGGCTTTGAGACTTAGGCTAACTAACAGGGTTGTTGCCCACCGACCACAACGAAATTCCCTGATTTTTCCAGGTTTTCCAGAGCAAAAAACACAATTTTCCAGACACTACACTC
>Ga0058701_10003756_pt1 | contig 12131 bp, 6 predicted proteins | sample AgamicOrMae_FD_97039 | JGI IMG/M metagenome (GOLD analysis project Ga0058701, IMG submission 97039) | Agave microbial communities from Guanajuato, Mexico - Or.Ma.e | ecosystem: Host-associated > Plants > Phyllosphere > Phylloplane/Leaf | place: Guanajuato, Mexico | collected 2012-06-04 | reverse complement strand
TTCTGCTTCCCTGCTCACGCCAAACAGGTTCGAAGCTCGGTTACCAAAACGGGTGGGCCTCTACCAGTTTGCAAAAACGGGTGCGAAGAGAGCCTAAAACAGGATTTTGTTTTTACTGTGCTGGTAACGTATATGTATAAGTAATATATTTCGTGCATCGTGGGTATTCCTCGGCCGGATTCTCCGGTATTTGCTCCTTGCATATGCGTATAGGCTTAACGTTTTCGTTTATATCCGTTTGGGAGGAGAATTTTTTCGGACTCCATGACTGCTCATGCTTTGTCGCTATTCGCGTGGACGGTATCGCTGTCGCGTCGGCGCGCCGTCGGTCGACACCATCCGCTTACCAATGCCGGTCATACTTCATCCTAATGTCGGTGGCGGTACTTACGTCCAGTCGCACGATAAAGCGCTGTAAAGTAAGATAACAGCTAGGGATCAGAGGGTTAAGCTGAGGCTATGGCTTAGGTAGAAACGGTAGAACTCGGTAAAACAGGAAGAATCCTTTAATTGAGCAGGTCGAGATGGGAGTGTTATTGAATATTTCCTTTGTTGATGATTTTATGGCTTTGTGTAGATTTAAATGAATATTGAATCAAGTAAAGATGACTATCGTTGATATTACGAGGGGTTACGTGTGATGGTAAGGGCGATCAGTTGTTATGTGATAATAGATGACAATCTCGACCTGTGTCTGTTATCTTGATTAAAGTACCGCTTCCCGCTAAACAGGACGTTTCTAATCAAAAAAGCTGATTATGGGTGATTATATAGGTGATTATAAGTGATCGTCGGTGATAATAGTGATTATGAATGATTATGGTGATTATCGATGATTATACTGTAGAAGATTGTATTATCTGATTATCACGAACGTGTATAGTGATATTATGAAAAGTGGTATAGCCCAATAATAAATCCGAGCGTAGAACCCTTCAAAATATCTTTTCGCAGGGTTTTGCATAGAGCCCAGTTTTGGACGGGGAGAACGTTGGCGAAAATCACTTCCCGTTGGTGGACATGCCACAAACTCGCACAAATCGTCCATCTGTGGGGTCTTTTTTGTGCGTTCTAATCCGAAGGTATTGGAATATTTCGTGTCGTTGGGTGCAGTGCAGGAATGCCTACCGATGAGGAAGAGACTGGCAAGAGACTACAGCTCTAGTATCTTGGTCCAGGTGCCCTTGAGCCTAGGGGTAGCTCACGCTGGCTAGCCTTTGTTAGCCAAGCCCACGGTCAGCAGAAAAGTTAGTTAGGCCCTGTTGTCGCGAGAGGGCAGGGCGGTTCATCCGTATTCCCAGCCGTGACCGACAGATGGCAGCAAGATCTTTAGTGCATATAGAAGAATGCATGAGTCTGGAATCAACGCATCTTCATCCAGGCGCTTATGTAGTCTGGATAACATTTGTTTTCACGCCGTCAAGCCATGCAATATAAACTTTTCGCTGTTTGATCAGATTCTGATAGAATTCCAACCAGGTCCTGATTAGCTTCCTGGGGGATTCACAACTGAACAACTGATTTACATATTGTTTACACCGGATATCAAGGATAGCAACTAGATATCAACGCATGCTAGCAAGATATCAAAACATTTAAAAAAATGTTCAAAACTCTGACGTAAAAGAAGTTGATTTATGTTCAATTAGATATATCAAATATTATCATATGGATATAAAGGTTATTAACCAATTATCTGTAAAGGATTTTCGAATATCAGTGATCTTCACAAAATGTCAGATATTTTATTCTAATATCAAAGATATCGGCCGGATAATAGTTATAATTAGTTCAAAACATGGAAAAATAGTAGCCATGCCTGTCGAAGGATATCAGTCGGATATCAAATATATCAATCGGATCAGTGGCGTACGCACGGGGGGGGGGGAATCAGGGGGATTGATATCTACCCCTCCTAGGTACTGTCGCGGACAAAAGAAACGGAACAATCACCAAGTTTTCTCTTTTCCAAACTCTCGTAACTTTTCAACCGGGTGAAGTATTGCCCCGAATTTTTGACTAAATTTAGATAAACATCAAAAGAACAAGTGAGAAAAATTTGTTTCGTTTTACCTCACTTGATTAAAAAATTGCGTCAATTTTAAAATGAGCAAATCGAAGAGGTATTCCGTTTCTTTTGTCCGCGATAGTACACCTAAATAAAAGCTTATGTTTTGGGTAAGAGTTTTTCTTTTTTTTGAAATTATTCATACGCCCTTCTCTTGAAGAAAAATCCAGTGCTAAAAAAGAGGAAAGACCAAATAATCCTTGAAAACCCACGAAAATTCTGAACAATCCCTGAGCGTCTTCAAAAAATCCGACAACTTTTCATGGAAATCCCATGCAATCTGCTGAAGGACAAAATCCTAGAAAAGCCAGAACACATCTACAGAAATTCTGAGGAAACATTTCGAACACCTTCGTAGATGAGGAGCATGAAAAAAGGCCGTTCAGGGTTGAATCCTTCAACCTACTTGTGTAATGTATCAAACTGTTTTGATGAATATCGATCTACCTCGCGTAAACTCCTTAAATAAGTGTATTTTTTCGTTATTGTTAAATGATAGGCAACCAAGTAATATTTAGGAAGCATAGATAGGCTACCCATTATGGGGTGTTCCAGAGGTAGGCAACCCCTCACACCCTAACGAAAATCTCATCTACGCCACTACCCTAGTAAAAATTCCAGTACCGTATCAGTGCCCATTCTGTATCGAAACAGTACCGAATGGACTTTTCAGTTCCCTAGCAGTACCGGATCTGTACCTTTGAATACCGGGAGGGAACTCGAGCCAGTTCTCGATTGGTGCCGAAGTTCCGAAACTGTACCCCATGCAATGGGGGAGAACCGTGGTACTGCCGAAGAACAGATTAGGAACTCCAGTCATCAGTGCCCACTTAGTACCGCAGTTCCGAAACTGTACTCTGCGAAAAGAGGGAACCGCGGTACTGCCGAAGTACAGATTGGGAACTCTAGTCACCAGCACACATGTGCGACCGCTGCTGCGCTGAATAAACAACTGCGTAATGGAGACCTGTCTTGCTCGTAGCTCCACCGTTTACCCACCAGGAGGCGGCTATCCGAAATGCATTGCGGCTTATGGTAGCTGGGCTAATTTTCGGTTTTTATCAAACCGAAAAATTAGGTTTAATTTTTTTACACACTTGGATAAAAGTCTAACCTGTTTGTCAACTATCTTCCAGATAGCGTTAAAATATTTACATGTATTCTTTACTTCAAAAAGCTAAAAATTAGCCTAGCTTACATAAGCCACAATGTATTTCGGAACTACAGCTCGAGACAGCTTCCCATTGCGCGAGCTCGAGTGCCGCTGAGGGGATGACTAAGGCTTTTACCCTATGGGAACGGCAACGTGGAATACACGTCAAATACACGTAATCTACGTCGACTACGTCGGCATCGAAAATTCGAGGTGGGATATACGTTGATTGTACGTTGAAAAGTGTTCATTAGGTGGGCAGGTAGTTTTCAATGTCGAATCCACGTGCGCGATTAAACGTCGGCATTCATCCTGCGATTGGTAAGGTGGATTTTTTACGTCGAATCGGATTCTACGTCGAGAAGTATCTGTCCGACAGTGTATATTTTTCAACGTCGAATCCACGTCAATTCAACGTCGACGTTTACCCTGCGGTAAGGTGGATTTGTTTACGTTGAATCGACGTCGAAAAGTATCCGTGCGGACAGTGCATATTTTTCAATGTCGAGTCCACGTCAATTCAACGTTGAAATTTCCCTATCCATCAGGCTTGTTGATTCATCAACGTCGAATATACGTGGATTCTACATCAAGGTCGCCTCACGGTAGCGAAAGGGGACCTTTCGACATCATCGGCGACATCATCGGGTACCTTGAGGTCCCCGATGAGTCCCTTTTTGCCCTCCTTACCGCTTTAAAGCTGTGGTGTAATGTGAAAAATAAAGGGGAATGGTTTCTACCGGGTCAACTAGATTCAAGAACAAATCGGAACGCAAATTTACTTCAAATCTGATTTTGTCGTGACCTCTGGTGCACCGAAGAGACCTGGTGCAAGATAAACTTAAGGTATGTATTAATACATACAGCCGCGGGCCACCACCCGGCCGCGGGCAGCCACCAGGCCATTGGCTGCCTCGAGGCAGCTGGCCCCAACCAATCCACTGCGAACTTTGAGAACGGCTTTTCTTCGTTAGATCTACGTCTAATCTACGTCGAATTTGCGTCGATTAGAAGATAAAGTGAGCACATATAGTATGTAGCAACCGCCAAAAATATTTTTTGCCGATAAGTAAACAATCACTGGATATTTTGAAGGAGAAAAGTCTCGATTGTGTTCGCCTTGTCATTGCAAAGAATTGTACCTAGTATATCAGAAAGTAGTAAGATAATTGGTACTGGCTCAATGAAGGGGAAAAGCTAAGGGAAAAGTCTTAACGCTCACTGATGAAATGTCGTGCTGAACTTACGTATATACACGAGGAGAGCTCTCCTACAATCAAGGCACGTTAAGTCCGTTAGGCGTTAGGTTGCGTAGGGATCGGGTAGGTATAAATTGGGGGTTAAGGGGGTTGCGCAGACGGAGGGGGATTTGGACGGGGGATGGGTTAGGGGAGAAATGAGGCCGGAGATTGATATTTTGTGTTAAGTACGTTGAATCAACGTCAAATCGACGCACTTAACACAAATAATTAATTTCCGGCTTCGAACGGTACTGCGGACGAACTAGAGCGGTATTCCGGCCGTACAAAAAGGGACTGCAAACGTACAAGAGCGGTACTCCGACGGTACTGCTGAGATATTCGAGGGACTGCGAAGGCACAGCAGCGGTACTCCGACGGAACGCCGACGGAACTGGGAGGGAACTGATCGGGGACTGATGCGATACACCGACCCGGTACTGCGGTACTGATCCGGCTTACGAGCACCGCACTTGTACCCGTCTTGTTCCCTATACGCAAGAAAACGAACTGAAACGGACTAGAATGGACTGCGGAACCAGAAGGTACTCGAGTAATGTACCCATACAGTACAATTGTGGTTCTCTTTTAGTACGTTGGCAGGACTACTTTGGGACAGATACGGTACTGGAATTTTTACAAGGGTAAACAGAATATCAAGACACTTTGTACTACACCAGATACCATGAGTTGTTACTCCTTTTTAGTTCCTGATAAGATTCTACTGTTTTAAGATTCTGACCAAGAATCGGCCACATTTTGAGCAGTAGCTGATAACGACCATCGGGACATATGCGCAGATTTTATCAGCACCTGATAAAAGTATCTTGTCAGGTTCTGATCAAGATATTCAGGTTCTGATGACGTAATCAAGTTTCGATCAGATAATGACACGGGTCTGACCATTTGCTGATCAGGAATAAAAAAATCTGAAGTCCTGATAAGAACCTGATCAGTTTCTGTTTCTCATGGGAATATTGTGACCTAAAAAGTAACTTGCTCTGCACGCACAATCACTTTATGTCAGAGATTATTGCGTTTTTTTCCAGGTTTAACTACGGAATTGAAAACGTATCAATTCCGCGATGTGGGGTTATTCGGGACGTTCTACACGGTAATCCCTATGGGGAAATGCTGGGAAACGCCAGGTACCCGAAGTAATCCTGTTCGGCTACAACATGGACTCCCAGATGACCTGAGTGGTTTTGAAGCAAGTATAAGAAAGAACTACCTATCAACGCCCATTATTCATGTTTAAATAGTACTTTTTGTTCGTAAAAGTAAAGACTACAATAATCATATTATATTAAATGCAATAGTCTTAATAACGATCAGATGCAACCAAAGATACTGAAATCTCGGTCACATCAGATACCATTTAAAGAAAGTAGTCCACATCAACCGAAAAGGTATCAACAAGCCACTGTACCGTATTATTATCACTTTTACGAACCATACTTGTAGCATCCGACAATGTCGGGTGAGGCAAGCTACGAAAGTATTCGCAAAAATCGTCTCCATCTATAAGGCATTCATTTCATTTAATCCTCACAAGATTCACGATTTTAGAGAGCCGACATCACACATTTAAATGCAATAGATCAAGGGCATAGGTATGAGCTTTTAACGGGAGGTTCCGTGGTCCGTAGTGTGAAGCGAGTAGTTGTCTTTATTGCGGGCTGACCAAAATGTGTTAAAAAATAAATAAAAAAAATAATAATAAAAGATATTTACTTCTTAAAACAAACTTGTGAAGTTTTCGGAATTTTTCGGAAAGTCCTCTGGGGTCGTGCACAAATTGAGTAATGCTTAATCCACTTTTTGACCCTCCTTCCCCCACGCAACAACGCCTTTTTTTTTAAAAAAAAAAAAAAACTTATCCATGGGGCGTAATGCAAACGATAACCCCATATCCCTCTACGAGCGTTATATAAAATGTTTCATGGAACCTCTTGAATATAGGAATCTTCCCCACCAAATAAAAATGTTTTTTTTTCGCTATTTAAGTATGTTTCAGCGCAATGGGCTAAAATTAGACAAGGACTTGATATTTTCAGGATAAGTTCAAAATGTACTGTATATGTCTATCGAATGGCAAAGTCTAAGAAAATTTGACCGTTCCGTTTTTACGCAATTAAATTCTAAAGTTAGGAAAAAATGCATGGGCTCTAATGGCAGCTCCCAAAAATGGCGCTAAAACTGTTGAATTAAGATTGATAGCGTCTGATTGAGATTAGATGAGTATCGAAAAAACTGTTTCCAGTGAAGATTGGAGTTTCATAAACAATTAAGAAAAGTTTGACGACAATCCACCGTTTCGTTATTTTTAAAAACTTTAAAAACAGCCGCATTTTGTAGAAAAGTGAGTCAAATCAGCAACTTCATTATTTTTTAACGCAAGGAATAAATTTTCACTGAGGTGAAAATCAAATGCGAAAACAGCTCGTGTAAATACTTTTGTCGAAAGCGATAATTTTTTCAATTTTCAGATTTTTAACACGCGTTTTGAATTTTTCGATAAACTTGACTGGTCGATAGCGCTGGAATATCCTTAAAAAAAATACAACGAAAACTCGCCTTTGAGTGAATTGTGAAGTGGACCAGTAGCATTAGGATAGTAGAGACTTTTTGAGTGCTGTAAGGACCGCGCATTTGTACCTTCTGGGACTCAAAAGCGGCCAATGTCAAAGCTGATATATTCAGTCCATAACTGTCTTCACGCAGGGCGTTCTCGACCTAAATGAAACAATTTTGTTCAAACTTTGATAAACTTAACTGTAGATCATGTTTTCTTCCAAATCGTCAGGCACTAAAGACACACCAGCAACTGATTGTGTCTGCCACAGAAACCTTAACTGGCGTGTCGCGGGACTAACAAGCAACTCAAAAAGAGTCTGCGAGTTACCTACGTTTCGTCGCTGACCAATTTTTTTAATTTTGTTTCTTTTTACGTTTAGAAAGATCTGGGTTGAAGGCCAATCTTCAACCCATGTGTAGCATCTTTCAAAACGTAAATGGGATTTAACATGAAAAAAATGCTAGCGACAACGTAGGAGGTGTTGGGAAAGACCTTTTGAATCGGTACATGTTCGTCCCGCGGCACGCCAAGTTGAGGCTTTATGTGGCAGATAGAATGATGGTTTGTCTTAAGTTTTTTGTTGTTTTTTTCCCACCATATGCCCACCCTTCGCGCATACTTGCGATTCGGTGGACTTGTCCGCATTCGATTGCTTGAGCCCGAGTGGAATTGCTCATGTCCGCATTTGATTGCAATCGCTTCTATTCGTTCGCATTTGACTGATTTCGGTTACATTTGATTGCAATCAATTGCATTCCCTTATTTTTTCGCATTCGACTGAATACGGGTACAATCGATTGAGATCGATTACATTTGCTTGCATTTGCACGCAATCGATTGGAATCCCATGCAGTCGATTGCAATCGCCCCGAATCGTCCACATTCGATTACATTTGCCACATTCGATTGCATTCAGGGATGTTGCAATCTAGGCATCAAAAATCCAGAAAATAAGAGATACTCTATTTGTATTGAAGCGCGCCATCAATGAAGGAGCTTGCGAAGAAAAGTGTCAAGTTTATATGATTTATGTTTCAGTACGTTGGGAATTACTACATAGACCACGTCCCTACAGCGAAATACGTAAGATACGACGCAGGATATCTCTCCTCCATAAAAGAAATGTTATGGGTAACGTTCCAACGGGTAAGATTTCAACCATATTATACTGGTCGGTAGATCGGTCGAAAAAAATAGCCTATGAGAACGCATACTAAATTCCTTTTCCTTGCCGGAGTACGGGGACGATCTAAGCCGCAGTCCAACAAAACCACGTCAAGGGCGGGTAATGTTAATAAATCCTTACAGGTGGGGGTGAGGTCAACCACAATTTTTTTCCTGGCCTTATTTACGATTTAAAGCTACAACGCGGGCTACTAAAAGGCAAAGCTTTATTAAAGCCCCTCTCCGAACAGTGGAAGCCCAATGCTTAACTCAACATCTTTGAATTGTGCCTACATTCGTATAAAAGTGGACTTCTCTCTCATACTGTCACATCCAAACTTATTTAAGCCAAGGGTGGGTGGGTGGAGTCAGGGCCTTTAATAATAGTGGATACGTAGAGCACGTGCGTAGAGAGTTGGATGAGCAAAAAGGTGTCCTGCAGATGCCTTGTGGGTTGAGTTGAGTATGTTCCCTTCGGAAAAACGAGGCTTGAAAAAGATAATCTTAATTTGGAGGAGCACAAAGCTATGTTGCAAGCGGAGCGCAAATGACAGCGTGTGTCTCACGGAGCATTATTGCGCTGCCCTGTACTCAAAGTAGACGAAAGCCATACCGCTGTGTCAAAGGCCAGAAACGCTTGTTCCTATGCGGCCATGGACTGGACGAATTCCGGTTGAATTTTGTGGGGTATTTCTGATTACCCGAATCGTTAACTCTATTTTTTTTAAATGTAATATCGGTCCTCAACTTTATTTTTGGAATAGATTTACACAAAAAATACTAGTATAGGCTTCATAGGTAAATGACAGTGCCGTCGCGAGGTTAGTTATACACGCATCTTCTGCCTCTCTCTAATATCAGGGAAGGAGATCAAGCCATTCCGTTCGTGATGCATTTAAGAAAATCTGTCCGATTTTTGTCCCACCTGCAGCCATCGCGTCTACCTTTGTTCATTTGTGAATAGATTGATACCAATATCCAGCGATGAGAGTTGACGGGCAACCAACAATACCGTCACGTAGTTATATTTTTGCGCTCCGCTTGCAGTCCATAAATTTGAACTACTCAAAGATCTGACTTTTAATCAAAGTTCCATTACTCATATACTGGTATGCGACGACTGTGCAACTGTATCCGATTTATTACCGGTATGAAAACGTCGAAGGAAACCTATTGTAAGGGGTCGTATACAAACAACGTCACGCTATGAGAGGGGCCGACCATCAGTGTTATGGTGAGAAGAGAGGGTCGACCAAAGAGTACGGTCATGCTTTTTTTTTTGTAGCGCACGTTAACAGTGAAACCTCCGCTTGCGGACATCTCCCGATGGCGGAAACTTTCCCAAAGGACATTTTTGAGTTCCCCGGCATTCCCATACGACACAATACATTTGCACCCTCCCAATAGCGGACTCTCCCAAAAACGGACACGGACACTTCTGTCAGGATAAATAAACCTCCCTATAGCGGACAAAAATGAGCCGCCATGCAAACTCAGACTCTTTCCCCGGGTTGCGGTCGCATCCCTCGATTTTTTCTCAAGCAGCGATTGCAACGCGACCGCAGCGGCTGATTGCCGAGAACTGAAAGGCCCGTTTACTACCATTAGCATAAAGCAGAGATCCTAATATTTTAATGTTGGCCAACGGATTTGGAAGCGAAAAATAAGTCCCTTTCCTAGAGCGTTCCTTCAATATAAGATTCAATATTTAGCAACTTACGATGACAAAGAATGTTTTGTTGTTCTCGGCAATTAACTTTTTTTCTTCTTTTTTTTTGTTCATGTAGTACCTTTATCACATCCCCATTATGATACGCGTTACTGTACCTCTGTTCCCTCCATTCGTCAAAACGGAAAAGTAATAAGTAGGCCTACAGTAATCCAGATTCCTATTCAGTATGTCTCCTCTCTTATCTACTCTTCGAATCGCGTTGCTTCTAATTAGAACAAAACTGAACCCAAGAATATCATTAAGCACTATCGAAAACTACCTAAACTGCCATCCTTATCCATAGAACTAATTAACAGGGTTGTTCTCTGAGGCATGCAGCTAGAAAATTACATTTTCTCCCAAAAGCGGATACTTTTCTTTTCCCGGGAGTGTCTGGTATTGGGAGGTTTCACTATAAGTAAAGACACATTCATAATCTGGCGAAAATTTTACATTGAGTTTTGTCGGATCTTCAGGTTTTAAAGATCGAGAAGTTAAAAGAAAAACCTAGTTTTCAGAGGACGTAGACTGTCCTCTGTCTCACAGTCGCTTCCAGGCGAATTTACAAATCGACAGTGGGGAGAAATGGGTCTTCATTAGGGTTTTTTCAAAAATGTAGGATCTTCCGTGCATTTGTCTGGCAGCATGTCGTCATATGGGAGAAGGGAAGATAATGTATAAAATGGGGAGGCGGCGAAAATTTCAAATAATAGCGTGACGTCATTTGAGTACAATGACGATGGTACTGATGTACCCACAAATTATTGAAAAATCGTGGCGAAAGCGCGACTACGTTGTGTTGAGGGCTCTCAGAAATTGTCTCTTCTTAGGCTTCCTAATCAACCGTTTCAGACACACATCTGGAACGATAAGGTCGAAGCAGTTCCGGTAAAATATAAAGTGAAAAAACTCTTGGGATTCGTGGAATACACATTATCTACTAGCTACTTCCATGGATACAACAGCGATACAATCGATCCCGAAATATTCGAAGTTCCCTCAGGTAAGTCAGACATGTACCATGTGAGTTGCGAGCCCCCGAGGATTTTCTGAAATGACGATACAACCTGCTCGACATGAGTACCATGCGTGTTGCCTACTACGGGCTGGATTGCTGGCTTTTCTTTTCAGACTATGTAGTGGATAACACGCGTGGCACTCGTGTCGAGCAGGTTGTATCGTCATTTCAGAAAATCCTCAGGGGCTCGCAACTCACATGGTACTGTACCGACAATTCCAATAAATTGCCGGATTTGAACATAGTAAAAAAAATGTTGTGTCCCTCGGCCGCCAATACATAGCCGCCGCGGCTAGATATAGTTTACAAAGCTTAACTTTGACGGAAGTAGGCATTGGCGTTGAAAAAAATACTTTAACCCTCAAGGAATCGTTTATTTGGTAATTTTTTTCTGCAAGAAATAAAATGGGGAATACGGTTTTGCAATACAGACTTTTCCAATAGAGTTTCTAGTATGATGTACCTTAAAAAGCATGTATAATACATGCTTCTGTACAGAACTTTCGACAAACCCTAAAAACAAACTGAAAAGATAAATACGGTATACGCTCTGTTCGACAAAATTATCTCAAGTGATGTTTGGTCATTCTTTTTACAAAAAAGAAAAACAAACAAACAAACAAACAAACAAATGTGGTTTTGTGTAACGGATTTCTTCAGTATTTTTGTCAACGCTAAACCGTACTTTCGTCACCATTCAACTTGAACGCTGCGCCGCGAACGGGTGTCAGCGCTGGACTAGGAGGTGACCGCTTTGCCGTGCGGCGCGTGTTACCTACCTCGCAACCAATTTTGTTTATTTTCATGGGTTTCGAAATATTTTCTTGACACAGTCTAAAGCAGAAATTTTTCTTTGAGTGTTTCTGCATTGATGTCATTATGTGGCGAATTTCAATCCAACGTTTTCTGTTATTTCTTTTAGAGAACTTACAAAGAATCCCCCAAAAAATCATGACTCAAAAAAATTACAATATATTGCAAAATGCTTTTGAGATGTTGAAGTGACCTAAATTCAACCTACGGTAGATACTCTCAGCCCACAAAGTTTCGTTGGAAAATCTGGGGGCGGCCTGAAAACGTTCCCGTGACAAAAAGTTTGAGTATGGATTGGTATTGGATTGGTATGGGACGGTACACATCGGTATTGCTAGCGGTCTCTTGAGTCTCTCAGAGACTCGGAACGAGGTAAGCCGGTATGGGA
>Ga0058701_10003755_pt1 | contig 12131 bp, 6 predicted proteins | sample AgamicOrMae_FD_97039 | JGI IMG/M metagenome (GOLD analysis project Ga0058701, IMG submission 97039) | Agave microbial communities from Guanajuato, Mexico - Or.Ma.e | ecosystem: Host-associated > Plants > Phyllosphere > Phylloplane/Leaf | place: Guanajuato, Mexico | collected 2012-06-04 | reverse complement strand
TGGCATTCTAGTTCACTTTTTGCGCGTTTAGTTTATTCTGAGGTTTTCTTGGGACGCGGAAAGTAGAAGTCATGGACTCTTTCTTTCTCTTCAACTAAAAGAATGTATCGGCTGACACAGCGACAATACGTGATTTCTATTGGTGAGGAATAAGCTTCTCGCTAATATAGCAATTCGTATAGGTGGTCCAGCTATAGGCGTAGCTGTAAAAATCTGTACAGCAGTAATTAGTGCGGCTCGCGGTGCATCACCGATTTACTTTTCTACCTAAACGAATCGCTTCACTGGCTAAAAGGTTTTTTGAGGCACATTGCCCTGGAGCGACCCCATCATTTCTTTATTTTTAGTTTTGTTTCAACGAATATTTTTTTACGATATGGTTTAACCTACGCGATTTGCAATTTTCGACGTCTGAGTAACGAAAAAGTGCCGTCAAAGGGGCAGAACTTCAAACGGTCAGAAGATGGGAAATCTACGTACCATACAATCTATAAAATTTAAAATTCAAACCTACTGAATTCTACCCTAATCTTTATTATTGTATTGGAATAAACGACACAAATCCGCGTAGGAGGTGGCTTATGCCTCGCTCCGCTCGGCATCGTGACGATAGGTTAGGTAAAGTTTGCCTCATGATCGCTCCGTCGCCTTGGCAATGAAAGACCGAACACTAGGGGTAGAGAATGCGGCCTTGAAAATTGACAGAACAAGCTACAAAACATCTGAAGCTCTGGTTATTAGCTTCTCGTTTTTCACAAGTATCCCCAAAAACAGCATTCCCGCTTACCCATCTTTATTTCCCAGAAAAGGTATACTAATATACATTCATATTACTCGATTCTTGCAACCGAAAATAATACACCAACGAATTTTCGGATTCGACGTCGACTGACTGATTTATTTTAATTGCAAAAGCAAGCGGTCTAGAGAAAATGGAAATCTCGAGACACGGAGGTTTAATTAGGTCAGATGTGTTAAGGCTGGGTTAGCTTAAAGTAAGGTTACGCCAACAGTGCCACGCCGATTTTTAGCCTAAAGGGAAGAGTAAAAACAAGATTGCTGCAAACCCAAGCTTTTGAATTCATTTACAAGTGAGCAACCACGATTTTTTCAAACTAAATTCGATATGGATTAACGCGATTTAAGTCGAAATGCCGCGTTCGGATTTACAAAGGAGCAAAACGGAAATTAGCGAATCCGCGGCTTGATGCTGCGAATCAAACAGTTTAAGCAGCCGTGATTATCCATGAAAGTTCGGTTTGTGAAGCCAATAGTATTACCCTCAAAATCAAAGCTAAATTAAGCTCCCTTTTTAAAAAATAAGTAACGAAAAAACTCCTGAGACATGAGTGTATTTTCGACAAGTTTCGAAATGGCGGGTTCATTTTTGAGAACGCAGTGAATCAGTGATTCACTGTAAAACATGGTTTACACGTTATTAAATCACTTCGCAGACCTATAAAAAATCGACCTGTTTCCAGTTGAAACTTTGTGCTTTTTCCCAATTATAATCTTTCTCCGAAACACCATCAGATCCCGATCAACGAATGCCGTTTGGGTATTTGATAGGCGCGGAATGTAAAACATGACATGTCCGTGGAATGAAAGGGTGACCATAAAACGAAGTCCCTGAAATCGTCTCAGCGACGAGGTTTTCACTTTGACGACGAATACCTCCGACATTAATAATGGACTACAACTTTAATTCCTACGAGACTGAATCCTTTGGAAAAAAAATTTAAAGTCGAAAATAGAGAGTTTGGCATAGGAGACTAATTCTTTTATTCACGGAAAAAAATATGATGATTACGAAAACTTTTTCCCTGTGTCTCGATCGATGCCGAAAAAAACATAATTCGCCCAAAACACTACAGTGCTATTCAATTCTGATCCTCATACGTTCGACCAAATTATGGTGCAATCGAAACGAAGATGTAAAATTAAAATCATTGGATCAAGAATTGAATAGGCGACTGTTTGATTTTACTAAGCTAATTTAGATGCCCTGTGTCTCGCTCCGGCGACTTGGTGGATAGCAAAAGTTAAGAAAAACGAAATCTTTAAAATTTACGGTAATCAAATAGTTTTTATTGCTTAGGCAACGCTACTGTTTAGAGGTTTATTCATTCCTCGATCAATTTGGTGAATCAAAATTCAACATTAACGATTATTATTGGATCGGCTGGTTCTGGATTTTGGACTGATTTACGGTGAAACCGATTGGGGTAATACTTATCGTGCCTTTACTTCATACCACATCTTGACATTGCGCGAGTTAGACAACCCACCGTGCAGGGATGTAGTGCGGGTTGCCGAGCTGCGAATCATCATAACGAATGCGAATCACATGTAGCATGCGTCGCGAGGCATGGCCTTTTAACACCAAACCTGCTTTTTTGCGTGCCCCAAATTTTGGACAATTTGCACAACGCAAAAACCCTTGAACGGCTGCTACCCTGAATGAGAAAGTTTTCCTAATCCTTTTACGTATTTCCCTCTTCTTCTCACCCCCCTTCATGCTCCCACGCTATCCTTTTCACCCACTCCCGGCCACTACGTGGCATTCGGAAACAATCCCCGGGCACACTATTTTCCTTTCTCAACTCAATGAGTGGGAGAAGGATGAGGATGAATGTTCAGAACATACCGTTATCCAAAAACGGTGGAATAGCGTAAAGAGAAAAATGTTACCAGTAGCTAGCAAGTAAGCGAAGTTATTTCCAAGTTCCCAGGAATTTGGAGAAATTCTCTCACACTGAACATTTTAGGAATTTTACCAAAATATCGGATACCGGTAGTTTGTGCCCCGGTGTAAAAACCCCCTATTCAAGTTGTGGATATGCATAACTTACGGACGCCAATTGTGGATATCCTTTATTTGTGGCAAAGAAGTTAGGGATATGCCTTAATGGTGGATCGAAAGTTGGGGATGCCCAACTCGCGCATCAGGAAGTCAGGGATATCCATTATTTTAATTGTGGAGGTTATGGATCTGCCCACTTTGTGGATCTTGAAGTTACAGATATCCCTTATTAGTGGTTTGGATGTTGAGTTTTGCCTTATTTGTGGATCTGTAAGTTAAGGATATCCCTAATGCGTGGTTTGCAAGTCAAGGATAAGCTAATTTTAGGGATCCACAAGTTAGGTATAATCCTTATTTGAGGTTTGGAAGTTCAGAATTGCCTTATTTATGGCTCTTCAACTTAAATATGTAGCCCCGACCGGCATAGGTACGCTTCAGTTTGAACTACTCTCGACCCACTCCTTTTCATTTTTCAATTTATTGCTCCACTGGTGAAAGCGCTACGGCTTAAGGTCGCAGATGATACCCTTGCCGGTATTTTTTTTAATCTAGACTCATGGCTCGATTTATTTTACATATAGTAATGGATTTCCATAGAAAAAAAAAAGGGTGGGGACTTCATTGGGGACCTCGAGGTCTCCGATGACGTCCTCTTTTTGGTGCAAGTGGACACCTTGGTATGAAGGAAACCGAGCCATCGATCTAGATTATTTAAAAATTGCCTGTAAGGGTGTCATCGGGGACCTTCTCTGCCGTAGTGCTTAACACCAGTGGGGCAAATTGTAAAATGGAAAGGGGAATGCATTCACCAAACTATCTTGAGTCAAAAACAATCCGAAGCGCCAATTTAATGCGAACATATTTGATTTCCAGGGACCTGGTGCATTTTCAACCTAGTGCAAGAAAGACAATTTACGAAGAATGAACACATACACACGGCCGCGCACTTCCACCCAGCCACAGCCGAAAAGCTCACTCATGAGAGTCTTACTTTAACGGCTCACTCGACTTTATTCTGCACGTACATTTACTTGTAACTCCTAATTATAGGCTTTTATAAGTTATAGTTATATGTTGTCGATCTCCTTGAATTGTGGAGAAAAGTTGTGGTTCCCCATAACGATTCGATCCCCTAATTAAGGGTGTGCTCAATATGATCCCCAAAGTGAAGTACGCGTATATTAGTCATACACAGGAGCGCGAAAGTACGGATTCGGATAAACAACAGCTATAATAGTACCGGTAAACGTGAAGTTCAGCAACATATATTAATATGGTGGGATCTGGGATGGGTGAATACATCCACGAATAGTGGACATCCACAAAAAATGTGATACAGAAGTAAGGGGTCCGTAAGTAGGGGATACCCACAAATATAAGGAATTCCTTAATTAGGGATATTCCTTTTTCGTGGAAGGGATACATAAATAAGGGATACCTAAGTTAGGGATATACATAAATTATGGATACGAAATCGGCCCTTTTAATGGATCCTTAATTTATATATATTCACAAGCCCTAGTAGGGGATTTTTACACCGGGGATGTGGGTATTGAGTTAATCGCTTTCTTTGAGCGAGAGGATTTCACCGCATTATTTTTCATTGCTACCTGCCAGTTAAACGAATTTGTTTCTTCACTGCATTTTCCATAACGAAACGGAACAGCAGTTTAAGGCGGCTCTTCAGCTATAGTTAACTCTACCCAAAAAGTGCTGTGTCACAATTTAAGCGTGCTTGACCAAAGACCGGGAGCCCACTCGAAATTTATCAGCCACGCTATCTCTGATCGTTGTGAAAGTGTCCGAACGCGATACTGAACAGGAAACGGCTGATATCGACATAAAACTTTTAACTCATTTAAATTTAAAAGCCTTTCCAATCATTACAATGATATTTTCACATGCGTTTAGATCAGGCGTAAGGCCGCCCCTTTACGCTGGACGACGGCAGCAGGAAGTCATCGTGAGTTTTGAGAATTTTCGATTAGGCTACCGGAAATTCCAAGTTTCAGTAAACTGTAAAAAACGTTAACACAGTCCTTTAAAATAAAGACTTCCAAATCTTGATCGGGCATGGATTTAAACAGTAGCGGGGCGAACTTCCATTCTAATAAGTACCTAATCCCTCTGCCCTCCGATTCCGTAACGAGCAAATCCAACTTCCCTTCTTTAGCGGTGAAACCATATTTTTATTAAAATAACGGATCCAATGAAATACACACAGGTTATTCCTCTCTTCGGAGAACGAAGAAAAAACAAAACCATATTTTTTGAGAGCAAGCCAGAATGTTTAATCGGCCAATACAAGTCAATTTTCGATTGAACAACTTGTTCAGTACACGCGTATACTCACGGAGTAAAAAATCACCTTTCAAATGTACTTAGCCTCCACGCAGTCTGAAACATCGAGTGAAAAAATCTAAATACACAAAGCTTATCAAAACAGGCGAGGATGGCAAAATTCTTTGCTAAATCAAATCATCCACAAGTGGATACTATTATACTACTAAGCGTTTTTGACACAATAACTTCCTAAGATGGAACCTACTCAAACTAATAAAAACGTTCCATCCCTCTTGTGGGACATCCACAGACAAAACACAATCTAAGCTGTCAAATAATATCAAATGATGAAAAGCCCAAGGCACTGTCTTCCATATCAAGATATAGATATAGGGGTTTACCCTGATACATCGTTCTGATTCAACCAAATTACAGCAAGTAGGCAAACCAAATGGATAAATCACCATCGGCAGACACGACTGATCAGGTTATATCCGAAATAAACGGTGAGGGGAGATATCACTTGGCGAACATCGGTTTACATAAATGTGGCCGTCGATTCTTCTTTCACTACGAAAATGCTCAGCTCGAAAAGGACTATAAACGGGCAGAAACAGCAATGTGCCAGTACTTGGCATCAGCCCTACTTCCGCGAAGCTTTAGTAATGCTTGAACAAGTAACGGCACAGGATTGTCTCTGGAACAAAACAAGGGTCTACGACGCCACCAAACAGTGAGTTTTTGATGCAATTAATTAGGATCCAGTCAGGCTTAAAATGGCTCTAGTCCACAAGTCGCACACATCGTACAGGTGGATTTCCTGAGGGGGTCGGGACACGGCACATCTAAGGAACGGTACTATCGCTCCTCGAGTATCGACACTCTAAAAAAAGAGTATCGCTGAGGTTTACTTCTGTTTGGTTTGAGATATGGGCATTGGTACTGTTTGTGGGAGCTGCAGGACACATCATCCCTCAACACAACAAAGCACTACAAAGTGTAACATTAAACTCTGAGGTATTTACGGCATAACATACTGCAAAATTAATAATGTATTAATCCTATGTCTAGATTTGGTACATGATGACTAAACTTAGCAAGTTATTACATTACACACACATCTTTGTATCTACACACAAATAAGTGGACAAACATGAACTATTCCTATCTTATACCCGACAAAAATAGATTATCATCGTTCTAAATATATATTTATATATGTATATTCATGTATGTATATACATGTTAGTATATGTACAAACAAAACCCTTACACAGAATGTTCCACGTCTAGGAACTGTACTTCATCCTACATGGATCAAATGCTTGTTTAAAATCAAATCATTTACAGTGGTTATGGTGTTCTACTATTCACTCAGCAAAATGTCATAACCAAGCTCACAAACACAAAAAAAGTGATAAAAAGCAAACTGTTGAGTTGTCTCTGAAAAAGAAACTATTAAGCCTGCTTCTTATACACACCATATTGGTACAAACAGCTCAACAGAAATGCCCACATTAAATACTTGCAACAGCTTTTAACGTAAAAAAAAGGGGAACAAAAAATGTCTACAAAGAGTGTTGAAATGTATCAGGCACAAGACCTACATTAATATGGCATAAATAATTCATACCCGCAATGAGAACGCTATAGATTCTTACTAACCTCGGCTTACGCCACGTTTCACTTGACCCACTGTCTAATACATCAATAAATACTACGAAGAATACTTACCTACCCCATTTTAATTATCTTACTCGTCAGACTTTTCCTTCGCCTAACCGTATGAGTAACTCCCATGCACATTTTCAGGTATTGTTCAAAAAGAAGCGTTTATATTCACACGTTAGTACAATCCTTTCGCTCAATATAGGAGAATTTCCATGACGCAATGCATTCATCTGTGGAATCGTAACCATGCCGTCATTTAACCAAATGCAAAATATTTCGACTGCGAATGATAACTCCAGCAAACTGTAAATACGCTCAGAATAAGTCACTTGGAGGAACTTAACCCACATAAAGAAGTGCCTTAAAAGTTGATAGACTAGTCACTCCGAAAAGGGTTGAGCTCCGATCAACCACGGAACAATATTGAAAAAATCATTCTTAATCATCTCCAGTATTTGATCGTACCTCAAACCCTTCCGGAGTATTTCATGTTCACCATTTCATAGCGAGCGATGTTATCTGCTCCAACATTGTTGCATATCTTCTCCCACATATTTGATACATCCTGCTTGACATAGGATGAACTGTACCACAACTGCAATACACGAGGAAAAATAAATATTGAAACTGATTATTGTAACTGTAAAGAATGGTAACAATAGTAAAACAATTCATTGACGAATGAAAATGAAGAGACACGCATGCGTTAACTAAACTGTACAACTGTTTGAGTTCATTGTTTACGATACGTTGAATAGCAACGAGGATTATTCGGAAAGTTTGTTTACAAGAAACTGATAGACTGCAAACCCAGACACACTCGTTTCGTTATTGTATGATTGGAATAAATCGCAACGAATTAAAAACTGCTCTGATCCACAGGTTGGACTCCGTAAAAATTGTCTACGAGTTCGACGATTCCACAAGTTCACATGGCTCCATTTCGTATGGAAGGCACTTTGGCTAAGTATGATTAAGCAACAACTGATGAAGCATCTTACATTGTTGAAAGTAAACTTACAAAGAAAATAATAAGGGACCAACATGACATCAATAACACAATTTCAGTCGAGCTCAAACTTGATAAATCGGGACAAAATCATAAATAATTCGCTCGACATAATTAAGAGCTACGTCAAATGTACCCGTTTTGGAGATTAACAATACAGCTTTAATGGTCATCAAGTTAACATGAAATGCAGTATCGTAAATCAGATCGGCTTTGACTGAAGAAATTCTCCTCCCCTTTCAAGATGCAGTCAAAATCACCTGTCTTTTGAGACCGGCTTTCAGTAGTTAATACCATAGAAACCATCGTCATAAAAGTAATGCGCATCTCTGCCGACCTTTTGTCCTATTCACGCCAACATTTTGGTGTCTATTGCGGATGATACTTGAAATTTAGGCGAAGTGGGGAGGACGAATAGCAGAGAGAGATCGCCCGTCTACCTGCCTTAGCATTTCCTCGACAGTGTTGCCAGATTTCGCGATTTAGTAAAATTTCACCGCGGTCGACTTGAGAGCCACTAGAGATAACCCAGCATGTTTGGTATGTTTTGGATCGCTTTTGAGCGACGCAATATTAGTGTTAATATCTGGGTTATCTCCACCGGCTAAAACGTTCACCGCGTTCAAAAGCGACCATGTCGCGAAATCCGGCTCACTGTTCCTTACTCATTTGCTAGTTAACAACTGCCCAGCTTAATACGACTTATTCCCATGTAAAACTGCCGCCCTGCCGACGAGAAAACAAGGAACTGGAAACCTTCTAATCTACAGAGCCAGGTCATTCATAAATACAAGGGGAAGGAAACAAAAAAAATATTTGGCCTTAGTGATATAGTATAGCTACTGTACCAGTGTATAACAATGCCTCTGCCTCTGATAAAATAGCGAGGTGCGCTGTAAGAGCAACTTACTAAAACTACAGCGAAAAAATTGTGATGAGGCGACGCCAGTCAAAAATGCAAACTATCAACATAAATCCTAACGCAATGCTCAAGTTTCGGGTTGAAGCCGTTCTTGGACGTGAAGTGAACGTTCTAAATGCGTCATGCAGCCACATTCCCTCCTCTCCTCACATTCTCTAGACGCTCACTTCTGCACAGCAGAAAAAAAAACACATCAGAAAAATACACTAATAAAAAATGGCGGCTGGTGGCTTCGTTGAGTGAAAAGGTGCCTCGAACCTGTCGGCCAAAAATAGCAACAAAAACTCAATTGAAATAAGTCGCTGAGAGGCCGTCGGCCACACGACGCTGAAAATGCTAGGTTTTCAGCCGCTCCAGATTATGTCCCGTTAGTCCTTTCACGCGTCGACATGGACCTGAAAACTTGCGCAACGTTGCGCAATACTAAAAATAACCTCTAAAAAAAGGGCGCGCTAAAAAAAAAGGGGGTTATTCAAAGTTTAAAATTTTCCGAACCGTAATGAATTTCGCAGTTTTGTCAGACTGATCGATCAACCTTAACAGACTATTCTACAGAGGCTTGTCTATATCCGGTAGCTTATAGTGCATCATTTGGTAAGGTGGGCTGGTGGGGGATTGTGCCACGCCGCTACTGTTGGTCCCCGACGAGCGGCCCCTCCGCCTCTGAGGCAGGATGCCGCGCCGAGCCATGTAGAAGCGGATGGTTGAGATGGGGATGTTGAAGCGGTCCGAAACCGTTTGGAAAGTTGAACCTTTCATGACACATTCCGCTGCCTGCCTGAGCTCGTCTTCCGAGCGCCGCACCCTCGCCTTGCCGGGGCTGGCGTTCAGCTGCATACTTGAGTTCAGGTCAATGATGACGTCCTCATAGTCCGTAGCTGCCCCGAAGGTCGGGGTCATCAGACATGTCAGGTTTTCCACCGGGTGCTGCTGCATGCGCACAGCTGGAAACAAAAATGACCGAGTTACGACAGTCAAGGCTAGAAACGCACCAGCAAATCTGTCCCATATCGGCGAAAGCAAAATTCGGTAAAAATGGTTCGGTGTGAATCTCAATTCCGCTTACCTCCTATTTGATTATCGTGGAGTATGCCAGAATACGGGGACAGATTTGTAGGAGCATTCGATTCAAGACAAGAGACTCATAACATTTAACATCCAGCTTAACGCTTTGTTCGTTCATGCAGTACAGAAGAGCAACTTTTAAGAAATCAACGATTTTGTACGAGAGATCGCCGCGAATGTTTGAGAATGAGTTCGGTACCTCTACGGAGGGTTGGAAGCGCTTATAGTATCTCCTTGTGAGAGAAATCTTACCTTCTCCGTCATTGCTTGTGAAAACTATGCGATAATAAGGAAAATGAAAACTGTACTGCGGTACTTCTGCACCCATATCTTTATTGTGCTAGAGACTAATAAACTACAAATAGGGTTAATATATTGCACTTAAAAAGACTTTGGAGTACAATGGTGTTTTACAATACTAACACTGACGAAAAAAAATTGGGTAATTTGTACTTGTGATAGTTGTTAGCGTCGCGACTAGACTGTCAAATTAAAAGGCACCTTTACGGAGAGAAAAACGTTTGTTAGCAGGAACAATCCCATTTTATCATAGCCAAAAAATGGTTACCTCAGCTACTTGCGCATCAACATTTCGCTTTGGCAACAACCTTTCTCTCTCCCTGACGATATACTGTACTTGAGAACAGCAAATCGGGTTCATAAGGCGACCAATAAAGTTGGCATACCGACCCCGCTTTAGGCCCACATTGATCACAGATGTCGCGGGCTCAACCTATGGTTGCAGAGACAATACAACCTTAGCTCAACCTGGAAGCCCAAAGTTAAAAAATTTTACCATAAATAAGAGGGAACAGCCCTTGAGAGTAATCAGCCCCCGAGGAATCGACAAAAGACATTATCTTTGGACTGCCAGAAAAGAGGAAAGATTTGGTAACAAACACTAGAGGTACTGTACATACGGTGGGGTCGATACTATTACAAAAATACCAATTGATTTCTACTCCTTGCTTAGTCTTTCCGGATCTAGAAATGTACTTATCTCACAGGAACTAGAGTAACATCGAGACGAACTAATAGAAATTTATACAAATGTACATTTAACCTTTAGTCTTACCAGTCTTTTAGTTTCACGGAGTATGTCGGAATATTTTCAGAAATTTGTACAAAATATTCAGATGGCAAGCAGTTACGATTCGTACAGTCGCCTTCAATAATCGAAAAAATTAAAGAAAGGGTAAAGCTTCATAAACGAGACCTTAAAAAGAGACACGCAAATTCTCCAGAGGTCGTAAATTGACCAAAATTGATTTAAGACCATCGTTAAAAACCGATCTAGACGAGGATCATTTTGTTGACCTTCCACACACATCTCCATCTCATCCCTTTTCACTATTTGCAGTAGAGAAATCTTCTCTAAATGCTTATATTACAAAAACCCACGGCACTACGAATGAGATAGGCAGCTTAAAAACAAAGCAAACATCTAAACTAATTATCACGCTGGTTAAAATAAAAAATAACTAATAAATACGGTATATTCAGGTCTAGTAACGAACCTCAAAAAAGGTTCTGTGACTTAGAGCAAATTAAACGCTCAACCCATCACTGAATCTGGTAGAACTTGTAAAATATTCGATCAGAGTAATTCAGTGATAGGTTAAACACGACAAAGCTTTAAATAAGATAAATTACAGCTGAGGGAGCAAAAGCATCAGCCAACTGCTTATTTGGGTACAGAAGAGACAGCTTCCCTAAACTGGGTACAAATGAAAAAGTTTCCAATTAAAAAAAAAGTCATAAAGCTCACCCCTTGGCAAACATGTGATGGGAAGTTTACTCCAGCAAAAAGAAATTATTAATAAAAACAGTTAAAAAATTACGAGATATTAATTAAGATCGGCTGATTTTCAAAGCGTTTTCAGTTTAAGTAAAGCTGATGTCATATCTCTGGAAATAACTTCCGCGTGGCTTAAGCGTTAGTAGCGCCTAAACGAAATTTCAAAGCCGGAGATCGGAATCGAACCAAGGACTCTCTAATTTCAATTCTATTTGCGCTTCAGCAGTGAACGATCGCGGTGCCGATTATATGTACGTATATTGACGCACGCATCCTTGAAAGTAATTAATTTATCTAAAGTGGCTTTTTAACGCCTAAAACAAATTGTTGCTAAACGGTTGAGATTGCATAGAAGTCACATCAGTTTCCGACTCATTGCTATCGTCCACGTCTGACTGTTCACTATCGCTGTCCTCGGAGTCCTCCCCCTCCTTTCCCCTGTCGCCCTCCTGGGCCGCCATGGCCGCCGCCCCCTCCCCCGGGTCTCCACCCTCCGCGTCGTCCGTATTCGGCCTCCTCTCCAGATGATCGTTCTCTGACGAACTTTCCAGGTCTATCTCCAGCGGCAACGACTCAGGCT
>Ga0058701_10003754_pt1 | contig 12132 bp, 4 predicted proteins | sample AgamicOrMae_FD_97039 | JGI IMG/M metagenome (GOLD analysis project Ga0058701, IMG submission 97039) | Agave microbial communities from Guanajuato, Mexico - Or.Ma.e | ecosystem: Host-associated > Plants > Phyllosphere > Phylloplane/Leaf | place: Guanajuato, Mexico | collected 2012-06-04 | reverse complement strand
TGTTAACATACTGCTTAACTGTCTTTTTATCAATTCAAACGCCGTAACAATTGCCGCTTCAAAAATGCGGCATCCGTTCTTGTAAAATTTCATCGATTTAAAGGCACTACTGAAGTAGCCTAAAGCTACTTTTTATTTAGATAATCTATCTAAACTATTTATCATACGCTTTCTTTTCTGATAAAAATACAGTTATGGCACACTTCGGACGGCATACAACATTCTGGTACCGGCACCATTTTTTCCCAGGAAACATTTAAACACTTCATGACACGATTGCTGATCGCCTGTATCACAGATTAATTTCAGATGAAAATTAGTTATGTTAGCTTGGACGCATCTAATTTTATATATTAAAAAAACTCAGAACTATCACAATTATTTAGATGCGTAGAATGTATTCGACATTAAGACGTCTTTATCTACAAAGTTAAAGGTGACGTCGAAATGTCGTCGATCGATTGTCAGTACAACAGCGTCGAAGTAATCTTGTTCTTACAAAAATTATGAAGGTTAGCTGTAGCAGCCATTTTTTGTGTCATCGGAAGCTCTTGTAGATATTGGTGTGTTCTGTTCTACAAAGCTTTCATAACTCAAACGCATGAAATTTCATGCACCGTATACACAATACGTATGCACTCCTTCGCTTTTTGTGTAACAAACGTTCACATCAAACGTTATTTCTTGTACTAAAATTAATAGACACCCTGGGGCGAAACAAAGTAGAACGAAGGTCCTACAAGAGACGGACTGGAATAGAGCTTCACCTACAAAATAATTATAGCTTGTTAATAATTTAATTTCCGATATCATGAACGGTCTCTGCTTATCGATGATAAGGTCCAACGCATACATTCCTTATCAATAGAGCAACCTAGCAATGATCGGGAACTTGAATCATTGATTCCAATCGAATCTAAAGAACATTCTTCCTCACTCTTAGGCTGTCCCCTTGCAGGGCTTTTCCCACCCTTTAAAACGTGACTAGATAAACGAAATTGAGATGAACCCGTTTCTATACCACTTCAAATGTATTGCGAATCCTGAAATGAGAAGTAACAAATTTTCATTTTAATATCACAAATATAAAGTCTTTTAATCAGGGTGTCTATCTAGTTGGACACAGTGGGCAGGTAAAAACGGTGAGCTTTTGTGTCACGAGTGTGTTTGAAGGTTGTAGTGCCGTTTTCTGGGTGAGCGGCGAGAGGGGCGGCGGGACATGGCCCAACAACTCGTGGCTCGAATTCGGAACGGTACAGCGATGTCACCCGAGTAGTACTCGTTTCCCCGAGGGAGATGTGAGAAGCGTTGGCCCTCCGGGTCTGCATGACTCGCTGGTTGATCTGTGCCGATGACACCCCGGCTACCGGCAAAGGATGCTGAGGAGAGGACGTTATGCTGGAGGACCGGAAATCGCTCTGCTTCTGAAAACAAATCAATGGCTTATTCAACTCAGTCATTCGAAACTACGCAGTAAAACGAAACACCTGTCTTGGAGGATTCTCGCCTGTTTACGGTGTGAAGATTTGGGCAGGTGAGAATGCCTCTAAAGCCATTTCCACCTGATTCGGGTTAGTTCGTGTTTTGGTATATTTTTTTTTAAAGATAGACCTATGCCCAGCCACATCAGTGAAAAAACTATCGCCGACACTTTTTGAATTCAAAAGGTATATTAGTTATTAGTCATAATTAATTATATGGCTGAACATTGATCAATCTTAAAAAACAGCCGAAGTGCGTCCTACCCCTGTGTTAGTTTCACACCAAAAATACGTACGAACTTCCTAAAACAGGTGTTTCTTTTTTACCGTTTATCTTGAGTGCGTGGGTCTTATGTGTCGTTTACTCTCTGAGGCTTTCAGTGATTTTATGTCGTTTGACGCATAGGCCTACGGGTATTTCTAAGGGTATACGTAATTTAGGTTAAAACAATATGAGACTGTTGCGTACGGTACTCAATAGAATCACCCAAGGACAATGAACTTGCATGCAATCTACAAATGAAATATTTATCGTTGACTTTTCCAAAATGTGGACTATATCACGACGTTTTCTAGTCAATATTTACTTACATAAAATTGTCCGCCGATGAGTGCAGGGTCCTGCTGGACGGGGGTGGACCAATTCCGTCTGCCACTGGACTGCTGCGTTGTATGTTGCACCTGAGTCTGGTGTAGGATCTGCTGTTGGTGTTGTTGCTGGTACTGGACCTGTTGCGAATGGTGAATCTGCTGAGATTGCTGAATCTGCTGGGTATGGTGTTGAGTCTGGCGCTCGTGTCTAGAGCTGGAGGACTGAATCTCATGGTGCTGCTTACTGGACTCTCCGCTAACGATGGCGGACACTCCAGCATTCTGGCGGTGAAGAGCACTAAGACTTTTACGGTCCTGACTTTGGGAAGAATTGCTGATGAATGGTCCGCTCTCGCAGAGATTGCTGATGCTCTTCCTCTGTGCCGAAGCAGCTAAGGAGATTGTGTGAAGTGCCTCTGTCGAAGAAGTGGCTCCTTTTCGGTGAAGCACAGCGTTGCTGACGTCTGCTGAAGACGCTGAAATGACGTTTCGTCTTTGATGACCACCTGACCGGAGGCTGGAACTGTCAGTGACACTCTCTCCTGACAATGCCTGACGAAACTCACTGCTGCTGGAGTGGCTGCCGGATCGACGAGTCTCAGCGGAGTGAGCACTACTTGACCGCGAAGCCTCGTGCGATTCCTTATGAGATGATTCGGTTCTGGAAGAACTTTCCTGGTGCGAGCGAACCCCCGAAGTCTTTGTCTCAGTGGTTGTCCTAGTCGTCGTCACCTTTGTGCCGTCCGCCAGGACCTTCGTATCGGTTGATTCCTTTGTATAGGTTTTGGAAGCCTGGTCTTTAGCTGCGTGATCGGCAGACCTTGTATGTGATACGCTGCGGTCTTCAGATAGGTTTATTTGAGAGTCCATGCGTCCGCGGACGGTCCTCACGGGAGAATCGTTAATTTTGACGAACGATTCTTTGCTTGTAGTCTTCGTTTCCATTGATCCAACACCAACCCTGAGGTGATCTTCAGTCTTCTTTATTTCTGCTCTCTCGCCTTTGACTACCTTGTATTCGCTCTGAAGCGTAGTTCGACCCTGGAATGTGCCTTCAAGTTTGAGGTTATCCTCTGGTTTCTTTGCAGGAGATCGCTCGACCGTAGTGAGAGAGTAGTCTTGTTTTGTGCGGGAGCTTCTGTCGAAGGTTCCCTCCATTTTAAGATTGTCAGGATGTTTGACTATAGGGGCCCGGCCTCCAGGTCCTACTGGGCTTTTTTGGGGACGATCGAAGTCGCCCTCCATTTTCAGGTTATCTGGATGTCGGACAGTTGGTGCCCGACCGCCTGGGCCAACAGGGGATTTTTGTGGTCGGTCAAAATCGCCCTCAAGTTTCAGGTTATCAGGATGCTTAGTGATGTGTGGCCGATCTCCGTTGATATACCGCTTGTAGTCACTCTTCGTGGTCATGTCTACAAACTCTCCTTCAACCCTCAAGTTATCTTCTCTCTTGTGTACCTCCACTCGTTCTGCTTTCGTCGCCGTGTAGTCATCACGAGACCGAGATATTTCCCATGCCCCTTCCATCCGAAGATTGTCTTCATGTTTCCTGACTTCTACCCTCTCACCCTTTGTAGCCCTGTAATCATCACTTGTGCGGGTTTGCTCAAACCTTCCTTGTTCAACCTTGAGGTTATCCTCGTGCTTCCTTATCTCTCTTCTTTCTGCCAGAACTGCCTGGTAGTCATTGCGGGTTGTTCTGTTGTCAATGAATTCACCCTCCATTTTGAGATTATCCTTGTGCTTTACAATCGTTGCTCTTTCACCTGGTTTCACTGGGGTCTTTTCACGCTTGGCAAAGTCGCCCTCCGGTTTCAAGTTATCAGGGTGTTTTATTATAGGAGCTCTTTCACCCCTCTTGACAGCCTCACGTTCTCTCTTGACGAAATCGCCTTCAGGACGCAGATTGTCGGGGTGTTTAACAATGGGCGCACGTTCTCCAGGCCTAACTGGACTGCGTTCACGTTTAGCAAAGTCACCTTCTGGATACAAGTTGTCAGGATGTTTGACTATTGGTGCTCGACCTCCAGGGCCAATCTTCTCTGGTTCTGGCCTTATGAAATCTCCTTCGGGCTTCAGGTTGTCCTTCGGCTTGATAGGTTTCGGTCGTTCCCCAGGCCCAACCTTTTCAGGCTTAGGTCGTTCAAAATCTCCCTCGGGCCTGAGGTTATCTGGATGTTTCACTATAGGCGCCCTTTCTCCAGGTTTAACAGGGGTCTTTTCGCGTTTGGCAAAGTCACCCTCGGGCTTCAAGTTATCGGGATGTTTGATGATTGGAGCTCTTTCGCCCTTCTTAACCTCTTCGCGCTCTCGCTTTGCGAAATCACCTTCTGGTCGAAGGTTGTCCGGATGTTTGACAATAGGCGCCCGTTCACCTGGCCGCACAGGACTTTGCTCGCGTTTAGCGAATTCGCCTTCAGGGTACAAGTTGTCGGGATGCTTTACTATTGGCGCTCTTCCTCCTGGACCGACCTTCTCTGGTTCCGGTCTCACGAAGTCTCCTTCAGGTTTAAGGTTATCCTTCGGCTTGATGGGTTTTGGTCGTTCACCTGGTCCAAGCTTCTCAGGTTTAGGTCGCTCGAACTCTCCTTCTGGTCTGAGGTTATCTGGATGTCTTACTTGGGTAACTTTTTCAGCCTTGTAGTATCTATAGTCGTCGCTTGATCGTGTGTCAACGAACTCGGCCTGCTCTACTCGGAGATTGTCTTCATGTCGAGTAATCTCTCTTCGTTCTGCCACGACCGCTTTATAATCATCCCGCGATCGAATATCGATGAATTCGCCTTCTGTTCGGAGATTGTCTTCATGAATGGTCACTTCCACTCGTTCACCTCGTTGGCCTGTGTAGTCATCACGGCTTCGGATGATCGTGAATTCTCCGTCAGCCTTCAGATTGTCTTCATGTTTGACAATGGCTGCACGCTCTCCCGGTTTCACCGGGACTAGTTCCCTCTTTGCGAATTGTCCCTCGGGCTTGAGGTTATCTGGGTGCTTGATGATTGGAGCCCTCTCTCCTGGCTTGACTGGAGTACGCTCACGTTTAGCGAAATCACCTTCCGGCCTCAAATTGTCCGGATGTTTCACTATCGGCGCTCTCTCACCAGGTCTCACTGGACTTCTCTCGCGTTTGGCAAAGTCTCCTTCCGGTCGTAGATTATCAGGATGTTTCACTATAGGTGCTCGCTCACCCGGCCGAACTGGACTTCTCTCGCGTTTTGCAAATTCACCTTCCGGTTTGAGATTATCAGGATGCCTAACTAGAGGAGCTCTCTCGCCTGGTCGCACAGGACTTCTCTCACGTTTGGCAAACTCACCCTCTGGTTTGAGATTATCAGGATGTTTGACTATAGGTGCTCTCTCGCCAGGCTTGACAGGAGTTCTCTCACGCTTAGCGAACTCTCCTTCGGGGTACAAGTTGTCGGGATGTTTAACGATCGGCGCTCGGCCGCCAGGGCCAACTTTCTCAGGTTCTGGCCTTACGAATTCTCCTTCAGGCTTCAAGTTATCCTTCGGCTTGATAGGTTGCGGCCGTTCACCGGGTCCAAGCTTCTCCGGCTTAGGGCGTTCAAACTCCCCTTCAGGTCGCAAGTTGTCAGGATGTTTAACTATTGGCGCCCTTTCCCCAGCTTTCACAGGACTGCTCTCGCGCTTGGCGAATTCACCCTCAGGTCTCAAATTGTCTGGATGTTTTATTATGGGGGCTCTTTCTCCCTTCTTTACCTCTTCTCGCTCTCGTTTAACGAAGTCTCCCTCTGGACGCAAGTTGTCCGGATGCTTCACAATAGGTGCTCTCTCACCAGGCTTAACAGGGGTTCTCTCTCGCTTGGCGAATTCCCCTTCCGGCTTGAGGTTGTCAGGGTGCTTGATAATCGGAGCTCTATCAGCAGGACCGAGTTTTTCCGGCTCTGGTCGAACAAAGTCTCCTTCTGGTTTAAGGTTGTCGACGGGCTTGATCGGCTTTGGTCTCTCCCCGGGGCTGACCTTTTCGGGAATCGGCCTCTCAAATTCTCCCTCAGGTTTAAGATTGTCGGGATGTTTCACTGGAGTAACCTTTTCCGCCACAACGTGTTTATAGGCATCGCTGCTTCTAATGTCAATAAATTCAGCTTGTTCGATGCGTAAGTTGTCTTCGTGTTTCGTAATTTCACGCCTTTCGGCAACAACTGCTTTGTAATCATCTCGTGAGCGATGATCAATGAATTCTCCCTCAGTGCGGAGATTGTCTTCCCGGATGGTGACTTCAACGCGTTCAGCACGTTGGCCAGTGTAGTCATCCCGACTTCTGATGACAGTGAATTCCCCATCTGTTTTGAGGTTATCTTCGTGCTTAACGATAGCCGCACGCTCTCCTGGCTTGACAGGAACGAGCTCTCGCTTCGCAAATTCGCCCTCTGGTTTGAGGTTGTCAGGGTGTTTGATTATAGGAGCACGTTCGCCCTTTTTAACTTCTTCCCTTTCGCGTTTCACAAAGTCGCCTTCAGGCCGAAGATTATCAGGATGTTTGACAGTTGGTGCACGCTCACCACGAGGCAATGGCTCCTTTTGTGGGCGTTCGAAGTCTCCTTCGGGTTTAAGGTTGTCATGGGGTTTGACAGGTTGTGGTCTCTCGCCTGGAGTAACCTTCTGAGGTTCAGGACGGACGAATTCGCCTTCTGGACGCAAGTTGTCCGGATGCTTGACTGGAGTAACACGTTCAGCAGGTCTTACCGGTTCGAGTTCTCTGCGAGCAAAATCTCCCTGCGGCTTCAGGTTGTCTGGATGTTTGATGATCGGGGCGCGATCTCCTTTCTTTACTTCTTCTCTTTCACGCTTGGCAAAGTCACCCTCTGGTCTCAGGTTGTCCGGGTGCTTCACGATTGGAGCGCGCTCTCCAGGTCGCACAGGTTCTCGCTCTGGCCGCTCAAATTCTCCCTCAGGCTTCAAGTTGTCATGGGGCCTGACGGGTTTGGGTCTTTCACCGGGAGTTACCTTCTGTGGTTCTGGTCGAACAAAGTCTCCTTCCGGTTTCAGGTTGTCGGGATGTTTGATGATCGGCGCACGCTCTCCCTTCTTAACTTCTTCTTTTTCGCGCCTCACAAAGTCACCTTCGGGACGTAGGTTGTCGGGATGTTTCACGATTGGAGCGCGCTCCCCTGGTCGGACCGGTACTTTCTCCGGTCTTTCAAATTCTCCTTCAGGCTTGAGATTATCGTGGGGCTTGACGGGCTTAGGTCTTTCACCAGGAGTTACCTTCTGAGGCTCCGGCCGAACGAATTCTCCCTCCGGTCGCAAATTATCAGGATGCTTGACTGGGGTAACTCGTTCAGCTGGCCTTACCGGCTCAAGTTCTCTACGAGCAAAATCGCCCTCTGGCTTGAGATTGTCAGGATGCTTGATAATCGGGGCTCGTTCTCCCTTCTTAACTTCCTCTCGTTCTCTCTTGACGAAATCACCCTCTGGCCTTAGATTATCTGGGTGTTTCACAATCGGGGCACGTTCACCCGGACGAACTTCTTCCGGTACTGGTCTAGTAAATTCGCCCTCCGGCTTGAGATTATCTGTCGGTTTGATTGGCTTAGGCCTTTCTCCAGGTCCGACTTTCTGTGGTTTTGGACGTTCGAACTCGCCTTCCGGTTTGAGGTTATCGGGATGTTTGACTTGTGTTCTCCGTTCTGCAACGACATACCGGTAATCATCGCTGGATCGTGTATCAATGAATTCGGCATGTTCTACACGCAAATTGTCTTCGTGTCGAGTAATTTCCCTCCTTTCGGCAACTACCGCCTGGTAATCGTCCCGGGAGCGTAAGTCAATGAACTCACCTTCTGTGCGAAGGTTGTCTTGACGAATTGTAACCTCAACCCTCTCGCCCCGTTGACCGCTGTAATCATCCCGGCTTCTAATAACTGTGAATGCACCGTCTGTCTTCAGATTGTCTTCGTGCTTAACCAACTTGGGTCGTTCCCCCGGCTTCACAGGCACCAGTTCACGTTGGGCAAACTCACCCTCAGGTTTCAAGTTGTCAGGGTGTTTGACTATTGGAGCCCTTTCGCCAGGTCTTACAGGAACCACTTCGCGTTTAGCGAACTCTCCTTCAGGTTTCAAGTTATCAGGATGTTTCACAACAGGAGCTCGTTCACCAGGACGCACTGGTTCTTTTTCCGGTCTTACGAACTCACCTTCTGGACGAAGATTGTCAGTGGGTCTGACTGGCGTTGCTCTTTCGCCCGGTCTTACAGGCGTAAGCTCCCGACGGGCGAAATCGCCTTCGGGCTTAAGGTTGTCAGGATGTTTGACGATCGGCGCCCTCTCACCTGGTCGAACTGGTTCCTTCTGTGGTCTTTCGAATTCTCCCTCCGGACGGAGATTGTCTGTCGGCTTGATTGGGGAAGGGCGTTCTCCTGGCCGGATCGGCTCGCGATGACGCTTAGCGAAATCACCTTCAGGGCGAAGGTTGTCGGGGTGCTTGACAATGGGAGCGCGCTCCCCGGGTCGAACGGGTTCACGCTCTGGCCTCTCAAATTCGCCTTCAGGTCTCAGGTTATCGGGGTGCCTGACAATTGGAGCCCGTTCACCAGGTCTCACTGGTTCCCGCTCTGGTCTTTCAAATTCTCCCTCTGGACGAAGATTGTCAGACGGCTTGATTGGAGATGGTCGTTCCCCAGGACGAACTGGCTCGCGATGACGCTTGGCGAAGTCTCCTTCAGGGCGGAGGTTATCTGGATGTTTGACTATTGGAGCGCGTTCTCCAGGACGCACGGGTTCCTTCTCTGGCCTCTCAAATTCCCCCTCTGGACGGAGATTGTCAGATGGTTTGATCGGAGATGGCCGCTCTCCGGAACGGACCGGCTCGCGATGACGCTTGGCAAATTCTCCCTCTGGACGGAGGTTGTCGGGATGCTTTACAATAGGCGCCCGCTCACCAGGTCGCACGGGCTCCCGCTCTGGTCTCTCAAATTCACCCTCCGGACGAAGATTGTCTGAAGGTTTTATCGGAGAGGGCCGCTCTCCACGCCGAACTGGCTCACGATGACGCTTGGCAAAATCTCCTTCGGGACGGAGGTTGTCTGGGTGTTTGACTATAGGAGCGCGCTCTCCAGGACGCACGGGTTCACGTTCCGGCCTCTCAAAATCTCCCTCGGGTCTCAAATTGTCGGGATGTTTTACTATAGCCGGCCTTTCTCCTGGACGAACTGGCTCCTTTCGAGGCCTTTCGAAGTCACCTTCAGGATAAAGATTGTCCTGAGGCTTGATAGGCTTGGGCCTCTCACCTCGGGACACCTTGGGTGGAGTTGGACGATCGAATTCCCCTTCAGGCTTGAGGTTGTCTTGAGGGCGCACCGGCTTAGGGCGTTCTCCAGGTCGGACCTTCTCACGCTGAGGTCTTACGAAATCTCCTTCAGGCCGCAGGTTGTCTTTCGGCTTGACAACCTCCGCGCGCTCTCCACGTGTCGGGGTGAAGTCCCTTCTAGGCCTTTTTTCGAACTCCCCTTCCGGCTTTAGGTTGTCCAAGGGCCTCTTGGGCTCATATCGTTCACCCTTAACAGGCTTATAATCGTCCCTAGTGCGTGTAATGGCCGTGAATTCCCCTTCAACGCGCAGATTGTCGGTGTGACGCGTGATCTTTTGTCGTGTGTCCTGGGTTATGGCTTTGTAGTCCTCTGTGCTGGTCGTTTCAAAATGCCGCTCTCCATCTTGCTTGGTCCATGTCCGACGACGCTTTGGAGTTTCACGTTCGGCGACTTTCTGTGTGAATTCACTCTTCGATGATACGTCAAAGATCATTTCACCCTCCGTGGTGAGATTGTCTCTGCGACGTTTCACTTCGGTACGCTGAACTTGTTTCCCAGTAAATGCCTCTTTGTTGTGTGTGATTCCCTGAACAAGAACAAATAAACCGATCAGTCCATGCCTGCCTATGATATAATTGTCTGCGCTTGAGAATGCGCCTTACTCGCATGGCCAGCAGACATAGCGAATATTACCTGGAAAGTGCCGCCAACTGTAAGATTATCCTCTCTGCGTCGGACGGTCTCAGTTCTCCGGAGATCGTGGAATTCCCTGTACTCCGTTCGATTCGTTGTTTCGGAAAAGAGATCCCCTTCCAATTTCGTCCAGGTGTTGCGGCGAATGAGTCGAGGTCGCTCAACTCTTTCACCACGGAATTCCTCTTTCGTGGTTGTGATCGCTGTAAACAAAGAAAATTCATATTTTAGAACCACGAAAAGTCTTTGCTTTTCTTCAAAGGAGAGAAAATTTACCTGTGAATTCTCCTTCAGTTCGCAGATGATCCTCATGTCGACGAATTTCAGCACGCTCTCCACGAACAGCGACGAACTCATCTCTCCTTCGACCCACGAAGTCGCCTTCAGGTCGGAGGTTGTCAGGATGTTTAACAATCGGCGCCCGCTCTCCTGGTCTTACAGGCTCCTTGGTCGGTCTTTCGAATTCTCCTTCCGGTCGCAAGTTATCCGACGGCTTCACGGGTTTGGGTCTTTCACCTGGCCCCACTGGCTCTTTCCTGGGCCTCTCGAATTCACCCTCAGGCCTGAGGTTGTCGGTCGGCTTTACAGGTTTAGGCCGCTCGCCCGGTCCTACGGGCTCCTTTTTGGGCCTATCGAACTCACCTTCAGGTCGGAGGTTGTCTGTGGGTTTCACGGGTTTCGGGCGTTCTCCGGGCCCATACGGTTCCCGTTCTCTCTTCGCGAAATCACCTTCTGGTCTGAGGTTGTCAGGATGCTTGATTATTGGTGCCCTCTCCCCTGGACCAAACGGGGACCTTTCTCTCTTGGCGAAATCGCCTTCAGGCCGTAGATTGTCGGGGTGTTTGATAATCGGGGCCCTCTCACCCGGTCCGAACGGCTCCCGTTCCCTTTTCGCGAAATCGCCTTCGGGTCTGAGGTTGTCGGGATGTTTGATGATGGGAGCTCGCTCTCCGAGTCTCACGGGCGAACGCTCTCTCTTCGCGAATTCCCCTTCGGGTTTTAGATTGTCAGGATGCTTGACAATCGGTGGACGTTCTCCTGGGCGAACTGGTTCTGGCTTAGGCCTCTCGAACTCGCCTTCTGGTCGAAGATTATCCTCGTGGCGGTACCTAAGCAAAACAACTAACTTAAACCTCGCTGCCATCGGTGCCTTTACGGTAGTTGCACATCCTGTTCCACATCTTAATTTTCCATTTCCTTCCTTTTGAATCTCACTGCGGTCCGACCTTTTGCTCTACTACAAGGATTCCATTAAAATTGAGCTAGCAAGGGGGTACTACAACTAACCGCCCCCAATTTTCTTGAAACTTAAAGACTTACAGATAAAGGTATGGTAGAAAAATACCTAAACATTAAACTTGATGCCGAAAATAATGTTTAATGCGTTAAAAATAGCGTTAAAATATTGATCACAAAGGACTTTTTTGAGTTGGACTCGAAAATAAGGCAGTCCTCATGAAAAAGTGAGGAATAGGGTCTCTTTGGGACAAAAATTTTAAGGGTTTTCCCATATATTTAACAATTTTCGAGCTATGGTCTCTTAATTGTTTTTATTTTGCATTTATAGAGCATTTTTTTCCGCACGGCTCTGAAAACGATTTCTCTGCATTGCTTAAGTGTCGCTTAAAAGCACAGACACCAGAACAATGCAGGAAATACGTTTTCAGAGCCGTGCGGCAGCAAATAAAAATAGAATCATAAGAAAAGTACCTTTTACTACGTTACAGGCAAAATAAAATCCATAAATTAATAGCCATAGCTTAAAAAAAAAAAAAAACAGGCAAAGATATCGCAAAATTCTTGAAATTTACGCCCGAAGAGGTCTAATACTATCCACTTCTCTATAAGAACTGCCTGCCTATTTTTTGGGTTCTACCTCAAAAAAGTTAGTGTTCAGTTTTAACACTATTTTTAACATGATAAAAATCAATTTCGACAGCAAGTTTAGTGTTTGGGGCTACGCAGCGGACGTCCGAACGGCGCAAGTCCGAAATCGTTTTCCGAGGTCGCTTGTTGCGTTTGGTCGACAGAACAAAACGCCTTTTAGCGACCGCGGAAAACGATTTCGGACTTAGCCCGTTCGGACTTCCGCTGCT
>Ga0058701_10003753_pt1 | contig 12133 bp, 6 predicted proteins | sample AgamicOrMae_FD_97039 | JGI IMG/M metagenome (GOLD analysis project Ga0058701, IMG submission 97039) | Agave microbial communities from Guanajuato, Mexico - Or.Ma.e | ecosystem: Host-associated > Plants > Phyllosphere > Phylloplane/Leaf | place: Guanajuato, Mexico | collected 2012-06-04 | reverse complement strand
TAACCTAAGTGGATAACTTTTCATTATTACAGTTGAATTATTAATCATTTATCGATGAAATATTTTTTTAATGTTTTTACCTGTTTTCATGGTAGGCTAGATAAAATGATTATCCTAAATCTTTCTTCTTCACAAAAAAATAAACAAATAAATAAATAAAAAATAATAAAAAAAGAAAAAATGTGTTGTTTTTTTATGATTAAATTGCGTTTTCTTAAAACTTGAACAAACCAGAGACGCTCTCCGGCTTTAATAAATAATAATTACGGTAGGCCTAACCCACAAGGGCGGTTATCACACCATGTACTGATATTTTCTTTTTTTTTAATGTAACTTCTGAGAGGCGAGAAAAGTGAAAATGACTCAACATTTTCCCGGTCGGTAAACCACAAGAAAATTGCGCACCGTGATTCGAATTTTGAAAGCAGTCGTAAAATGCCGAACAGATGCATTCATACGAGAGATATAAATCTCTCGTAATGACCTTGTGAGGACAATTAGTCGGCAATTTTAGTAATTCCTGTCTTTTATTCGCGATTATCGCCCTTTGATTTAGTTCATGTCATCGGCGTCCTGAGATTATTTTTTTTGCAAATCACAACGTGCACATATTTCGCATTACAATTAGCATTCATAAAGCAATTTATTCCGTGTAATGTATTCCGAGCAAAAATGTCTCATGCGCGACGTTCAACTGGGAACCTTAAACTCCTCTTTGCACACCCATGAGTAGTACTTATACAAAAATCGCTCCAACCCGCCTACAATTGTTGGCGAGTTGAGGAGACTTTATGTTCTTAGGAAGCCCTTCGACTTTACTTTCGAATAAGCCCTTTACTTTCTCGTGGAAGGAAAGGGTGACCCGTACTACCAACTGAAGTCGGCCATCCTTCAAGTTAATATATTCAACGATTTGTAGAAGAGCTCTAGCTCTAAATTATACCGGTTAATAAAACACTTTTTTATTTATTTGAAGAGCAAGAAACCTTTACAATGTTTTGTATGATTTTTCCGTAGGTTACCCGTTGCAATTACTTTACCCCACTACCGGTACCACCCAGCAATGTTGTTCGGAAACGGAAAATTTTATTTTAGAGGATCTTTTTAGTCCAGTATCGTCAACATTTAAAAAATATCACCCCTCTGGAAACCTGAAATTTAAGCATTTTTCAAACCTTAAAATTGCGTAATTTAATGAGAAAAATCCTTCGAATTTCTCTTAAGCTTAATTTCACACCATACTTTGGGCTTTAATGGGTTAATATGTAAGGTTAAGTTAAGGTCAAGTTAAGTCAGGTTATATTACCTGTCAGTTTAGGTTACTTGTTGAGCAAGGTTACTTAATTTAAGTGAGTTCAGATTTGATTAATTTGTTTCCTAAGGCACCGGTACCAAATCAGTCTGTTACAAAAGTCCTTGACCATATCCTCAATGGGAAATCCCTAGGTCAAGGACTTTTGCAGCGGACTGTACATTAAATTACGATAGGTTATGTAATGTGGCTTTGGCATCACAATTTATATAGATGGCGAGGATATAAAAGTTGAGAACTGTGAAATGAAATAGAAAATATCGCCGGACACCTCGTGAATGAATTTATTGAGGTCACGCCACGTGACTTGCTCTTATTGAATTCTGCCGCTTTTCCGCTATTCGCACCGATGGCACCTCTGCTCATCCGAGATTTTAACAAAGTTTGCACATAAAATGCGGTCACTTTCAAGGACGTGCGTGCGAGTGCCGCCGATTTTTTTTATCGGCTAACCTTAAATATTATGTTCGCTTAAATATTTTGTTTCAGAGCGTAGGTCTTACCTATTCCGTATTGATTGAATATATTTCAAATATGTCGGGGTCAAAGAACATAATGGAAAATTAATATCCTAAGATAAACCATTTTTTACGTTGAAAAGTGATACCAAAAGTGGCTGAATAACGAATTAAGGACTCGATATTGGTGAGTTTGGTTGTTCACTGAACGAAGGGCGTCGGTTAAGTTATATATGATATAAATATCAATCTCTGCATGTCAAGGCTGGACTCGTGAGCGAAGCTGCTTTCTACTCTAAAAAGACTCTAGACAAAAATTATTCTCCCAAAAAAGTACAAATCTGAATTGCAATGCAAATATTTTACAGCTTTTGAGATAGTGGGAAGAATATTTTGTCGCAAGTATTTTTACAAACTCTTTTTACGCAGCTCGAAACACTTTCAAAAAATATATTAGCCTCGAATTTCCGAACTTTGATTTTCGTGACTATATTATTTTTTGGAATGCATAAGTGTTGGAAATCAGCTGGAGAGGATGGAGGGGAAGGCCAAAAAAATATTTTGTGTTAACGTAGGATGATAAATAGACCCATATTTGATGAAACGCAGTTGACACGCCAATTCTGCTTATCAGCTAATCCGTTTTGATCTGCCTCTAAGATGAAAATTTTATCATTACACGGTGAAGCCCTAAATCTGAATTCGTGATCAAATTACTATGTCTCAAATTTTTACTTAACCTTATAGGACTTTTTTCAAGCAATATCTCTCAAGCATTTGTGCATTTGTTCTGTAGGAAGATGACTTGCTTAGAATAATATTGAATTTTCGTGTAACAGAAGCACGCCGCGTAAATAATGTGGGCCAAGTCACGGCAGGGAAATATGAGAAATTTACCGGTCAAGATCCGCTCGGCAGGCTCAGTTCCGCGTTCTCAGAAAGAAAATGTAACTTACGCGTTAATTCTATTTTGAAATGTAGGATTATTTTTTTTAATATAAACTGTATTTATGTAGAACAAGTTTTTTCAAGAAACTGGACTGACATGCTTTTTGCTCTTTAGTCGTAAGGGTTCGAAAATGATTAATGGCGTTCATGGTAGAAAATTCAAATTAGCGGAATTCTCTCTTGAAAGTCTTGAAAATTTACATGTTTCTCAAATATTTTAAAAATTTCGTGACCCGTTTCAGGTATTTGCATTAGTAATGCCGCGCAGGATTAAGTTTATGGGGTACGTTCGAACTCAGAACTCAAAAGTGTCTGCTCTCTCTGTCTTGCGCATGGAGCTTTTATGAGAGAAAAAGAGATTAGAAATATCTCTCCGAAATATCATGACTTATGGCGGACATCGACGAAATATCCTGCCTTTGTGAAGGACTCATTATAGTTACATATAAATATCACCCTCTTCGGACAAGCGTCCCCAATCAACCTTTCCATTATTTAGTCGCTACCTTAATATCTTTGAACCAACTCTTACAGTAGCTTTGCTGCTCGTACTAGGCATGTGGTTTCTAACCATAATTGTACAAAGATCCAATTTTTTTCGATTCGTGTACCAATATTATTTCATACTCTGTTAGGAGAAACTTTCATGGGTCACGAGACTGTATAGTTAGTTGAACGGAAGTGACCGTAATACTTGAGTCGTTTGATAGCTCAACTTCTGTTGAAACCTTCATGTGGGACGCCCTACGGATCAATATTAAAACAATGAATGAAGGACTTCATCCGGCTCTGTTGGCGTTTGATTAATTTATTAAGAAAGCGCTTAATAATTGATCAATAAGCAATAATCCCTCCAAAGCGTGCTTTTGTGGTAAGGAATCGGCCGTGTAAGAAGGTTCCGTTCATAAATTCAAAGGTATAGTTTTTTAACCTTATTTTGATTGAACAGTAAGGGTTGCCTATCTCCTCAAAACTAAGAAGGGATCGTTTGTGTTCAGGAGTTACCCTTGTACGGAAAGTCCTTTAGGCATAAATCTGGTTTGATCAGCCCTTGATCTGAATTTATCAGGCACATAGTTTGATCCGACGCTCTTTCAGGTTGATCCAGTACGCTTCTGGTTTGATCTGGCACTGATCCGGTCTGATGAAGCACTAACCTTGCGTGCACGCACTTATCAGATTTTGGGTCACTGATTCAGTCACATTAATCACTGATCAATGCCTGATCAGATGGATCAGCAGGTCTGGCCGGTTTGGAGTAGCCGATTTTGATCGACGACTTTTTCGCACGAGGATGGAAATATACTTTAGCGGGGAAGTAATTCAAATGAACTGGTTATTAGTAATACAGTGTGGATGATTTATGAGTCTTTTTTAAACGCGCAAGGGGCCCCTTGGCGTCCCGAGCTCTTTATGCAAACACTGTAACCTCGTCGATATTTCGGCCAGACTTCCTAAAACAATTCCCAAACGAGAAATCAATCTGATGCCGGCCGACTAAACTTGGAGGAATTCTAAGACAATTCGTCATTGAAAATAGCTCAAAACTATATTTTTGATAATCTCAGGCCTTGACACTTAGAGCTAATAGCACTAGAGCATAGCACTAATGCCTATATGTGCACGCGAGCTTACAAATATTTTCCTATATGATGACCACGTATTTTCCGGGGAAAAATTAAGAATTCATCAATAATTTTCATTGTCCCTGGCAAAGAGTATACCTCCCTTAAAGGAAGACTGAATTTCTTTTTTTAAATGTCTTCAATATTAGTTTGTAAAGAGAATTTTTTTTTTAATCTGGAAAGATGACAGAGCTGTGTTCATGATCGACTTCTTATTGATTATAGCACGTATTAAGCTTATGTGCCTTTCCCGAGCCTCCCCCCCAGATACTAACGACAAGCGAGCCCGCCAAAGTTACGCCGTACCTCGAACAGTCTAGTCTATTCGCCCGACGAGGTACAAAGAGCTCAGAAAAGATGAGTCAATTTGCGTCCCCGCCCCCACCCTGCCCACCCCCCAGAATCGCCCCCGGCATCACAGTCCGTTTTATTGATGAAAATATTCATTTTAAACTTCTTTTGCACGCCATATTGTCCACCCCCGCCCCTATACCTGATTATTACTTTTTTCGCTTCCGTTATAAAAAATGTTAGCTGGCCTCGATTTTCCGAGAGCAAAAGGTCAAAGTTATTCCAGCATCTTACGCCAGCTGACTTTTTCGTACTTTTGAGCTGATTTCGTTGGACCATGCGGGTGGAAAGAAATCAAAAGAAAGTCCGATTAAGGGGAGTCCATTTTATTTACCAGGTTCAGGAAAACCAATCACAGCTTTGCACGGGATCTTCGAATATTTTTTAAAGATGTCTACAAGATTTCTTATAACGCTCTTAACAGTGAAACTGATGCTACTATTGTGACGAGATTGTTAGTTGCCACTTCGAGACACTTTAATCAATGACCGACGTAGTTCTGATTGTCGTGCAACAATGCGATATTGAGCGTCTGATAAAGGACATCCAGCGCAGTCGTGGGAAGAACATGGCGGACAGTGTTGAATCCCATTCTTCCCATCCACGCCGAGGCGGGAAAGCATATGTTGAACGTTCGGCCATGTTCAGCCCAACGCAAGTCGTTCAATTCTTTGTCTTTTTCTCCCCAAAGGTTCCTCGCTCTATTCCCTTGTAAAAATCGTACTGGTAGGCCTTTTATTTTACAAAAAGGCCTACTTACCCATTGTTTAATAAATCGTGATAACAGGTTGTTGTAGCAAAGAGTGCGTTCATTCAAGGAACACCAGGCAACTTATGAAATTTTCCGACTAGACAAGCTGACTTCTCCGGCCATGAGAGCTCCGGCCATGTAAAGTTGCTCTTTGAAATGTGGGTGACCTTCGCCTTATGGTTTGTCCGTAGAAGTCCCCCCCCTCCCCCCTTTTTTGAGAAATTTTTGAGATTGGTGATTACGACGAAGATTTGAACATTGCCGTCTTAAGCCGTTAAAGGTTTTCATCCACAGACTTCAGTGATGCAAAATTGAAATTCTAGTCGTGTTTTCGAAGATGCAGTTCAGCCGTCAGTTTTTTCGTCTCTGCCTGCTTTTCGCCGCCCGAAAATTCTTATTACGGCCAAATTACGTCCAACCTAAATTGGCAAAGAAGTGCCGGCTGCCTTCTTCGGGAGGGCAAACAAACTACCTCTAAAAACGATGTATACAGGATCGTTTATTAGGAGAGAATAATCCAAACAATAATTATTGGAGAGAAAACTTGCCACGCCTCCCGGAAAAGCGTGGGAAAAGCGAAGGTGGTGGACGGAGATACTCCGTTAATCTCACTAAATGGAGGAGTAGCGGCATTTTCCTTGTCGATTGCCTTGCTCACAGTGACCGCACAGGTACATAAATCTGCTCCAAATGTACTTTAATTGATACTTAATTGTTTCCACGCGAATTCTTCCCACGGATTGTGCGTCTTTGGTAAAAGAGAAGGAACGTTGGAGCGAGGCGCCGGATAAAGTGTGAGAAGGAGAGGGCACATGAACGTTAATTTAGGGCCCTGCAGTAGCGAAACGAGGGCTGTTCTTACCGGAGCGGCTTCTACAAGGCTACCTAGAAATTACTGCCAACATTTGCGATTGGTTCTCACCTAAGTATTTGTGGGTCTTTTCAAATGGATTCAATCTATATCCCAGATACTTAACCCTATCTCGAGAGGAAGAAAAAAGATAGGTAACCGAAGCATAGCAAGCACACTCACAGTTTTGCCAACTTACGAATGCGCGAAGGATAGGCAACTTTCATTGCGCGAGTGTGCGCGTGTTGCCTAAGCAACTGTTGGCTTCCGTAGCTCCGTAGTATCAGGAGTTTGTATGCGTATATGGTTGATGAAAATAGGTTGTGTTTGATGTATTTTGTACAGCCGAGTGACTCAGAGTAAACCCTACGGCTTTTTCATTTATCAAACGCTGGTTTAATTAGCAGCTGCGTTCACGATGATACCATGTTTACACTCTTTTACTGCGAGTCTTTCTGACCGGAAATTGCGTTTTTCTCGCGAGGTTGATATGACTGTAGAATCGCCAATGTGAGAGTTCCACCTTTTCAAAATTACGACATATTTGCGAATATCATCTATTCTTACACTTAGATTAGACGCCGATTTAGAGGGGTTTTCGAGGCAAGGTCGAAAGGGCTGTCTAATGGACGTCTCTTTTTGCCTCTCTGGTCGCCTACCTTTGAGCCTCCTTTCAAAAACATTGCCCAAAGATGCCTTATCTTGTCCTAGCAAATAATTATCTCTCATGGCAAGAAAAGGTACGGAAGTTGTTTCTAGATGCGGCCGGCGCTCTGGATGAGCCGGGCTGCCACTTTTGCACCCCATATAGCAACGCAAATACGCAACCAATCAGGCATGGCTACCCCATGGCGCGTCCTCTGAGAAGAATATTTTGCACCATTTCAGTTGCATCTTTACAATATTCGAGAGACGATGTTTGCAGTGCTCAATAGATCAAGCGTCGTTAGACTTAATTATACCCTTTTCGTATTGAACTGAATTACTTCGGAATTGAAGGGTTTTATTTGTCATCTGTTCACACCTACGGTTCTTTCTTTTAATCACTGCGCTTGGGTATATCTTTTCTTTTTTTAAGGAACTTTGCGTTTTTTCTCAACTGGCAACGATCTATTTCCTGAATGTCATAGACTCTAATTTCGTACAGTTTTTTGGAAAATACGGAGACTTTTTTTTATTCAAGAAAATTTAGTTCCAAGCCCAAAGTATTTTTTATTTATTAATTATTTTATTTATTTATTTTATCCAAGAAGAGGAAAAACGAAATCTTGGAAAACTAAAGATGGCGCATCATTACGGACTAAGCAATTTTTTTCATCCCCAACAATGATTCTTGATTGATAAATGTTAGCTCTAAAATATGTATTGGCTGAGCCCCACGTTAACATTAGATGAAGCTAAAATCTTAAACGTAAAACAGGTTTATTAGTGTCGCAGTAAAATGTATCCTTTAAACGGCAACCCGCTTTATTGATAGTTCCGCGTCACGTTCAGATTTTACCGCCAAAACTTACCTCAGCACGACGTTGTTATAGCAGGCCGGGAATCGTGTCGTCTGCTGTTGCTCATGTTGTGAAAATTATGCATTTGGACAAGACGTGTTTGTTTACTGTTTAACTTGTACATATGTTATTTATTCTTAGCTTAGATGTATAAATTATCTAGAGTTGGTTTGTCGACTTTAATTCAAATAAGAAGAAAATCGACGAAGGCGGTTTCGACTTTAGATTACTGCAGGAACCTTGTTAGGTGAGGTTAAACTGCCCATGGTTATTATTTTTACTTACGCAGTTACGGAGTGTAGCGTGTTTCCCTGCAGTCGCACTCCTTCACATGTTGATTGTTAATGTGAGATGAGCATTGAGATACCTTGGGTGAACTGTTTCACTCCTGATCAGAATAATTGTGATCTAGGACCTACTTTAATTTCTGTGGTTTTGCAGGAAACATGACTTTGAAAACTACCTATGTACTCTTCTACTTCCAACTGCCTTTCAAAGTACAGCTTTTGCTGTACGCGCATTTAATATTGAAGTGGCAAATGTAGCTGGCCAGGTCACAGATAAAAGACTAGGTGATGTTCGCCTGAAGTTCTGGGAAGAGGTAGTAGAAAGCATTTTTAATGATAAGCCATATCAACATCCTGTTGCTCTTGAATTGCATAAGGTACCAGATGAATTTACATTTCTATTTCCAATCTAGTCTCTTGACCGTGCTGTCAGCAATTCTTTACATTTTCCCAACAGGTGCTACAAAAACACACCTTGTCTAAAAGAAATTTATTAAGATTAGTATCAGCAAGGGAGGGTTTGCTGTCAAATAATGCCTTTCCAACAATAGAGCACATGGAAAGATACGCAGAAGAAAGTACATCACCCATATATTATCTCCTTCTATCAACATCTGGTAAATACCCTTGGTAGTTCTTGAAAGTTGTCAAATTGATGCTTGCTAGATGAAGTGCAAAGCTGTCCACAAAACTTCAATTACCTTTTTTTGTACTCTAAAAGGTATTGAGGATGTTAATGCTGACCATGCTGCAAGTCATCTGGGAAAAGCACAAGGGCTTACAAACTTGGTTCGGTCCATACCTTACCACAGCCAGAGGAAAGTCATTTGTCTTCCTCAAGATCACCTGACTAAAAACAAAGTGTCACACGAAATGGTTTTCCGTGGCGGATGCACAAAAGAATTAAGGGACGTGGTGTTTGCTGTCGCGAGTCAAGCAAATAGCCATCTGGAAAAGGTTCGTAAAAACAAGTAGCCCTACTTTTTTTTTCCATGCCTTTTGGTTATACACCAGTTGTTAATTTTACTTCGGCTTGTACCGGTGCAACAATAGCCTAGTTTTCAAAGTTTTTCAGAAATATTTTTTAAATTAAATGAACGTAGACTAACGAATATACATTTCGATTTGTGAGGTAAAATTACTGGACAACCTAAAGATCATTGATATCCCGTATTAACGGCACCAAAATGCAAGCGAATTTGGCGCATTTGCATAAGGCCTATTGGAGCTTAAGTATACACTTTTATCATATCATGCTCATAAAAACGGTGCGCCGAAGTTCAACAGGGCGGTATTCCTCCTTAAGTTGTATCCTAAAATATCCCTGTGAGGACTTCCGTCTCATTCATTTCGGTGGATGCTCCAACTACCTCGTTACTTTTCTAATTTTGCTTTCATTTTCCAGTCACGAAATCTCAAGAAAAAAGTTCCGAAGACCGTCGATCAGCTTTGGCTGAGCACAGTGCCCCTTGAGGGGTACTTAGAACGGCTACGTTTGGTGGATTTTGATGCTTTCCATCCATCACTACAAAGGCGCGATACCAATCTCCCATTGAGGCTTCTCTGGAGGAAGTGGACTAGAAAATACTGAAAAATTGTCAACAAGTCTAATATTTATTAGAATACAAACTTCCAACATGTTTCATTCTGCAGTTGTTGATTTCCTGTCTTTCATGGTTCCTTGCAATGTTAGCTTTTAGCTACATATGTTTCATCTAAGAACTACATAAGTTGTTAATGAAAACACCTATGTGCTTTCAATACTGACCAACACCTTCCAAAGTACAGATGATCATTTCAGGGGACAAGTTTTAGTTTGGATTCTTCAAGGGTAGTGGGATGTTGAATGAAGGTTGAAATTTGGCAAGAAAATCACTCCTTTTTGCTTCCTCTCTTCAGCCATTTCAAGTTGATTGGCCAGGGCTGAATGAGTCCCCTTTTCCTCAAAACTCTGATTGCAATGGAAGTGCCACCTGTAACATGACCGAAATATTAACGTTAGCGATTACGACCTCTCACTCCCGACTTCACTATGGTGTTTATCTCTAACGTTCAAGCCAGTACTATTTCCGAGAAAAGTACTGCTTCCAAGGCCCGTGTACTATACGTTGCAAGGCATTTTAATTCGTCTTGAAGCACCTTTTTTTTTAAAAATAAATAAATCTTGATTTGAATAATAAAATAACTAAATTCACCTTAATCTAAACAAAGATTAACCTGCCCTGGCTTAACTTATTTTCACTTGAAAATAAAGATATACGGCAAGGTACACGCGCCTTGGAAATAATCACTGCGTATTCTCAGCCTTATCTCAACCTACAGATCTTTCGAGGACGTCCGAAGTCCTTCATTCTCATGAAACGCCAATCACTACGTACGTTATCTTCGGTTAAAAAATGTAACTTTTTTCAGATCTTTTGCACTTTTGAAGATAAAATTTGCCTGACCAAATAGGCTCCAAAAACTATTTTTCAACCTGGTCCCCAACTTTGGATAACTGAAATCTTGAGATACAGGCGAATGATCGTTAGGCAACCGATAAATGCGAGACTGTAACGTACAGGCACCGGAATGTAAAAGTGTTGCAGCAGGTGAAAACCTGTCAGATTTTAAACCACTTCTATCCTAGCAAGAAACACATACTGTTGTTAAAACAAGATGGGAAGGAATATTGAAAATGTTCTTCGTACCAACTGTGACTGTGTATCTTGCTGGAGTAGCAATTTTGTAGAGTCCATACGATACAGCAATATAACCCATGCTGGAGTCCCGGAAGGGCTTCACAAAGCTTTCACTGAAGTTTAAACTTTCCATCAGGGCAGGAATATCAATTCCACTGTGAGCATTAAAACACAAAATAAAATCAGGAACATTGTACCTTTTTTTAATTTATTTTTTTTAATAATTATATAAAATTAGAGAGCTGGTCAAATTTAGAAACAAAATGTGATGCAAGCTTACATCATGTCTCCCAACTAACTCAACTCCAAGAGTTTTAATTTTAAAAAAATGAAAAATAAAAATAATAGTAATAATTTTTGGCATAGCTTGTAGGTAATTGATTCATAACTCATAGGAAAAATTGTCTCACCTTGTAGCTAAGAAATAAAATCCACCAAACCATCCCAAAGATGTTATAACATGTACTGGAATTAGAACATGCCAGTAGTCTTTAAGCATAGCCTTGAATCGTTGAACAACTGTCATCTTCTTCTGAGCTTCTTCAGGTGAGCTATCTTCAGTACTTGTCTTGGCATCTTTCCCATTTGAAGTGCTATAGAAATATTTTGACACAGGAGTCATATGTCTATGGATAAGGTCATTACTTCTTAACTTAAAATGTCTTGCATCTCCTTCAGGTCGTAAACTACATAAATATTTCTGCGAAATGTGAAGCTCTGTACTGGGAGGTTGGTAATATACAGCTAGCTTTGGAACTAGAAGTCTTGTATTAAAGTTGTTATACTGGTTGCCAGCAATGTAATGGTATTGGGCAGCTGCACATACTGAAACAAGAACAAACAATAAAGCATTATCATTATTATGTTCAACAGAAACAACTGCATGTCAATTTCAAAATGATATTTTAATTCACCTGACTGGAAGTGTTTTTGGCCAAGATAAAAAAAACTGGATCTTTGGGTGCTCAAACTGATTTGGGTGAATGATGCGACAAGTGGCGCGTTTGGAACAAGTGATCGCAACATATTATTTCACAGCCTTCCTTGATGACAATTAAAAAATAAAGACTTCCAAGAAATGTTATCGTAACATTAGCGCCCCAAATAGCGAAGGCCACAGAGGTTATGTCGATCACTTCGACAGCATTTGCAGTATAACAGCTCAAGTTCAGCGAGGAAATTCAGACAGTTTATCACAACCAACTTCGGTTTTAACATAAACGGTTCAAAAGATGTCAGAAGACTCCTTAAGTCATCAAAAAAACACTTCACTGACATGAACACTCGTGTGAGATAAACAAGACATGGGGAACTGGGATGGGAACTGAAGATGCGGGGGGAAGGAGGGGAAAACTCAAGAGCGGGGTG
>Ga0058701_10003752_pt1 | contig 12134 bp, 7 predicted proteins | sample AgamicOrMae_FD_97039 | JGI IMG/M metagenome (GOLD analysis project Ga0058701, IMG submission 97039) | Agave microbial communities from Guanajuato, Mexico - Or.Ma.e | ecosystem: Host-associated > Plants > Phyllosphere > Phylloplane/Leaf | place: Guanajuato, Mexico | collected 2012-06-04 | reverse complement strand
TGTGCCTCGCTTCGCTATCGCTCCGCTCGGCTTGACGACGGAGGGTAGCACCAAATTTAAACCAAGAGGTTGAAAATGCTACCATAAAAAATTACAGTGTGATTTTCTCGCTGCTAATTAACAGATGTTCACTTCGTGGGTCCATGTCCCGTTCGTTTCAATAAGGCGGCGACGTGTCCTACGAGGTAGCCTTAGTTACGTGGTCATCCCGAGGCCATTTTTGTGATTGTCCAGGATTAAGGCTCTAATTCGGCATTATTTATCTCCCCCTTGAGAACGCGCTTGTCTACGAGATCGCGAACCAATTGTCTTCTAATTGGGCGACTTATGAGTGAAAGCAATCCTCCCCGACCTCGGCTCTGCTCGGTTCCACCTTGTCTCAAGTTGGGAATCACCGGCTCCTTTCCCTAAGGGCTTTCTCTCTCCGCACGAAAAACCGATCTTCAATCTCAACGGCAATCCGTTCTAACCCCTTAACGCCCGACCCATTGTTGGGAGATCGCAACCCCCAATTAAGTCGAGCCGATTTCGGGACCTTGTCGGCAAGAAATGCTGCCCGAGAAGCTCTTCTGCGTAAATTCTTTCGTGCACAAGTTCTCTGACCTTCGACGCGAAAGCTTTCGACCTAAGTTTTTTTTTTGCTATGAATATTATGTTGACCTAGTACTTAACCTACTGTATAACAGCCCAAAGTATTAGGACTGAAATTATGCCTAAGAGAAATTCAAAGAATTTTTCCTATTTACGAAATTTTCAGCTTCGGAAAATGCCTAAATTATTAAATTTCAGGTTTCCAGAGGGGTGATATTCTTTAAATTTGTGACAATGCTGAACTGAAAAGATCCTCTAAAATGTTTTTTTTTTCTGTCTCCGAACGGCATCACTGGGTGGTAGAGGGTTAAAAATAGTTAATTTAAAAAATCTTTTTGCAAAGAATTCGCCGATGAGGAAATTCACCAACTCCTAATCAGAAATATTTTCAGATTTTCAGATCTTCAAAGCTTAAAATGAAATGCTGAAACTTACTAAAACAGTTTTAGGGGAGTCTTTTCCGATTCAGAATCGACTTGGTAAGGATTTTCCCACTCACAAGTAAGTCAAGGTAAGAAACGAGTCATAAGGAATTTAATTTAACATTAACCTACGCGGTTATGACGTTAATTTCGTGATGGAAAATTTTTAACCGGGGCGGAACGCAATAGAGATAAAAAAATACCGACTTTTAAATTTCCTGTTACGTTTGCCTGACTTGAGCTTTATGGGTGATTTCGTTTCGGTTCAAAACGTCTAGTTTTAAGGTAATACAGATCGTGATTTTCACTCAGAGGTTAGAATGGACCCGCTCTTTTAACAAACGTGGCAAAGTCGCCTTGGCTCAGTACCAACCATTCCGTTCCGCTGTTTCAGTCGTGGATCTTTTTCATGACAGAGTAACAGGAACTTTTGATGACGCTGTTGGAGGTAGGGTAGCAGTAGCGACGCAGGTGACTTTGACATCGCTAATAAAAATGAATCGTTTGGAAGATGATCATTGAGGAAGGGCGTCCTTTTCGAATAAACTCTCCAAGGGACGGAAAAGAAAAATTCCTTTTGATGGCGAAGATCTGTCGGCGCGCCCGTCTCCTTTTCGCCGGTCGGAAGTTGCAGCCTTAGCAGTGTGTGAGTTGAAGAGAATTAGGCGCCGGCGCCCTTTGAAAAGTTGCGAAAAAAGTGGGGCCTACCTTCTGAGGGATTTTAATTTGCTCGATTAACCTGTCCCGCGACGCACCGCGCGCCTCAACTTCCACTCCGAAACAAAACTTTCCAGTCTTTGTCTTTCAAGGGAAGTCCCCTGTTTATGGAGAAAGTGATCGGTTTACTGGTGGAAAAAGGGAGATTATGTGATTTGTGCTCAAGGAATGTTTGACGAATTTTAATTCAAAAGAATTCGCCAAAAATAATTCGATTAAAATTTTGCTATATGTTGTTTTGAAGTTTGTTGAATACTTGATTTAGGAAAAGTTAACGACACTTTTTTTTGCCTAAAATATATAAAGTACGTAGTTTTTTAGGCCATTGAGGAAATATTATCTGTATAATGAGAACAGATCACTGACAATGTGATATGAAATGGTTTTAAACAATATCGGTCTGTCGATTTCTTTTAGGGTGTTTTGAGGGGACTCAAATTGTGCCAGTGCAATTTGCTTGCATCATAGTAAGAGGAAACCTACGTTTTGCTTATGTGCGAACACTATGAAAAATTAAATGCGTTATTCTTATAAAGAATCTGTTATCGCAGCGAAATGGTTTAGGGGAAAATTTCATATCAGCGAACGAAACATCCTGATTCTACGACGGGCTTATTTGAAGAGCCATTTCTTAGAGTTTGAAATAGAAAAAGTAAAGAAGACTCGCAATAAATATGTTGGTACCATCATAGAAACGATCTTTCGTAACGTACTTAATAAACAGTTTGAGCAAAAGTAATTTCGGTGCCTTTTCGATAGCGTAAGATATGAAAGCGGCGAATGGTATTACGGGAAATCAAGTGTTTGGGGGTGGGGTCAAGTTGGCGGTGCATTAGCTAATTACAGAAAACCACTAATCAAGCTTTCGCAGAGATCAAAGAAGCCATGAGAAGCGTCTGAAAGAGGAATGCAAGCTGTTTCGCCAAAGGTCACTTTTCCTCCTCGTTTCCAATCACGCCAAAAGTGAATTATCCTTCCATTTCGTTACTCTGCATTTTTTTAGGACGAACGAAGGTAGCCTGGACAGTCAAAATTTCGTTCGAAGATATTTTTTTTAACAGAAATGTTAAGTGTTTCCGTGAGGAGGTAGTCTAAGATACCGAGCAGAGCATCTTTTCATTCCAAACATGACGAGGATGTTCGTGAGCATGTTAGCGAAACGAATGAGCAAATCGCCAGCTCAGCCGCTCTCGGCTGTGAGGCGGCGGCAAAAGGAACACACACGTGTTAAGCGGGTGGCCTATCCCACCATCGACAGGGGCTCGTGAATCTGCTGTATGTATTCACTTCTGCTCATGACGAGCGATTATTGCGTTTTTCTGCTTGAAGGAAAACCTCTAAGCACTCGTCATTACCTCATAAGTGTAGCGTAAAATATATTAAAATTCATTTAATGATATTAGTCTACGTTGTTTCAAACAATTCGAGTTTATTTCAGGTGACTTCACATGGCATTGGGTTCGGTTTTGTTCGCAAGACAAATTTAGGAAGACTTTAAAAATACAGTTTTAAAGACGTGTTTTACTTAAGCAGAATCCCTCCTTGAAATCAAGTGGCATTTTTGTCCTAGTGTGGTAGATTTTCGTTGATTGAGGTTTACGTATAATTATTCGTTCTGATCATGTTATTTTGTCCAACCGTATGGGGGGCATTCGATAGCGCCAAAACCACAAGCGCCAACGCCGCAAACGCCAGTCCGTTACCGCCAAACGAGAAAAGTCGCAAACGCCAAAGTTCGTATAGGTTAGGTCAAGTTAGGTTAAGTTAGGTCAGGCTAAGATAGGTTAGGTTAAGTTAGGTTAATTTAGGTTAGGTTAGGTAAGGTTAGTATTGCGGTTAAGACCTTTGGCGTTTGCGACTTTTCTCGTTTGGCGGTTACGGATTGGCGCTTGTGGTTCTTGGCGCTTATGACAGCTACCCCAACCGTATCGGAAAATATCCTGCATCTCAGCACACAAACAAATAAGTTTCTCCGAATAGAACAACAGTCGCAGGCCCAAAAGCACTTCGCGTAAACCGAAACAGTATTTCGGGAGATAAAGTCACTTCCGGCGTCTCGATGAAATCACGGAAAAATCGTGCTTGCTTCTTCGACCTAATCAAAGTCCATTTCCAGTTTACGCCCCTGGATGTGACGATCGCTCGCGATAGCAAGCAAAGTCCAAACAATCCGTTTTGTGCGAAAGTTGCCTGTTGAACACGACGGCGTCGCGCCGCAGCGGAAGACGCGCGCGGACGTCTTATCTTGTAACGGAAGCCTCAAGGAGGAACTCTGTATCCGCTTCTGTCAAGAATTGGCGCCAAAACAATCTGAGCTTGAGTCGCACACGATTGGCGCGGGAGGGGAGGGTGAGGAGGCATTGAATAAGTTGGCGGGGGCGTGGACTTGATCCCGGTCCGGGAAACGGCGGATAACGTCGCGGATGCTCACTTGACGTTTTGATAGACGTTTCGTATCGCGCCGCCAAGTGAGGTTATGTTAGTCGCCCGGATATGAACATGGCGCTCTTCTCGGCGTTTGTGACTCTCCTACTGTTATAGGTACTCTGCACGCGTATCCGCAAACGGTGGTACTGTCCACGGAGGCCTTCGCTGATCACAGTAAAAACAAAATACCCGTTTTGGTGCTACCTTTTTTGGGTGAACTGGAACGGGGGTAGTGCGTATTTTGGTAATTTTTCAACGTAGACCTATGTTCGGCCACATCAATGGAAAGGTCTCGCCGAGACCTTTCGGATGATATGGCTGAACATAGGCCTATCTTAAAAAATACCAAAATACTTACTAGCCCCTGTTTAGTTCACCCAAAACAGGCTTAGCATTCTCCAAAACTTTTTTTTTCTCACTGTGAACGGGTCAGCGTTTTCAATATTGTAAGTCACCGATGCAATATTTTTATGCTGATGTGTCTTGATCAGAAGACGTTTCCGCTGAACATCTTACTTTTAAGATTCTAAAATTTGGAAAACGTCTTAAGCCTATTTTTATTTTTAGAGACGCTGAAAACTTGGCTCTTATTTAAGGAAAGTTCAAAAATCGCACAGCGTTTTTTTTCTCAAAACTGAAAAAGTTTGTACTTCAACGAACTGAAATGCTTCTTTTTTAAGATACCAAAAATTTGCAAAACATCTTTCTATCACAGCCGCACCTCGAAATTAAGACGTTCCTAAGGTTAATAAACGTAGCAAGGATTTGGGAATGCGTGGAGATTCTCTGTGAAAAGCCGCTGATCCATTGTTCGTTGGACCGAATCACAAACTCCGCCCTCAGCCGAGACTAAACACATACTGTATTAAAAGTTTTACTTGGCGGGAAGAACTTAAAATTTGCATGCGCGAGTGGGGACGAGCAGAATCACTTGTTTTTGCCCGCGGGAAGATATAGAAATAATGGCGAGGATAAACAGAAGTAGGTTACGAAGCAGCGCTTGCAAAGTGGCTTACTTTACAGATTCTCTTTCTCTTCTAACGTCGTAAAAATGATACCGTGCCGTGATTAGATGTGTTTTGCTGTCAAATGGTAAGGATAATATATCGCGGCCTCTATTTTAAGGCTGGTAATTGAAGGGTGGAATTATCCAGGTCTTATGTTCCACCTTGAGTGAAGACGCTCGGGTTGAGGTTGCCGTTTTCGTTGCAACTGTTTCTTGTGGAACAGTTAACTTTAATGCATCTTCTGACAAAAGTCTTTTCTGCGCCATTTGAGGTTCGTAGCCATTTCTAGTGCAACCGTTTGATGTCAACAAAAGAAAGTTAAAAATGGTCTGGAGGAACAAAGCCTCAGCCCCAAGACAAGGAGGGATTCGAGGAGATTAACCATTGTAGTCATTGTTGTTTTAAGAAGCAGAAAAAAGCGAAGATTGGTGATGGAAGTAAGAGGCTGAAAGGAAAGGGGTATGCCATTGTGATGATGGTGTGCTTTGAGCAGAAAACGAAGAAGACCTCAAGACGTGGCTGCGACCGGTCCGAGGAAGGGCTCGGCCCGGCCGGCTGGCCTCGGCCGGGCTCGGTCGGCTTCGGCTGGCCTCGGCTGGGCGCGGTCGGACCGAGGCCCGGGAACGGAGAGGGCGGGTTTAATCCTTGAGCTACGCCTCACAAAAACCTAACAGGGAAGAAATTAAATGAATCTGCATAGGAATAAATTGTGAACGGGCTTTGGGAAAGTCGACGCTGTTAAACCCTTTCGCTCCGTTTATTTCGGCGACCGCCTCCCGCCGCCTTGCGAAGACTCGAAATGCGGTTTAGTTCATTTCATACGATATTAGAAAGCCAGTGAAATAAGAAACCCGATTTGAAAAGGAGCGGCGGTTCGCGGCGGGGCGGGCCGGGACGCGGCGGAGGGCCCAAGGGCGATTAGAGGTCGCGCGCCCACTTCCGACGGAATTAAACGCTTGTTTTTCTTGATCAAAAATACAGGAACCTTCTAACTATAAGAAGCGTATTCCTTTTTAAAAAAATGTCGTGGAAGATATTATGTGTTGCTCGAAACATTCTAAGGACTCTAGAAATCTCGTTTTTAATATTCTTATCACGGTAGACCAAGTAGTTTTGTCACTTGCAGTAATTTACTCAGCATGGGTTTCATCTATTTTCTTTTCAAAAAAATATTGAGTGAAGTGCATTTTTTGTATTAAATTAAAATAGAAGAAACAGTTTTTCGAAATGTGCTGGAATCTATTAAAAGCAACATCACGAGTTTATGCAAAGGTAGTTTTTGTACTTTTGAGAGGTTTTTGGAAGGATAGTCGTTCAGTTGACAAAGGGGTACATAGGCAACTGGGAAAGTGGGTATCGTCAGCCCGGCTAGCTCGGTCGGTAGAGCATGGGACTCTTAATCTCAGGGTCGTGGGTTCGAGCCCCACGTTGGGCGGGTTTTTATTGATGATTGAGACTGTTTTATTAAAGAGTTGACAGTAGTGCTGTTTTTTTTTTGTTTTTTTTTTTTGCTTAGGATAAATTTTTAACCCTTTGTTAACCCTTTTTCTTTTTTTAATCACAGTAAGAAGTGTCCAAAAATATTGTCAGAAACCATTTCCTTGTTCTTAACTAATTTCTTTATTTGATCATTTTAAAGGCCTGTTTTAAAATTAACGACTTTTTAGATCGGATAATTTTTCGAATATTTATCTTTTTTCCCCGGAGCTGTCCAGTAAAATCTAATTTTCAACCTCTGAATTGGTCGAATCAGGCCAACATTAGCAGATTTCGGTCGAAGGTCTGAAAAAAGCTTTAAAGACACGTAGATATTTACAAAAACGAGTGCCTCCGACGATTGACAGTGGAAACTGAATATTAGGATGGCGACACGCGTCAGAAAAGTTGTCCATCCGAGCGGGCGGCCTTAAGAGCATCTGCTTTAGAGGCGAATGCGAATGCCCCGAGATCATGGAAACCTTAATTAAGTTGAGAAGCGTAGCTTTTGCAGTGGGAAGCGGAGCAGCTCCATCGCCAAGCTTGGACTTTATACGTTTCGTAATTAAACGGAAAAATAAAAGAGAGCTACGAAAGGATTCGGAGAAGTGGCTTGGGCGATGTGCGGCCAGCGCTGCACCGCCGCGCAGCCGGAGGCATTGTAGAAAAAACAAGATGGCGGCGGGCGACGCGCAAAAAAGACGCCACAAGAAACGCAAAGTTGTCCATGAGTTACTTTTTTGCGATGAAAGAAAAGCCAAGTTTAGCGTTTCTTATGGGTTTATAGACTGGATGCTACCGACGCTGAGTCGCGATCTGTTCTTGTTTTATTTCTCTTATAGGGTCTGGAGATCGAACGTGGACAGGTCTAAGAGTTTTCAACAAGGGTGATGTTTACTATTGATGTTTGGGAAGATGCAGAAGACGATCTGGGACAAAACCGCGATCTGGACCAACACAGAAAAAACTAACACCTGTATTAGGTAAAGTAAAACAGGGGATGAGCGTAATTTGTTATTTTTAAAGATAGGCTTATGAATAACCATATCAATGGAGAGCTCTCGACGAGACCTTTTTATTAATATGGTTGTTGATAGCTTTATCCAAAAAAAAAACAAATAACGCTCTCCCCCTGTTCCACCCACCCAAAACAAGTATGGGACTACCTAAAACAAAAGTTAATTTTTACTGTGAATGACTTTTTTAAATACCTGAGTGGAACGCATTACGGCTAGTAGCCCTACAGCTGTATTAATCGAAAGGGCTTGGTGAAAGTGTTCGTTAATCCCTAAAATATTTTTGCTAATATTTGAGGAGGATAGGGAACAGCCCATGGTGATGTAACGGGTCAAAATTTCCAGTTTCCTCGGACCTATGTCCCTGGTTGAAGAGGTCGCCGGAAATCGAGTCGGAACGAACGTCAAGCTATGTCCTAACTCCGACGACGCTGAAAAACGAGGCGTAGCGTAAAGGTGGCTGAAAGCTTTCAGCAGCGATCTGTAACGTCTTGAGTGCGCTTAAGCGCTTCAGGAAAGCGTTCCGCTCTCGAATGAAGATCCTCTTGCGGTCAGCCCGCGCATCTGTCTTAGCTCTGTCTCCGGCGCCGTCTTAAGCTTAGGGTATGCTGAGAGCCAGCTCAGAGAGCCAGCTCAGAGAGCCGGGCTCAGAGAGCAGTGAAGGGGTATAACGGCCGCGCCAGCCGCGGCTCGCTGCGCCCTCTCCAAAGACGCTTACGCCCTTCTCGTGCGGCCCACCCAGAAGCGCCGGCGATGGCTACAGTGGCGCCACCCGCAAACCTTCTTACTGGGCATAACTACTTAGCGGTTACTGGGGCGCGGATTTTCAAGGATAACCGATATTCGTACTTCATGCATTGCAAAAAAATCGAGGAACAATATGATTTTTGACCTTAACCTTTGCGATAATCACTAATTTCTGTAATCTGAAATGTGTAATCTGAGTAATTTTATTAGAGATATTTGGTTGTGATTATCATAACCCAATTGCTATGATTGGGTTTACGATAGATTCGAGTTCAACCGAGATTGTAATTAAATGTAACTCTCAAGAGGTAGAATCTGAAATTCTCTGAGATTATAACTTTCGAAGTTTATCCTGCACAAATTTCTGGGTACGTTTTGATGTCTTCTTTTAATACCCAAGTCATTTAAGCTTATCTATTCTGAAGCGAGATGACAGAATTTTTGTTGGTTTGTTTTGGCGACATTTTCTTGCCGGAAGTTCTTTGACAAGATGGTCGAAAGATTTCATCGCCGTATCTTACACGGAAACAATGGTTTTGTTACGGCAACAAAATTAGGGACAAGAAATGAATTATTTGTTGCTTCAACCAAAAATTTTGCTGCAGCAACCACTATTTCGAGAACTGATACATCAATCCTCGCAATGTTGTAGTATTATGGTTCCCCAAAATGTTCTGCTATTTTAATTCGTGATTTTTGTTACACGGATGTGTCTACTTTGAAACCACCCCTGGAAGAAGGACTTAGAAACCTGACCAGCGCGCGCATGATTAGTCAAGTCCGGTGAGTCCACATCTTGCTGTTGATTTAGTAAATCAAACGTTGGTTTTCAAAGGAGTTCTTTTCTGGAAATGCGTGTGAAGACCTGATATATCTAAATTTAACTGGATGCTTTTGCCCGCATTAATGGTTGAAAAGCAGCTCTGCATGAGCTGTAACCGTCCATGCTAAGTTTGGGACATTTTTCTTTCCTCATGATAAATCTGCCCATCGAAATATTCCCCCTTTTATCTGTTCAACGCAAGATTATTTGGAGACATCTTTCACGATGGGATTGAAATCATAGAAAGACTGAATCGTTTAAAAATGAGACGTAAAAAAAGAGAAGAGACGCGGTTTCTCAAAGAAAGCGCCATCTCGCGGCCTAAATATGCAGCTAACGCTATTTACCTTCTCATTAGAGCACCGATCTTCGGCAAATATCTTTTGATCTGAGGCATTACTTCTTCCGGTCGTTCATAATAAGGTTCTGCAAAGTAACCCGCAAGGAGGAAATCAAAGAGAAGTTTTCTTTCCGTCCTTTTTTTATTTTTTTCGGTCCGTGCGTGTGCGTGAATGGGGCGCGGCAAGCGCTCAGTCTCTTGTCGTGGTGTGTGCAAATTCGTGGTGGCTTAGTCTGTCTCTTTTGCTCTCCCGCCTTCTTACGAACGTCGCGCTGCTTTTGCTATCGGTTTTATTTGCTTGTTAAAATTTTGGCGTCGCGGGAAAAAAACCTCGTAAACATGCAACGAAAAAACACCTGTTTGCGAGATGCCTGTTTAAACTACTAATCCCTCGATTTTAGCGGTTTTTGAATTCACTTATGGATGCTTTTCCCCGGGAATTTGGCGAACTGCTCTGGGGTGTGAGAAATTTGTGATTTGGAGTCCTTGCTATGCAAATCTTGACGTCTATGTGTTAACCAAACGAGTGAGCTCTGTTTAAAAGACAGAATTTAAGAAAAACAAACGCGTAAATGCGAAAAAATGGAAAAATACGTAATAAAAAACGGAAAAAAAAGACGCAGAAAAAAAACAATAATAAAAAAACCGGAAGAAACGGAAAAGGCTGAAATAAAACCTGCAATTATAAAACGTCGCTCAAAACATGAATTGATAAAACGTCGATCGGAAAGTTTTGTCTTAAAATGATCGTAGCGGCGATTCGCAAATCAGCGACCCAAATTTAAGAGACCTTCTTGCTTTGATTGTGGGAACAAGACGAAATGCCGCTAATCTCACGTCTGTGCTACTATCTTCAATCGACCGGAATCGTAGAAATAAATAATGCAAAAATACGACGGGATAACGGATAAGGAAATGAATGTCCCTATGAAAAATTGCTGTTATTTATAGTCGCAAAACAGCACTGATAAAGTCGACTGACCGTTCGGGTCACCCAAAGCTATAAAACAAATCTTTGACTAATATAGTCTCCTATCAATAGAAAACCAAAAATCAGATAGTTGTATCTGTGTTGCGTATCGCCCCTTACCCTATTTTCCTTACACACGAAAGTAATGCCGATTTTACATGAGTATGCTTATTCTGTAAGAAACCTTAATCTATATAGGGAGTATTTTTTAAAGATAGCTATTGGTTTTGATTGTGTGACATTTTTTAAAAAATAATATATTTTAGCTGATTTTATATTTCCATTTTATACTCCATCTCTATAGGTTTATATTTCCATTTTATAACTCCATCTATAGGTTGGAGCTTTAACTTACTGGTAGTAAGCACAGATTCAGAAGTATTCGGTATACGGTTTCAGGACTGTTAGCTTATTTCAACCTATAACAGCCCGAAGTATTCGAAGTGAAATTAAGCTTACGAGAAATTCGGAAGGTGTTGTCCATTAAATTACGCAATTTCAAGCTTTGAAAAATGCCTATATTGTTAAATTCCAGGTTTCCACAGGGGTGATATTTTTTAAAATTTGACTGTACTGAATTAAAATATCCTCTGAAATATTTTTTTTTCTGCTTCCGAACGGCATATCGCTGGACGGTTGTGGGTTAACCTAGGTTTAGTTAGGTTCAGTGTCTTGTACCTATAGCTCCTCTCTGTCTACAGGTGAAACACAATAGGAAGACATTGTTACATATAAAATTTACCGTGTACTTTCTAAACAAAATTATATAAGGGGTTGGAACTGTGTCATTCTTCGATGCAGAAATGGTCCTTGTTATGTCCGAAGCAAGGAATCAAATCGATTTTATCTCGTGAGGAATATCAGCAGCATGGTTGCCATTTTGCTAAACCGATTTTTTTCTGGGGAGGCAATAAGGAGCAGAGATCCCCACGAAGTCGTGGTCAGCTTGTTGAGCTTATCGTATCGCGTGTTGGCAAGCCTGGGGAAGCGTGGGCCAAGCCCTCGTTGGAGGTCCGCTTCCGACAGGAACTGCGAGCGGACGAAAAAGGAATAAATCAAATTTGCGTCCGCCCCAAAAAGCTCCTAAAGATTTCCGAAGAATACAAATGTATTGTTGACTAGATTGGGAGATGTAGCTGACTTCGGGAGATGCACAGATTACGAGCCAAAAAATAAGGAGAATACTTTGTTTTATTTCGCAATAGGTCGTGTTGAAAGTGGCTTATCCGTACAGGTTCACGTTTACTTCTCCTAGTTCCTAACCTTACTTCTCCTAGCCTAACCTAACCTTTCCTAACCTAAGCTTCCATCAGCCAACGTACCCTTAGAAGTAAGTAACAACCCTATTCTTTCTGACCGTACCTGACCTTTCCTGCTTTTTCCTATGTTAGTTCCTACGTTACCGATGTTAGTTCCTATGTAACTTTACGTATTGTTCCTTAACGTCACCTATTTAAGTAACTTGGCAGCTGCGAATCGTCTTTCTGACCGCTTGGTACCCAGTCGCTAGGAGCTTGACTCACTACAGCTGGTCTCTCCTTGTGGCCATAGGCAACCATGCATGCAGCTGGGCAGAGTGAGTTGCGGCTCCATTGCTC
>Ga0058701_10003751_pt1 | contig 12135 bp, 5 predicted proteins | sample AgamicOrMae_FD_97039 | JGI IMG/M metagenome (GOLD analysis project Ga0058701, IMG submission 97039) | Agave microbial communities from Guanajuato, Mexico - Or.Ma.e | ecosystem: Host-associated > Plants > Phyllosphere > Phylloplane/Leaf | place: Guanajuato, Mexico | collected 2012-06-04 | reverse complement strand
ATATGAGGCCTTCCTAGGGAGCAAAGCTCCATGGCGGAAGACACAATACATATGAGTAGCTCAATTATAATCTTTAATCTCAGAGAAAATATTTTCAGAGTAACGTTAAGGCCGTATTCAACTTCCGCCATGTTGTTCCCTTCTTGCGGCCGCCTGTTTTTTATTTTTTCTAATTTTTATTTGTCTCTGTAGTCAGAGAATACTTAATTCTTGATTTAGATTCAGAAAATTTTTATTCTGTGCGGAAAAGAAGCCTACATAAAGAATACTCCGCCGGTACTCCACTGTGTTCACCGCGTTTTTTTGTGAAACTACAGGTCTCAGCTAGTGTACACCTAACGTGGATTAGGAACTGAAACCTTAAAAGCAAATACTTTTGTCAGCCGAAATATATTGCACCTTGCTTTCGTCCAATTAAGCCAGCAAGTATGAAACCTATTCACGATTTGTGAAATAACGTCAGTAGGGTCGGAGTAAAGCCCTATATTGGTAAAGAGGCGCAAGCGAGGGTGAGCGCTGTGATTGGTCGGCGAGGGAAAGAGAGAAAATACGACTTGCTGTGTGTGCGAGATAGACATACTCGCATAGAAAAAATGGCCGCCACTCCTATACCGCCAGTGTATAGGGGCCATTTATTCTATTACATTTGCGCCTCTTTACCTATACAGGGCTTTAGGTCGGAGGATCCGTACCACTTGCGCCTCTGCCGAGTAGTGTTGCCAAATTTTGCGGGATCGTTAGTTTTAACCGAGGCTATCTCCAGAACTGACGGAGATAACCTGATGAATAGTGCTATTTTCAAAGCGACTTTTACTGGCGTTCACAATTGGTATTATTTGTCAGGGTAGCTCAGCGAATATCTGGCCAAAACCAATTCTAAATTGAGCAAATTTGCAAAATCCGGCATCATTTCTACCGATCCTGCCGTTTCGACCACAATACTTCAAATCCCCTCTCTACTCTAGCCTCTAACCACCGCTACGAGATGGTTTAACAGATGCCCGACACGGCGGACCGTGAAAGAAAAAAAAAAGTTTGAGGTAAAATGAAGTCTTTGCATCACAGGGGCTTGCCTTCAATCTGAGGAGCTATCGAATTGCAAAGGCAGAAGTCGTTTTTTTTTTCATGATTTTTAAAATCTGGCGTCTATGGAAAACTCATTCGATGAAAATCTGTTACAGATACTATGGTCTGCACTGGATGCTGTACAACTTTAGATAATATTGTGACGTACCTGTTCAAGCTTCTTACACAAAAAGGTTCGTTTCTTTTACCTGACCATATCTCTCGATACGGCCTTTCGGCTTGTCACGGTAGTGATTTTTCCCTCGTACCAGTACCACTCTGTTCTCACGGTACCCCTGTGTCTATTCACTCCGAAGAGACAACTTCTGTTCCAGTCCTTTGAAATTATGGAAGCATTAATGCAATTCCCCATCAGAGATGAGGAACGTCTGAAATACCTCGTAAAATTAAGAAATGTTAACATTTTTGAGTTGTTTTTTTCCCGGTACAATTTTTTCCCCATTTTTTTCGACCTACCCTTCTCATTGCTTGGCTAATTTTATTCTCAGTTTTTGTTTGGAAATTTTTACCACGAGCTATTCAAGCTGTACATTTTATTTGGCATATTTGGACATTCATCTTGTATAGGTTGAGACTACTCCACCGCAACCTTGGGAACCCCTATCTTTTTGGCGTGGAGGAAATCGGAAGAAATCAATGTCGTGTTTTCTGATAAACTTGAACTAGAGCGCAGCAAAGTTAGCTCTCTTCTTGGGGGAAGAATGCCTTGCCCGCTAGAATCGAAGCTCGCGGAAAAACCTCCGTCGCCTTCTGAAACGGTCGTCACTGAAAACCGTGCGAATTATCATTAATAGTGAAAATGTAGTTCACATTTATGTCTCTATCGCAGCATAGGCCAGTAGCTTCAACTAACGCAATCGTCGAGATTTTAAGATTTAATGAGAACTTTTATTCAATTTCTCGGAGCAAGTCGATCCTACGCGTTCCTTTACGAGTTTCTTGACGCCACTTATGACGTTCAACACGATGAAGTACCGTGCTTCTTCTTCCAAACCCTCACTATCTACTCCTGTAACTTTCAATCACTATCAGTGGATGTCATGCATGCACGCTCAGTTAATGTAGCTAATTTGCATTTTTTTTACAGGTAAAAAGCCCAGAAGGGGAGTCCAGCCAGCGAACGACATGTTCTTGCAAGTATTGGAAATTCATCCAGAAATCCTGCAACAAATACTGAGCACTGTTCTCAACACAATAATGTTTGAAGATTGTCGAAATCAATGGGCTATGTCCAGACCACTTCTCGGTCTTATACTCCTTAACGAAGAGGTGAGTGTCAGCCGAAGGTTTTAGGTCGAGCAGCAGCCAATCGTAAGTCGCGGCTGCGAACGTTTGGCTATCTTCGGAACTAATCTCTGCCGCTGATTGGTTGCATCAGACACTTCATTCGGTGACTCGGACGGAGCAAGTGTTGAGCCTCTGCCATATTTGCCCTACGTTTGTTTCAGTACTTCAACCAATTAAGGGAAAACATCGTGCGAAGCCAACCGCCAGACAAGCAGGCAGCGATGGCGCAGTGGTTCGAGAATTTGATGGAAGGCATCGAAAGGAATTTACTTACCAAAAATAGAGACAGGTACGATTTTTTTCCTGGTCCTCTTTATGTTTTAGCGTATCCTGTTTTCTTTTTTTCCCTGATGTCTTAAGCTAGAGAGTCATATATTGTTTTTGTAGATTCGTGTCAGATCAGGGTAAATTTATTTTCATTGGTTTTCTCAACTTTTAACGTTAAATACACCTTCCGTCCCCTACCAGAGCGCTGGAATCATTTTTGAAGAATTCGCAAATTGCACCACAAAGAGGCTCCAATACCATGTCTTCTGGGCCGTCGTTCCCCTCCTTCTCCATTCCTCCACTACCCTGGTTTTTGGTAACGTCCTCAAAGACACAGCGCCAATGTCTCGGAAACTATTCGGCGTGAGCATTTCCGTTGACACCCAGACTTTGAAATCCGCCACAAACTTAATAACTTATGGCTCTTCCGTCGGATAGTTTCTGAGTTGTATGGTTTTCGGCGGTTCGGCCCTCCCTCTGAGTAAGCCGTCCCTTTGCATGGAAGTTTAATCGTCAATTTACCACGTAACGCAAAGAACCAGGGCTGAATCAGGCCAATACTTCCATGTCCCCCTGGCTTTATGTATGGGCTATAAAACACGAGAGGAATACATGTGAAAACCAGAGGAACTCAAAGGCAATCAAATTCGTTTTGTCCCATTTTAGCCCCGTGTCCCACGTTAGGGACATTCGGGTACGGCAATTTCAAGTATGATTGGGCCACTTTTTACGTATACAAGGATGACAAAACATCCGCGTAGTTATAAGGACATATGGCATTCGGGGAATGTCCCACTTCAAAACATCAGTCCCATTTTGGAAACACCGAGTAATTTTACAACAAGCTTTTTTAACGTATACAAAGATGGCAAAAAAAAAAATAAAAAAAAACGCGTAACACCATTTTGCATTTAGGGAATGTCCAACTTTCGGACATCTGTCCCATTTCGGAAACAGCAAGCTCCAAGTTATTAAACAAGACGTAGCGGTCACACCTGAAAATTTTTGTCCTTCTTACACACACTAGCACAATCTAATTCATTGTGTACCACATTCGGCGCGTGTCCCGCTAAACGGATTGACAGATCGGGTCGAAAACCAATAGCGCTCGTGTCCTCAAATAAGCGAAGATACCGGTACCCTGAAAATTTCATTGCGGTCGGATAACAATTACTCAAGTTTTCGCACGCCATAGCCAAAACCCGTTTACTAGGTTATCTTATAAACGGGTTGACGAATCGCCACAAAAATTGATACGATGTAATGCCCCCTATAACCGAACATGCCCCTAAAGTTACAACTCGATCGGTCAACCCTTACACCCGTGAGAGTTCGCGGGAAAAGCGACAGCGAGACAGACAGATTGACAGATACACAGACGGATTGTCCAAAACCTCTTTTCTGGACGTTTTGAGGGTTGTACATCCCAAATCCGGTCTTTTCTCTATCTCGATTTTTTGAACGATGCCAACACTTTCATGGAACATGGAAGTAATAGCACCCCCCCTCTCTGTTTCGTTTTTCCCCATCCCAAATGTCTGTTTGTTTGGGACGTACCGTGAAGGCTCCCCCCCACTCCTCCCGACCGTTACGTGGTAAGGATCAGTTCTCCTTAATTCTCGTGAAAATCCTCGAATACTTAGATTTTCTTAGTTTTTCTATCAAAGTGAAAATAGGGGGTTCCGGTTTTAGAACGTCAATTTTAGCAAATTGAAAAAAGAGAATTTAAATTATTTTATAACTCGAGTTCAAGTTGAATTTAGAATGTGGAAAGATAGGAAAACTTCTGGACGAATGCTGAAACGTTATGAGTGGAATCGTTACCCACCGATTTTCTCTTTGGGTTGTGGTTGGTCACTTAATTTTGAAGATGGACGTGACGGTTGTGTTTTGTCTGTTTGTAGGTTCACCCAGAATCTTTCGATGTTTCGACGTGACATAAACGATTCTCTTAAGGGACCTAACATGACTGCTGCTATTGTTGGTGATATGATGACGTCATAGTGCTTGGCTGACAGAAGATAGTTTTGTGGCGTGGGAATGAACGAAAGCTGACGTGTTGTGTGCACTTGTAAATTGCGAATGTTTTAAGCTATGTTGGTGACGATAGCGATGTTAAACAGACTCCAGAGGTCATTCTATTGTTGGCCTTTTCTTTCTTTCTTTTTTAATTTCCATGTACGCAGTAAGAAAGATATTAAAATAACTATAATCTTGTAAGCAGAGTGAAAGTCGTGGGCGGACTTTTGTTTTCCGCTATTCTCCATTGAATTGTGCGTTTGTGGATGTGAGGGCTGTTACATGTGTGAGTTTGTGTGCGTGTGTGAGTGATCGGTCTTGAGTGCTAGTTTGATCCCTTTCTCTGAAGACGGTTCCTCTGTGATCTTGACGCGTTTTCTAGTATATCGTCTGTGTTAGCATAATAAAAAGAAGCATTTAAAATTCCGTTTGTTTCAGACACTTGATTGTGTGACTCATTTGTTAATTTTCGGGCACGAAGAGGCAATTTTTAAAATAAAAAAAAATACAAACTATTTCGTGTTTTGTTGAAGTGTCAGTAGTCAAAAATAAAAGCTGGACCGGCCTTCCTCCATCCTGCGCGGCGTTTTTGTTTACTCACTGATTTCTGATCAACCGAATTATTTGAATTTCGATCAATCGTTTTATCAGAATGAAAAAATATTTTTTAATCGGAATGTGGAACTTTGATTGGTCGGTTGGGTGACAAAGATTGCTTGTAAACATTTCCCCATCTCGTGGCCAAAAAAGTATGACCGCTATGAGGATCAGAATGACCCGATTGTGGTCGCAGAGACGATGTTCGATAGATTGTTCACAGCGGAGGCTCCTGAGGCCACAAATGGATTATTCTTGTTGGTCCATTAGAGGTTTTCCTCTTGTTACTGGTCTGTGCTGAATTTTTTCGTAAAGGTGTGATAGCTTTTCCTTAAAAGAGGTCTTTTCTAGTTTGATTCAGAACGTGTTTATTTCTTACTTTATCGCTTCTTTATTACATTCATATCAATGAGGGAGTGTCTATTCAACAACTAATCAATCAAAAAAATCTTCCATCCGATTGCTTAATTAATGCAGATGCTGCTTGAAACGGTACGATATCCCACCTCCCCTTCAAGCGCCTAAGGTCATACAAGCGACAGGCGATGTTTGAAATAAATCACTATCCGATTATCGATAGCGTAGAAAGCAGTCGATAATATCGCAAAGCCTTTGGGTGACGGTAGAGGGCCTAGTTGACGGGCTGCGACCGATGCGGTCGACCGCACCGCATCGATAGCAGCCCGTCAACCATGTAGTGTTTGGACTACCGGGGATAGTCGGGTAAGACAAATAAGTGAACCAGTGCATTTGATATGTGTCGGTACCCAATTCCAGACAGCCTTTATTGAAGACGTCAAGTAAAGTAATTAGAGCCCTCAATACCGGTAGGTAACTCTTGACGGCTCTATTTGAAAACTCGCCCGCTCTAGAGAGCCTTAAAATAAGGCTCTCTAGCCCGCTCGTCTAGCTCGTCACGGTCCGGCCACACGGCCTTCCCGATAACAGGCATGAGTGGAAAAATAAAATTCCTCTCATGCTACCTGCATGCTACAGGCCTGTAAGGCCTCTACTACAAACTAAAAGCTACCCAAGGTTGAATCTATTTAACCTTATCACAAACTAGAAAACCATGGAGGGCTCCATATATACAAACTAAACGCTCCCTCGACCTCTGATTGGCTGCCGTCGTTGCCAAGCTCGATGGCTCTATCGAGTCGAGTTCGTCGAGTCCTTCGCGGTCCTTCGGCAGAATGTTGGAGAGGGGGGAGAGGAGAAAGCACAAACAAAGAAACACGAGTATATGGCAGGTGTATAGTTACTTAACTTCTTCAATTTACATTGCATAGAAAAATTCTTTGATTTGTGAAGATATTTTAATGTGCCTATTCTACGTATAAGGGAGGTGCATGTAAGTTCCAGAAGAAAATTCATCGAGGTTTAATGTAGAATGTCTACGCATAAGAAGAGAGCGTGGCGGGGTTAACCTGTCAAAAAGTGTGTGGTAAGGTTCGTTCAGTTTGGCTTTCCTCTTAAACCTCTCAGTCTTGACTCGTAATGATCTTTCGATAGTGTGTTAGCTTTGTTTGTTCCGAGTCAGTTTCGTATGTGTCCGTATAATATACATAATGCTGCTCAGTCACTATTTCAAAATTTACCGGCATCATAATCATCACGTGTACAACCATACATGATTAACATTTACAGCTCGGAGAATGATCGATTGGAGATGAAAATGGCATTCGAGTATTGGCCTGTAGAATATGCTGCAGATGCCATAGATGCTCTTTTTGAAATCGAAGCTAAAGTTCCAAAGTTTCTTTTCCAAAGCCCTCAGGTAAGTGAGCCTTGCTACACATCCTTTGATTACTTATACTTTCTTCTCATTAAAAGAGAATACTCTATTTGATTAGTGATTTACCATTAATATAATGATTTCAATGCCAAATTCTCACTATTTATCATGCTTTGTCTCTTCTGTTCTCAAATGTTTCAAGGACACATTCATAATGCAAGTACTCACAATCATTTCTTTTATAAGTGTATTGTTCACAGCTAAATGTTTTCTTTTTTTCCTTCTGTGTTTGTAGTTTTCCTCAAGGACAACATTAGTTCAGTGGATTTTACAACTATGTGAGCAGTTCAAACTTTGTCATGCCACAGCTCATTTGGCTGTATATATTTTGGATAGATTTATGGATGGACACTCAATCTTGTTCGAGAGATTGAACCTGACAGTCTTGGCATGCCTCCAGTTATCAGGTAAAAAGATATGTATAAAATCAAAATGACTTCATTGAATGTCTTTGCTGTATATCAAGAGAGATCTTTTCTTGAGTTACGTACAGAAAGGTAAACTGAATACTTAGTGCATGCTGTATAATTGTATAATAATTTTGTCGTCTTTAAAGCCTCAAAAACTGCAGCAGTCTCAAAAGATGCACCTAGTCATTGAATGTATCATGGGCACTCTCCTATTGACTAAAAAAATCTGATGCTCAAACCAATTTAGTTTTGCATAACAATGCCTTTAAGTTTAGTATTTTCTCTTAATATTGTTCTAACAAAACAAAAAAAAAATTGTCAAATGCTGTAACTTAGTTGTTTTCCACCTTATACTCAGCTGTTTCATTTTATTTGACCAGAGTTAGGTTGATCATTTTTTCTGACACATTTAGATGCAGATTTTTAGTGATCAACATTTCTGACAGAGTAAGTCATTGCAAAAGTTGTTAATTTTGTTGTTTCCATTCTACAGCCAAGTTTGAAGAACGCGATGTCTGCGTGCCGAAGATATCTGAGCTCAGCGCGTTGGTCAACAACCAATATCAGCGATCAGATTTCATTATGTTTGAAAGTTTTATCCTTAAGTTTTTGGATTGGAAACTCTCTTTGCCGACGGCATACAAGTTTGTGGAGTTCTTCTCGTTGGTCGCCGTCTCCCCATCTGAGTATGATCCATTCAAATACTCCTCATATGAAGCATTTTGGTTTGAAGTTCAACAAACAATCAAGGACTACTTGAGTATGTCCCTGGAAGGTAATTTTATTTATTTTGATTTATTTTAAGCCATTGTAGTCTAATAGAGTAAAGAGCATTTTTAGAGCAAAATTTAGAATAATTTTTGGCAAGTGGAGCAGGTTTTGTTGCCTTTACAGTAAACAAGCTAGAAATAGAATTTCCTCCATGTTTAAGTTCTAACTTTGATTTTTTCCCGTTTCTTTCACAAGCTTTTTTGTTGCGGGCAAGAAAACGCAATAGAACTCGGCGGAAATCATTTTCCGCAATTCTGTTCGAAAGAATGCATTGATATAAATGAATACAAACGAAAGCACACAACACATGGAAATGTAGGAAGTACACATATAAAATGCAAACACACGTAGTCAAATGAGACTCGATCTGAATTAACGTAAAAACTTTCACTCAAACATTAAAAAAATAAATAAAAAATTTCGAAAGAAACTACGAGTTTAGGACCCCCGGAAAGTCTGTCTCCTTCTCCCTTCTTGAGAGATTCTCTTCGAATACGTCTTGTCAAGCCTGATAATCACTGAAGAAAAAGAAAAAAACAGGGACTTTTGAACAAACATGGGAGATTCGTAAAAATGAACGAATTTTAACGTGAGAAAAGGGCCATCAAGTGTTTCGAGGTGACTTACAACTCAGTCGAGTCGAGCCGCTTTTTCAGCCCCAACTAGAAAGATTCGTTTCTTTTGATGCACATTAAATGGAGGGTTTTTTTTTTTGTTTCCTCACCAGATGCAGAAATGCTCCAATTTAAACCGTCGATGGTTGCATGCAGCTCAATAATTTTGGCTCGTCGGCAACTCGGATTTTCACCTTTATGGACCCGTCGCCTTGTTCGTGTAACGCGGTACAAGGTCGAGGACATATCTCAATGCGCCAGGGTATTGCTTTTGTAAGTACTGCTGTAATATAGAAACAGGCACATTTCCTCAGCTTGTCTCTCCAAAGTGAAAAGAAAAACGAATTTTAAATTTTAGGGCGATATTTGTTGAAGATTTTGTTTGTTAACGTAGTCATGTAATGTCCGTTTGGGGCCGTGCCCACATTATTGTGGCCATGTATGGATTTCGATACTCGTTTGTTTCAGGTTTAGTAAGAGCGCTGTAACGAGAGTCAAGCGCAAACTAACGGAGTCGCCTGACCAGGGTTACGATACAGAGGGATCGTCAAATATTACCCCTCCCCCTAAGAGAACTCGCTCTTGACCATGGTGGAACACAATGCTCTTGACCAAAGCAATAGTATTATTTGACTTCAAGTGCAATCTCTCCTCCAAGGTTGTTTTGCTCAAGCACTTTGAGTTAAGTTGTTCAACATTAATGTAAGATTTAACCCTGGTCAAAGTACAAAGTCTTAGGAGAGTTATGTTAAAAAGGGCTGAAAGTTTTCAGGGAAGTATCTTAGGAGAAATGGGAAAGTTCTGTTTGTGTCTACAGCTATTATGTAAAATTTTAAGTTTACAATTTTTTTTCTGTTTGGTACAAATTCTATCTGAACCTCTTGGTTCAGAAATGTTGTTTGTTGGAATTCATGGTCTGTCAGCAATAGTTTAGGTAAGGAATCAAGGCTTCCTTGAAATTAAGCCATCTTTGTTTTGTGTGAAGACTTGTTTAATTTTGTACTGAAACTGTGATCATAGGTTTCTGAATTATCTCAACTGTGATATTTCTTTGATAGAATTTTTGTTACCCAGTTAGACAGAAAATGTGTCTTGTCTTAGCTGATGTGATGACAACATTCTCTCTGGTTTCTGTATGTATTTTTTTTCTCATAAGATTACACAGGAAGGTTTGATGGTTTTGTACATGGTCTTGTATTAAAATTCTCAAAACTGCCGCAAAAATCCGCAACCTATTTATTTTTTTATATTCCAGTCATTGGTTTCTAATTGTAGAGGCAAATTTTTAATTAATGACACAATTTTTACTCTTTTCTAAAGTGAAAAACAATCTCACATGAAAACTTTACAATCACACTTCATTAAATTAGTTTGCAATTCTACACAAGGGATTGTTCTGCACCATTTGTAAGTCAACTTTGGGACCAACCAGATCCCTTATATTATTAATACCATATTTTATCATAGTTGGTCTCTCAAGAGACAGTCCCCAAGCTAACACATTTACATCTTTAGGCAGGCCCATTGGCAACAACATTTCGGGTCTGAATATTCCTGAGTTTCCCACTTCAATCCATTTACCCAACCCTTCATGGAAAATAAATATTTCCATACTTGGCTCTGTGTAAGGGTTATAAGCTGGTTTGAACAGCAATTTTTCCATCCCCAGTTTTTTGAAGAAAGTGTGCAGAACACCAATAAGATCCCCCAATGATAACTTGTGATCTGCTATGACACCCTCAACCTGCTGGAATTCTGCCAAATGAGTAGCATCCAAAGTTTCATTACGGAAAACACGATCAATACTAAAATACTTGACAGGACGGAATCCTTCCTGTGCAAGCTTATACAGCATTCGCGCACTCACAGCTGTAGTGTGAGTACGTAACAAGTTTTTCTGTGCTTCCTCAATCTTCCAGTCATAACCATAACCAACTGAATCATAACCACCTTTGCTATGAACAGTTTTCACCTTTTCCATGTAATCCTTAGGGAAATCAGAACTTGTCTTGGGACTTGACAAAAAGAAGGTATCATGAGCATCACGAGCAGGGTGTTGTTGAGGCTGGAACAAGGAGTCAAAGTTCCAGAAGGAACTTTCCACAAAATTGTTTGTGGGCATTTCTTCAAAGCCCATTTCCAAGAAAATGTTTCTGAACTCTCTCTTAACTTTAAGAAGTGGATGAAGATGGCCACTCTCTAACGGAGCTCCTAGTGCATTAAAATTGTAGGGCTTGAACTTCTTCTGCTTCCATGATGACGATGCTAACATTTCTGGGGTAAGATCAGTTTCTTGTTTTTGAACAGTCAGGCTAAAATCTTTCCCTTTATTCAAAACAAAGCTCTTTGAAACATTTTCTTGCAGAAGCTTTCTCTTTTTGAGTTCTTTCTTTTCTTCCTCACTGATTTCATCATACTTTTTGTCAAGGATTAGTTTGAGGCTTGCCTGGACAGTGTCAACAATGCTTGGGGCTTTACGAGTTACAAGGGGTGGAGTCTTGGTCTTGTCGATTGTAATCCAACCTGAAGACATTGCTTTGCTGAAACCAACTTTGGCATTGGGTACAGATGACATGAGAATTGCTTGGGGTATGCCCTCATCCGGAACAGCATTATAAACAAGCGCTTCATGACTTCCCGACTCGACGACGGAGCGACCCTCTTCGGTAAGTTCCCATGCTATCCTGCTCCTTTGCACAGCTGTTATGATGTCTCCTAAAGCTTGTAAGCTTTTGACGGCTCCAACAACTTTTTGGTGGTCTTCTCCAAGTCGAGAGGATATAACCAGCGTGTCCACTTCACCATCCTTGCCGATGATACTTAATATCCTTTCTGCTAGTTCCTCCGTTGACATTATGACAAACACTCAGCACAACACAGAAAATACCCCAAATCCACTGATGCACAGACAATATTATCCTCGAAAATCGTAAGACGTCCACGTTTAAGTTTACGTGTCATTGATGTCGTTCAGATGTCGTTTATAACCTCAAAATTCAAAAATCACATGCTGTCATAGATTAGGTACAGTACTTTGTTACTGATTGTTACTTAATCTATGCGCGTTGCTTGCACAGCCTTTTAGAATGCGTTTTCTGAAACAGATGAAAAAAATTAGTTCAAACTAGAGCCCTTAATAGTTAGAGAAACGCAACCGGCGTACCATGGCTCCTAATTGACCAAGCTCATACGGTGACTCCACTTGCCGCCCCGCCTGCAGGAAAAATTGAAGCCCAAAATGTCGGCACGTTATAGTTCTCCGCGGCGCCGCTAGTACTGCGCCACTAGT
>Ga0058701_10003750_pt1 | contig 12135 bp, 13 predicted proteins | sample AgamicOrMae_FD_97039 | JGI IMG/M metagenome (GOLD analysis project Ga0058701, IMG submission 97039) | Agave microbial communities from Guanajuato, Mexico - Or.Ma.e | ecosystem: Host-associated > Plants > Phyllosphere > Phylloplane/Leaf | place: Guanajuato, Mexico | collected 2012-06-04 | reverse complement strand
TTTCTCATAAATGTTCTGGCGCGTTGGATTTGAGATCTTTCCGGATCGAGATAGCACCCATATGTACTCCGAGTGGAAGACGCCGCTTAGGAGGCTGTTCGTGCACGAATACACCACAGCATAGTCGTCATAGTCTGTGTCTAGGATTGTTGTTAATGTTCCCTGGAATGGAACTCCAAAACCATATCTGTAAGTGGTGGGAAATTAGATTCGGCAAAAGGGATTACAGTTAGTCATTTGCAAAGGATTGATCAGATTTCTACCAAGGCGAAAGTAAATTGGTGATAGATTGGGGCCAGCACGTAGAGCTCCATATGCAGATCCATCTACTCACCTTATGCTATAGAACCCGGATCTGTGTACATCTTGAAGCAGACCATCTCCGTTCACAGTCAAAGGCAAGCCAGCACTGAGGGTGAAGTTGTAAGGGCGGGTTGTGTGTTAGACTATTGTGATTCAAGAAGTTTTCGAAAGTTTTCCACTTCATTCAAGAGTCTATTCCACAGTTAGATACTTACAGAGAGACACCGCGAACAACCACATTCACTGTGTTATCCTGATCATCTGAGTAATCAACGACCAGACAGCGCATCATGAGGTCGAAAATTGATGGGGTTTTCTCCACCTCGATCCAGTTGCCAAAGAACTAAATGTTGCCGATTTTTAGAGAATAGATCATCCGATCGTGTGTTATGTTAGTCACTATCGATAGACTGGTGAACCTCAGGGAGATTTCGCCTAGAATGGCGGCGGATCTTTCATAACTTACCTTTGTTTTATCAAAGTTCTCATGCGCGGCGACCGTCGGACAGTATCCAGGCGCAAAGCGCTGTGCGCTGGCAATGCTGGCATAGTAGCTCAGGGCAATGAGTGGAACCAAAAGTGCTATTTTGAACATTTTCGCTGATTACTGATTGTTTTCAATCAATTCTATGGGTAAGAATTTCTGACTTGCTAGTGTTTTGCTGGTGCGAGATTCTTGACTAGTCTTCACAACTATTTCCAATGAGCTCTCTGAGTTTGAGTTTTGGAGAAAGAAATTTCACCAAATTCGGTCTGAGGTCTATGAGAGGGAGAGAGCAGGAGCTCGAGTTATAAGAGATCTGTTCGCTAGAGGGAACACAAGTGAACTGGACTGGTGAAAATGTGAAAGGTTTTAACTTTTGCAAAAGCTGCTGGACAGATTTCTCTACTCATTCCGAGGTGTGCCACCATTGCCCACTAGCCTAGAAACCAAAGAGCTTGCTCATCCTCAGCCCCATGTGGCCTAACTAACCTACTAGTTGGGCTTCCCTGAGAGATATGTTCTAAATAATATGCGAGTGCACAACCAGGCCTGTAGAAGAGAGGTACATAGAAAGAGAGAGAGAGAGAGAGAGAGAGGGAGAGCTCCAGCTGCTTGGTGAGCAGCAGCATAATCAAACGCACGGACACACGGGCAGACGAACGGTCTGACAATAGCAACCCCATTCCGAGCGGTCTAACAAGTGGAAAAGTAAGCAAACTGTTGCTTCACTCTTTTTGAGAGTGTCCATCTTGTTTGGCTCAGACTTCCATGGCGTGACCGTTATATTCCCCATGCGTTTTGCCTCCTACTCCACCTCCTCATCCTTTTGCTTGATCTTATCTCGGAGACTCACTGACCAGTTGAAGAGGAGAGGAGAGAAGAGGAAAAAAGAAGAGTCTAGCTACTTGAAAGTTTGAACTTGAACATCCATGCAATCCGAGGATGGACCAAGATGCAGACTGAGATTAAAAGGCAAGCTTAGGAATTCGCTCATTTCTTCTCGTCAAGAGTGCCTCGGTAGGCGTGCGCCAAGACTTGGAGCAACATGAAAAAGTCGAGCTCAGCAGTGAGTAAGGTAAAAAAGAGCTGACCATCAATGGGTTTGCAGTGTGGCAGAAGGCTCACGGATTATTGGGCGACTGTTGTGCAACGCAGCACAACAAGAGTCGACCTTAAAAGAAGGTCTTTGTTGCTTAAGTAGCTGTTAACCTAAATTTAACTCTCGAGTAAGAGAATTCTTGGACCAATCATTGCATTTATTAATCTTGAGTAGGGGGCATTGTTCTGCCTTTAGAGAGGAGACTGTTGAAGAAATTTTGTAACACTCCTTCTCCCGAAGGCTGGGCGTCGATAGGATTGGTTAGATTCTGACGAGGTTGCACTGGTGAGGGGGCACTGGGGATTGAAGGGGGAGCTTGCTTATTGAGGTCTCCTTGTATTCTGAGCAAAAAGTCCTGGTCACTTTCCACAGTGATCTCTATATCTCTTTGTGCTGCGCCTGGAATGGATCTCTCAGTGATGAAACTCTCATACTCATCATCGGGGTTTACACTCCGAATATTATCGTATAAAATAGATATCTTCTTCTCGTTATCCCAACCGGCTGGGACAAAAATTGCATCTCTATCAACTACAGAGGCGGCTGCCTTGAATGGCAGATCATATATCTTATGTGCAAGATATTTGTGGAGAAGATCACAGTTTTTGTTGACTTTCGCTGACACATAAAATAACGCGGCACCGTATTGGAGGCAAAACTTCCTGATTGCCTGTTGTATAAAATCAAAAGTCTCCTCAGTATAATCATAGTCTTTCTCAAGGGTTGATATCTGATCGGTCTTGGTAATGACTACAACGACGTCTATACCAAGATTTCGAGATAAAGCGTCACGTCCTAGCTCCTTGACTGAGGTGATCATCTCATTGTTGCCGAGATCATCATCGTCTCCTTGATTAGATTTATCATGAGATTTGGATGCATCGCTGCTAGCTGTCGTTTTTGTAGAGGATATCAGTTTACCATCCGTTTCATCTGTTGTGGCTACATAATTTAGGAAGTTCAATGTTAGCTTCTGACGGCATTGCTTCAATTTTGCTGGTTTTATATTCAAACTCTCAATATGCTTTTCTAGAACATCAGCCCAACTTCTCAAGGATCTCATGATATTCCATGGCTTACTCATGCTGGCAACCAATAAACAACAGGAGTGCTCGAAATTTGACTCAGTTAGGGCGAAATTCAACAATCGTGTGTTCCTGAAATCACCATCCAATATCCAAGCTCCGAGTTTGGTTGAATCGTCCCTATATTCGTCTCGTATTTCTATGAAGTTGTACTCAAGACCAGAGCCTTTCTTTGGTGCTTCGAGGCCGGCCATCTTGGCTATGAGAGATGTCTTGCCTGCCTCATTATCGCCGAGAACTATCAATGATTTGTTGGACGGTAGATTCTCTGTTCGCCTCACCTCCTGCAGTATCGACGACCACACCTCGGGTTGACTTTCCGACTTCATGACTAATAAATATAGTTGAAGATCTTAGACAGCGGATCGCGAATATATCTATTGTCCCATATGTTTGGCAAGCGATAGACTGGATCACCCTGAGAGATGATGGAAATCTCTTTGTTTTATAACCATTTTAGAAGGCTCCAGGGCGAACGTGAAGAGGAGGAGATGCAGAGAGACACTGCATTCTTCTGAATGTTATTGCCGCACTCGATTACTGTAGTGATGTCGCGCAGCTAAACTTGAAGGCAACGTGCTCTATCATGTCAGCTTGTCGAAAGCGAGCTGGAACACGTGAACCAGGCTCATTTGCAGATCAAGGTCCCAGACCGATATAAATTAATTCGGACGCTTTCTCAACTAATTAGTACCATTTTCATAGCCCATCTTAGATTAAATCTACCAAATGGATCAATATACGAGGGAGCCATGCCCGTTACGCATTGTAGATGATTGTGGTGGTGCCTTCACAATGGGCACCATCGGTGGTTCTATATTTCAGAGTATAAAAGGATTTAGGAATGCACCATCAGGATTCAATAGAAGGTTAGCCAGCAGTCTAGTCGCTGTCAAGACGAGAGGTCCCATGGTTGGTGGTAGCTTTGCAGTTTGGGGTGGCTTATTTTCAACAATAGATTGCACATTGGTACACTTCAGAGAAAAAGAAGACCCTTACAACAGTATAGCATCTGGTGCTCTAACTGGCGCCATCCTTGCAGTTAGGAAGGGAGTCGGATCTATGGCCGGATCAGCGTTGATCGGTGGTATCTTACTGGCCATGATCGAGGGGGTTGGTATTATGTTCACAAGGTGGAGCGCCAAAGAGTATCACGATCACCGAGTTGCAACATACGAGCACACGACTGGCCTCAAAGACCATCAATTATAGTTAGAACGATTAGAGTCAAGAAAATTTGTTATTGTCGAATAAATAGCTAGTTAGACGGCGTGATATAATCTAATCAGAGCGACTATTCACGAAAGGTGACTAATCGTTGAGTGAATGTCATGTATTTATTCCTCATCATCTGTCATCATGTTGCCATTATCAGCAATGGCTGAGTAATGTATGTTCCCTGCACCATTTCTACCATTCATAACGCTGTATCCGTTGCCTTTCATTACATTATTGGTCGCCCCCAAATGACTACGGGACAAGTTGAACATGCTAAATTCCGGATCGTCAGTGACATCTCTCAGTACTTCCAAGAAAGGTGGCAATTTGACATCAGATGACTTGAGTGTCGTGTATGTTTCCAATAACACTAGTCCTTCGCATTTGGGACTACATGGAGGCAAATAGATGTCGAGCTGGAAGTACAGATTGTGCCAGAGAAAACAGCGACGGTTTTTGTGAACGGTATAATGGCTATGATCTCGTTGTGCCAATAGATTTAGGTAGTCACGATGCGATATCTGCCTGCGAAGCTCAACAACTTGATCATTTGCTCGCACCTGTCTCACAGTGTATTGATAACTATAAGTATTGCCTTGACCACGCATTCTCAACCTGAGTTGAATCTTTGGATTAGCCGATATTAAGTACTCGTGAACAACATGAAAATCTTGAAATGATGGGAACATGACGTCAGATGGCATTTTTGCGACCAGAAACTTGACCTTCTTACTCTTCTTAGCGAGCCTATCACCAATGTCTATATCGACGCGCAAGCAGACTGCTGCGATCAAGCGTTTCAGCTTCGTATCAAAGTCTGTAGAGTTGTCGATGATCTCAAGATAAGGATGACCAATCCAAGCCTCACCTGTAGCTTGGTCTCTAGCGCGCGCCAATTCGAGACCCTCTTTTCGCATCGGATTGTCCTCCGTATTGTAATAATCCTCAGCACCATTTGCGGCTGTAACTAAATGCACAACTTGGTCATAACGGTTGTCTCTCAGTTCAACCGCATTCAAAGCGTTACGTTTCAAAACCCTATCCCACGATTCCTCTGACATGTAAGCGCGGGCATCCATTGTTCCACGGTCACATATAACTAGACAATTTTGAGCACTGCGCCTAGCGAGTCGGAAGAACGTCTCTTCTGTCTGTATCATACACAGGAGCAGATCTTCTTGAAACTCCTCAACCTGTTCGGGGTCCATCTGAGCAAACTCCACTCCACCTGAAAGTAAGTGGGTCGCTGTTTCAGGGACACGATAGACTTTCCAACCCATATTCTCAAAGAAAGTACTCAAACGAGCCTGGCCCGTCGTTTTTCCACTGCATGGGCCACCTGTTAGCACAAGCTTGTGTACTCTCTTATTGTTCTGGTTCACGTCCATTTTGATTAATTTTTCCTACGATTTGATTATACCAGGGAGAGACAGTGAGAGATGTAATGAGAGTTCATGTGAAATGGGCTAACATACAATAGGATGTATGAGGTGGAGATAGTTAGAAACAATCATAGCGAGAACAAGTTGATGACCAATTCATAGCGACTAATTCCCAGTGTGAAATCTGGCCTGCCGCCAGCCTGAAATGATGCCGATTGATGCTGAAGAACGTGCGAAGTCGATGCGTGTCTTCTTCCTTCTGATTGGCAACGCGGCAGCTCACACGCGCTCTATGGCTGTACCTTGCAATAAATGATGCAGATGATTATAGATAAGGAGTCGAGCTTGATCGAAACTCTCTTTTGTCAATCTAGTCAAAACTTTGCCATCGTTGATCTTTCTGGTGAAAGTGGTAGAAAATTCAAATCTGTCAACTGAGTATAATAGTCAGTGAGTGCTTGGGTTGATATAGACTTTAAACGATTATATTATAGTTGTTATCTATAACAAATAATACTACAATGATATCCCGGCTGGTTATAATGTTCAATCTGGTAAAGAGATTCTCTTCCTCTCTTGAATTGTATTGTAAGATTATTTGCTTTACGCTGCTGCTGCTGCTTTTGATGTTGTTTAAGCTGCTGCTGCTGCTGTTTTATCTGCCTTTGGCTAGTAGTATCTGTCAAGCTGCTTATCTTACTCATATCGGACTATTCGCGTCTGTCTGTTCCGTCAATTTTTTCTATTTTGTCTCTTCTTAGTTTCTGTCTGCTTTGATCTTTGCTTGAACCACCATAATTGAAGCACAACATGTCTCTTCCAACGTTGCGAATGAGATAGAGTTTTTTTTATGATGCTGATGGTGATCGTATGTAGGGAGATAGTCTAGGGGCTAGGGTAAGTGCGTGATGATTATGATTTGGGATAGGTTTGCAATGAGGTGGTTTCTGTTTTATTCCCAGTGACTGTGTGGATGTCAAATGTGCAATAAGCGGCTCATTAGCCGGCCATTCTCCCAATATCTGTCCACATCTGTGGATTATTTTACACTTTCTTGCATCGAATAACACAAGCGAATTGCGGCAACTGTGGAACAAGCATGCTGCCCCTCTCACTCGTCCACGCTAGACAGCTAGCTAGCTAGCTTGGTCCTCTTCTAGTAAAACACCAAGATAGCGCGTGCTCTCGTGCAATGCACTGGATCAAGCGGTCGCTTGTTTGCCCCGAGTGCGCCAGTATGTTAAGCTAGCTTGGCGTAGCTAGTCAAATTTCCATGCCTGTTTCAGCCAGCACTGCTCACGCACATAGGGGAGACTGGGAACTGCAGGATCAGGAAGTTAACTCTTTAGGAATGCCCTCAGAGTCTCCCATAGCTGAGAGAGACCTCAGCTCACTGGTGAAGCTAGGTCGAAATTTGCTGATGCAGAGTAACATTAATGACCTTTGGACATGCGTGATGATCGTCGTTTCAACAATTTAACTATCCGGCAGAAGGCGAACATAGCAGTTAAAAAGGAGTGTTCGGCCTCGTTTACAGTTTTCTACACCGTGAGAGTCAACAACAACTCTTTTTCGGCATTTTTCACTTTTTTTCTTTCAAACTCCTTGAATAGCTCTACTAATCTGTCAACAGACACAGAATGTTGCCGAGCTTCCTTTTCCACATTGAAACGAACATTCACAGATTCGGTCTCTTCCTCGCCTCTGCCAACTACCAAAATAAAGTTATATCTTGTAAACTCAGCACTTTGTACTTTTTTGCTCAGTGTCGAATGAGGATCCAGTTCGCAGTCAGCCATGAATCCCTCTCTCACTAGACGCTCATGGATCTTGGTGGCATAACTGATAAATTTGTCGTGGACTGGGATCACCTTGGCTTGTAGTGGTGACATCCAAAAGGGCCATCGACCACTGGTGTGCTCGGCCAACATTGCTATAAATCGTTCTATCGAGCCAAATATGGCACGGTGGATTATCACAGGTCTCTCTAGGCAGCTAGTATCCGATTGATGGCGATAAGTTAGGTCAAATCTTTGAGGTAATTGGAAATCTAATTGAATAGTTGCACACTGTTGTAAACGCTGGTGACAATCCTTGATCGTGAGATCTATCTTAGGTCCATAGAACGCACCGTCAAATTTCTGTTCTTCAAAATCGAGTTTCGAGTTAACAAGTGCTTTACGGAGTGAATCCTCCGCTCGATCCCACAGCTCGTCGTCGCCCAGATACTTTTGAGGCCTCAACGAAAGAGCAATGTTGAATTTGAAATCGAATTGTCCATATATCTCCTCCGCCATCTTCAGACAGTTGGTAACCTCTGATTCAACTTGATCTGGTGTGCAAAATATATGCGCATCGTCTTGTTGAAAACGTCTCAACCTGGATAGACCTAACAAGGCACCGGAGGCCTCATTCCTATGCAAGGCACCAAAATCTGCCCATCTTATGGGCAACTGACTAGAATGGATTTTTCCCAAGTGTTTGTACATCAAACAGTGCCCGGGACAATTCATCGGTTTCAATGAGAAATCTTTTTGACCTAGTTTGAATTTGATCATGTGATCTTCATAATGCTCCCAATGTCCGGAGATCTTCCATAGGCGGCTGTCGTAAATGTTTGGCGTCTTGACCTCCTGGTATCCATGTGCTTTGTATTGCTCTCTCAGGTAACTTGTGAGCTTATTGTATATATGAGTTCCACGTGGTAGGAAAAAGGATGAACCTTTGCTGAACTTGTCGAGAAAGAACAAGCCTTGCCGTTGGCCAATGTTTCTATGATCAATGTGGGACAAGTTCTTGATAAGTGTCTTTGGGACTGACATGATCTTGGTGATGAAGTGGCGATGAGAAGCCAATGAAGAAAAGCATCCGATGGACGGACGACAAGCGAGAAAGTATTGGTGTAATCATCAGATTGGGATTGAGATCTCGGACGATGAGATCTGCCTGTGCAATCGCACGGTATTTTTTGCACGTGTTTTCGCTCAGACAATGTGCGTCTGTGGAGAATCATACCCGAATGTTTACGGCAAACTTTGGTACGACTCCGCTAGGGTATTTCTATGGGACAGAGCGACTCTTAGTGTGTGCATGAGCTGTCAGATGGCGCACGATGCTCGCCTCTTGCATGCACTCAAGCGGATCATGCAGCAGAGGCATTGCAATTGGGCATGCGCGCCTCTTGTCTAGTTTGGCTTCTGGCGAGATGGTTAAAAGTCGTTTGAAGGAGGAAACATTAGTTTGTTTGAAAGAGGCCGCGAGTGAGATTCATTGCTGGTATCCGTTAGAATAGTTTTCTTGCAGTTTGGCTGCCATTGACAGCAAGAGAGAGAGTCGCAAGTCGAGGTGCCGTCAGCTCATAGGGAGTCTGAGAACCTCACTCGAACAACAACAAAAGCCCACCAGCAAGACGCGACAAGCTATAGGCGTCAAGCATTTCCGGTAGAGAACGTTCACCCCAGAGATTGAGCGAAGTTATTCTGTGCCAGTTGAGCGACAAGTGTGCCTCACTCGATGTCTGTGAGGGGCCAAACCAGGAGAAAAAAGTCGACCCAAGAAGAGGAAGAGCTTGAGACTAGCAGAAGCGGAAGTTGAGGGCAAATCTGGGCCGAAAATTGGTGGAGCAAGACAGAGAAGAGGCCAGAGGAAGTAGAAGTTGAAGTCGAAATCAGGTAAGTCAAGTTGCCGTTTTGCTGGCGGCCGATTGGAGAGAAACAGAGGGTTTTGTTTGCAGAAGTTTCTTGGGCCCAGTTTTGCGAATGATTTACATGCGCCACCAGATTGGCCGCCCAATTGGCTGGTGATGGAAAGGAGCAGCATTGCCGCCCGGCTGGAATGCGGGCTCAGACAGAGAGAGAGAGAGAGCTTGAGAGAGAGGCTGAAAGAGGCAAACAATGGGCCATAAAATGTGAACTGGCCGTCCAGCGTTGTTGGGCGACAAATAATCTGAGCGCGAGAGAATGTGTGGCCATTTCGTGTTTGATGTAATTCCAATTCGAAGCCTCTGAGCTTTGGCCAGTGGTTATTGGGAGCAAGTGCATGAGGGGGAATATTTTGCGGCCTTAGGAGAAGGAGGCCCAAGCGAGCTAGAAGAGGCACGAGTTGGGGCTCGTCGCTCGAGAGAGAGAGAGAGAGAGTCTCAAGCGGCCAAGGAATTGGGATTGGGCAATTGGAGTTCAAGTTGCAGTTTTAGCCCAAACTTGAGGCCGATTGTGAATGATGCGCTCCTCTGACTCTTCCTTAACTCTCTGTTTCCCTTAGCCTCAACTGCACTTCTTCTCCTTCTCTCTTTCGGCTCACTTTCGGCCCCGGTTCACCAGCGAGGGTTCCAGTTAGGTGGTGGTTAAAAAGAGGAGCAATAAATGTGCATGCTCGCGTGTCCATCGGGCCGAGTGGCTCTTGCTGAGGCAACGAAATGGCTCATAAAACAGCTCGCCCTTGCTCATCCTTAATACATACTAGCCCACCAGCAGCAGAAGCAGAACCAGCAGCACCACTGCAACCACTACAACAACTACCATCAAACGAACAAACTCAAGCTCCTCGCACACAATCGAGAGCTCCCAAAACAACGACAACAACAAATTGCCATTACATAACAAGTTGATCTAATTTAATTCCTTTCCACTCTTGGCCGGCGACCAATTGGCGCTAGTTGAGTTTGAGTGGCAGAGAGTCTTAGTTTGGGCGAGCGGCCCAACGTTTGGACGAGCAAGTTGCCGCTTTGGGCGTGTGCACCAGTTTGCGACTGTCTCTGATGCAGCCAGAAGGGGCAAGCCGCTTGTTTGGGCGGCTTGTCAGTGAGCGTTGCCGCCCCTAAGCATCAATGTCTCTCTCTGTCTCTCTTGGGTCCCAGTCGGACATCATAAGACGCCAGATCAGAAGACTATTTATGATCTGTCTGCACTGCTGGGCCCTCCCGTGAGCAAAGGGCGCTTTCAGTGCACTCAACTGCTCTTCAATCCACTCCACTTGCTTTCCACTCACTGCGGCAAGCCATCAGGGCTGCCCTTTCAAACTAGTGGCCATTGTTTTCCCATTTGGACGCCCATTTGAATTTTCAACACTTCTGATCATTGGGCCTCGCTTGTTGTTTGATTTCTCCTCTGCATTATTCAGCCACTCTGGCCCCAAATTCAGACTAATTTCCATTTCGCCTCGGCTAAAATTAGAATACAACACCAGCAAGGGGCCCCAACTTAGACCCCTCTGGTGTGTGGGGGCGGCCAGATTTGGGCGCATCAGAGAGCGCAGCTAGTGGGCCGCACTCTGTCCCACAGCATAGAGTCCGGCCGCTTGTGCGTTGCCTCCTTCAGACTGGAGGCTTCAGTGCAGCACACAAATGCAATGCCTGTTTGCCCGCCGCGCAGTGCACGTCTCTGGCTCGTTTCCAAGTGAAAAGTGCCCTCAAAATGGCCCTCCTTTTCGACCACACACTGTTTCCTCTCCAAAGGCAAACACACCAAAGGCATACAAACTGGAAACGCGCTCCACTTGGCAGCCACACAATGGCCTAAAACAACAACCACCACTTCCTCTCTTAATTGACCGCTTCCCACTTCCGGCCAAACAAAAGCCACCAGCGCTAATTGGAGCTTCTGTTGTTTATGGCCACTCCTGATCAGGATCAGCATGATGATGATGATGATGATGGATGTCACAATGATGGGCACTTGATTTGGACTAACAACTCAGAGTCGAGCAGTAGCCCAGAGGTCTGGTTGTGCTGGTGGAGTTGGAGTGTTGCTGCTTTGGGCGAGCTTGTTCCTCGCTCTCGATCCGCATCCGCCGGGCGGCCTCGAACCAAGTGATCCGTTGGAGGCAGCCAGCCGAAGCGGAGCGGAGGGGGAGCAATAATTTGCCGCCCAAATGAGCGCCAGACGAGTGAGAAAAGAGCCCACAAGGCCCTCTAATTGATGGCCCTTGATTGCATCAGGAGGGGGCCCAATTGGAGTGGCGTCAAGCAGATGTGGCTGTTCGAGCCGGGGAGCTAGACTTTTGCGAGGAAGATATAGAATTCAGATAAGCAGCACTCGTGCAGTGCTGGGCAATTGTTTCCAGCGAGATAATGAAAAACCAGTTTATTGACTTTTTCTCTAACGCGCAAACTTCTATCCTCTGGCCTCCCCCAAAAGCGCCACGCTCATTCGATTAAACTTTTTCACCCGCCTTCCAACTGGGCAGGCAGCTGGCTGCCTGCCCAGTGGAGCAACAAATGTTGTTAACAATCTGACTTGTTTCCCATTTCCTCTCCTCTCCAAACTCTCTTCTCGCCCGTCTGTCTGTCTGTGCGTGCCCCTGTTTCTGGTGCCGCACGCGCTCACAAGCTGTGCTCCCCAAAAGCTCGTCTGGGGCCCACTACAGACAGTCTTCAGGCAGTCTCTAGTCGCCTTCCCTTCTCTTCGATTTCAATTAGAGGCAAGCGCTAGTTAGAGGAACCACGCGACTAGACGACCACCAGTCAGCCGGCCAGCCAGTTGGCCACACTCGCCCGCAAGCTGCACAGTTGTTGTTGCAAATTAAAAGCCTCCAATGCAAGAGGGCAGCCTTTTTAAACTTCAGGCT
>Ga0058701_10003749_pt1 | contig 12136 bp, 9 predicted proteins | sample AgamicOrMae_FD_97039 | JGI IMG/M metagenome (GOLD analysis project Ga0058701, IMG submission 97039) | Agave microbial communities from Guanajuato, Mexico - Or.Ma.e | ecosystem: Host-associated > Plants > Phyllosphere > Phylloplane/Leaf | place: Guanajuato, Mexico | collected 2012-06-04 | reverse complement strand
TTATGAAAGGCGGGTGTTTTTTTATTGTTCTGTTTTTTTTTTAATAAATTTTTTTGTGTTTTTTTTTTTTTTTTTTTTTGCTTCTGCGACAGTTTTATTAATCTCTTTCGCGAAAGGACACATTGTTTTACCCAAAACCAATTACAGTAGCGAGATTATTTTGAGGGATGAAAGTGCTTTGGAGTTAATTAAAAATGTTTGAAGGCAGTGAGGTGTGTAAACAAAGTCTATACTCGAACTGTTTCAATGAATTTTTCATACAATTCCCTTCGGGCCCCGTTCCTGCAAATCAAAACTTATTTATTCGATTCCGGAGCAACATCCTTTCTGTTATTTGTTTTCCCGCCGTTTTGCCTCAAATTTTGTTCACTAAAATAAGCTTGTTTCAACCTCATAACCGTCAGCCGAGACTTCAGCTACGAGCCCCTCGAGAACTTCTATCCTTTTTTTCGTGAAATATAAAACTGGAAGCGGCTCGTTCTGGAACTGATTCCCAGAATTTTCCCGATGTTTCGGAAAGCTGTTCTTTCATCTGGTTTCAGATTTTTTTTGAATCGCTCTCAATCGTTCCTCGAACAAAAATAAGTAATAATAATCTCAGCGTAGAAGAGGTTGAGTTACGACCTGTTGGTCCCGTAGGCATGAAAATAATACCAATAATGCAGACCATTTAATAAGGAGCGTTCTTCTCGAACAGAGAATCAAAGGTAAATAATGTACTGTAGGTACGTGGGAAGCAACGCCAAGAGTTCTTGAGATTTGACTGGTCTTTTTTTAAAAAGACTTTTCTAACGATTAACAAAGCGGAGATCATACGACTCTGTTGCACAAAATCTGGGAAATATAATTGCAGATGTCTTCTACCTTGATACAGAACATTTTGAAATTTATAATTTCACTGAATTTTAGAGAGAACAAACCATTCATGTCGAAAAAGAAATATCTGCAGATTAGTTCCATCGTCTAATCCATCATTTACGCTCAATCTACACCTAAGAATATTTCGCTATTGAACACGAAGCCAGACGGAATCTAACTCTGCCTAAAGTAATCGATGTAAACTTTTTATTTTTTAGTATTTCAAAGATTTTACTTCTTTGTATTAAAAGCTTTGACAGCATTTCAAAGATTTTCAGTAGGCCTAGGTGTTATTTTTTTAATCGTCGTAGTACTGCGAAGAAAATTTCTTCTAAAGTGACTTTGACTGGCTTCAAAAGACATTGCTGGGTGGCTAAGAATCGAAAGAACGGCAAAAATGTCAGCGTACAAACACTTCAACTGAAAAACCCATTACATGGCCCGAAGCTACGTTTTTATTGTTAAACAGAGAAATTGAACGGGTTTCCTTGATGCGAAAAACGTCTTTATTGTGTGTATTAGACGAATTCCGTATTTATTTTGGGACATTGAAGCGAACGTCGGTTTCGTTGACGCAGTGAAAAATCTACGAGATATGCGACAAAATGCGACAAATAAAAAATGAGCCCCCTTAGGCTTGCCTTGCGCGCTCGCCTGAGAAAGAAAATGTGGTGCAAACAGACTGTGACATATAGTACTTAAGGGGGATTGACCAAATTTTCGTGTTCGCGCTCGCTGTTAAGGAGAACCATTTTTTATTAGACACCTTCCGTTGTTTTTCCTGTCATGACACCTGTCCATTAACAGACAGACAGTAGCGCGTAACTCCTCGTGAAGTGAAAGGGGGGAAGGGGGAAGGGGAAACCGAGCAGAAAAAAAACCAATCACCAAGGTTTACTGAGGCCTGCAAGCGAATACATATTTGAGCGGGCCTGCCAGCCGGCTTGACAGCTAGTCCCTGCCGTGTATTTTATGTCAGTGCAACGCTAAGAAAATATCCCCTCTTACGCCTTGTAAAGTGTGAAAGGGGTAAGGGAACTTTAGTCAAACCCATCAACCCTTGAAGGGAGAACACATCTTAACCCATAACCGCCCAAAGTATTTCCGGAGTGAAATAAAGAGAAATTGGAAGGATATTTTCTATTAAAATACGCAATTTTAAGCTATGGAAAATGCCTAAATTATTAAAGGTTTCCAGAGGGGTGATATTTTTTGAATTGTGACAAATATTCAACTGAAAAGATCCTCTAAAATATGTTTTTCTGTTTCCGAACGGTATCGCTGGGCGGTTGGGGGTTAATATCCAGTTATTATCCGTGCAAAAAATATTTTTTTTGAGAGAAAAAAATCACATAATTCAAAAAACAAGAGAAGCAATGCCTGGTTTTAGGATTCATATTTTTTTAAATTTCTGAAAGAATTCTCCAAATTTTCATTTCGAGACGTTTCTAAAGAAATGATGCTGAATTACGCAAGATGTTATCCGTATCTGGCTGAAACGAAGATGCCTAAAACGTCTCAAGATGCCTCGTTCCGTATCTGTTTGGAGGACAAACTGCGGAGGACAAGATCGCCACGATCCTACATCGCACCTAAAGGAAGCATGTACTGTGCAATGATGGGAATAGCGGTCACAACAAATACTTCCGCGAGCAAAAGAAACAGAAGTCTTCAAGTTTGCTCCTTTTTCGGACTCACATAACTAGGTAAAGTATAGCCACGCATTTTTTTTTTGTAAATAAACATAACAAGAACAATTGAGAAAAAATTGTATCTCCTTTGATTAAGAATGTGTGTTCGTTTTAAAATTGACCAATCCAACCAATGTTTCGTTTCTTTTCTGCGCGTAGTAAAGTAATCGCATTTTTAGATATTATCTCTCGTCGTAACTCTTGCTTGCTTGCATTTTTAGATATTGTTGCTTATTTTCAACCTTACACTCTTCCTATTTTTCCTTAAAAAAAAAAAGTTTGAGATTTATTTAAAAATGGAATTCATTGTGAGTTTTCACGTTTAAAAAAATGAATTTTTCTAATTAAAAAGTCAAGCACTGCAAAAAAATGGCCAAAGCACGAGCAGCAATTTATAAAAATATTGATCTTGGGATCGTAAGGCGAGCGAAGAGGAGGGCGGGGGCAGGAGTGGTCCTTGTGATCTTACGTGGGTCACGTTTTCGGCAAGGTTTGCAGAGAGGCAGGCAAAAGGGATTTGGTCGTCTCGCCACGCCGCGCCCTCGCCGCCGCTCGGCAGTCCTCGCCTCGCGTCGGCTCGCCCCGACTCGCGTCGGCCAATCTACGCCGGCTGCCGCCAACGGATTTGAATAACTTTTGCGGCTCTTTACAAGTTTCTCTTGGGTCATTTCCATGCAGGGGCTCATCTCCAGCACGACATCAATCTCATCACGGAGTCCCATCGAAAAGTTACCGCCTCGACCCTCGCCGCGCCACGAGCAGCAAACATCGGGACTGCGACCTCTGAGCCCCTGGGCCGAGCCCCTGGCGCGCGTCGCATAGGCAACATGCCTTATATACCTGCAGAGATGGTTGCCTATGCCTGCTTCGTCAGGCGCCCTCCTCAAGCACGTGCTGAATGATGCCTATTGTGCACTTGCAGAGCAATTGCAGAGCAATTGCTGAGCAATTTGGGTTTGCGACGCAACGGTGCGGGGTGCCCCTCACGGCAGCTTCCTCCCGGAAATCACAAACATTTCGCAGAAATCGTTCGGGAGAAAAAATGGAATAAAGAGGTTCCCGCAGCCGGAGGGCTTGCTGCTGTACCGTCCTATCTTGACTTTGCATCGGAGTTGATGCGATGGCAGTTCCCGTAGAGTACTCCGGTTGGGAGATGTTTTCGGAACAAGTTAGTGATGTTGACGTTGCCTCTAATCTTCCGGCTGTAATTTTAAATAGCCTCGGGTACATCATTACGGGCCCTTTTGAGCGGTTAAACGGGATGTGTTTCGCGGCGCGGTAATGCGTGCATTAGAGATACGCATCGCTGAGATTGTTTTATTAAAGATCCTCGCTAATCGCTGATTGTGAAGCTAGTCTGTCGAGACGTGAAAACTACAACAGAGGTTGTGAACATTTCTTAAAGCTTAAGTGACACCACGATTCCCAGCAGAAGCCTAATCTGTTCCAGCCGTTACCAACATATTTTTCCTGATCCGAAACAACCTTTATTTCCCCCATATAACTGGTTTGCGCAACTTCTTCGTACCGTCGATCCCTTGAGGAATCGAAAAACCGGGTCGTTAAATTTATTCTAAATTTGCCCACAATGGTCTCTTGAGCAATCTCTGTATAAACTAGTAAGTAACCGAACAATAACGAAAAATTAAAAAAAAAACCTTAAGAGGGGATGCGTCTCTCCGTTCTTGGTAAAAAAACAACAAAGTTTATATTTTTCGTTCATGCCAGACATTAGGAGAAGTGGGTTAGTAAAGTTTACTAAAATTTCGTAAAAATAAATAAAAAGTGCGACAGCAAAACTAACTCAGCTAGTAAACGTTATCAAGTTTGCTAGTAAAACTTACCGTTGCACAGTATTGTTGTCATTAATGTTTATTCGCAAATCTGGTGACCGTTACTAGCCGAGTTGGCTGTCGCCTTTTTTACTTTATTCCGTAAACTTGACGCATTTTCCCCATGGACATTTCGTCTTGTATATTTCAAAAGGAGACCGCTGGGCAAAAATGGGTTCGCAAAAAAATATTCGCTGTGACGTAAATCTTGAGACCGTTTCTCCCCTTGGGTTACTCTGAAGCAAGTACCCCCTTGCTATCTCTTCACCCAACAACACTCGCTCAAAATTTAATTTAATTTAAGTGCGTCTCCCGACGGCGAAAGTTAAGCTACGTCGTTTCGGGGGTAAATTTGGCCGATCTTCAAGAAGCAGCGTTTTCAGGGAAATAAACAAGGCGCGCGGGGCGAATCTCCGTTTGAGAAAAGCTTAGCACTTGCGCAAGTCAGGAATTCATTCCAACATCTGTTGAATGGTCCACGACCCTTCGCGTAGCAGCGGCGAGGGGGGGGAGGGGGGCATAAGCGGCGCTCCGGCGTCAGCCCCCCTCTCGGGGGGCCCGCCTCTCATCTCTCTTCCTAAGTCCTCAAAAAAAGTCTTATTTCTCAGAGAACGCAAAACAACTTGTCCATGAAAGCCTTTCAAAAATATAGTCTTGAATTTTTGCCGCTCACTCAGCAGTCTTCCCCGATCGTCACAATCAATGTTTTCAAGAAAAATGGAAATGGAACCGCGGCGGAAAATCGATTCAAAGGATTGTCGGAGCGTCACTAAGCCGGGGCGGAGTCGGGGCGGAGACGCCAGCCTATTTAGCAAATCCGGTCGAGTTTTCCGCGGCCCATTTAACCCGTAATTTTAAACGGGGAAATCAATTAGTTGTGTGGAAAAGAAGTGTCGTTCCGGGAAACGCCTGCAGCTCGGCAGCTGCCAGCTAAAGCGGGGCGGTAACTGAAGTGGTGGCAGCTGTCCGCCAGGTGCACTTAAGGGGGATCAGGTGCGCCGATCCCTGTCGCTCCATCTGGGATCACTCACCCGAGCCGACACCTTTTTTTCTATTGATTCGAAAAAAAAATTCTGACGCCACAGACAAATCAATAGGGACGAAAGAAAACTCGTCTGCTTTGATAGCCACGCTTGCTTGGGATATTTGCCAAGCGAGGACGACTTTTCCGAGAAACCCACACAGTCGACCAACATACCTGCCGTAATTTCTAGAAATACAGACGTAGTTCGCTACGAGAGTTCAATATTGACGTAGTTGGATGAATCCGCCCGCGGGCAACAACGTAGTTGAGCGTTGGATTGCAACTCCTCGCTTGTTTGATCGCTTATGTTTCTGGGTGAAAGCGGGCTAGACACGGCCCGATGAGCCCCGACCCACACGGAAACTGCCCACATAAGCGAACGAGCGAGCGACAAGTGCAACTGCTTCGATCGACTATAAAAATATAGGATTGCTTTGATAGCGGATTTCGTTAGTTTTGAGATGATTAATGATGTACGTAGGCCTTCTTTAACGCGTACGATGGAGCTTTCCTGCATTAAATGGACCCGCATGCAAAGGACGTATACAGGCAAAAGATCTGTAATGGTTCCGCATGACATGTACAGCAGACCCACACACAGAAAATCTTATCGCAGACTCTCGCCTACAGTAGGCTCAAATACATCCGACCCACATATTTATAGGGACCCCCATGAATTTGACCCACATGGAGTGGACTCGCATAGTTAGCGCCGGATCTACTATTATAACGGATCCACGTGCACTGCGGACCCACATGTAGTTACTATGAACTCCACTTTACACATCCAATTGACCCACATGTCAGAGCATCCATTTGTTTAGCAGAATCTCAAGCGGTGGACCCACATTAGACACAGATGGTCGGTCTACATACAGGAACCCACACCGGCAGAGCGGATCAGCTTGCGAACCCGCATAAAGAGGAGGGCCGTAGCGTATTCCGGCTTTGAAAGAAGGATTTGCTTACGGTTCGAGGAATTTTCATACGCCGCAAGTGAGCCGCTCATAAGGGATTACCGCTCATTCGGGCGAGGGGGGCACATTGCCCATGCCCACCCTTTCCGCGCACTTGTACTTGACCGAGCACTTCTACATCAGACCAATATCCGCCGCAAAGGATATCCGTGATCCTAGATTTCACTGACCGTAATGACTCAAGTATACCGTGCGGAACAAAGAGGGGAAAGAAAGTTATCCAAAAATGCAACCTAAACTTATCTCCTCTCATTTAAAAACTTCTCGCCAAGTCCACTCTGCTTTGGCGATGTCCTTTCCAGGGATGCTTTCGAAAACACCACCCGAGGGGTATTCTGTCTTCCTCTCTTATGAGAGCTCCATGGGTAAGACAGCGATAGAACATCCTCGGGTGCCGTTTTCGAACGCGTCCCAGAGAGAAGCTGCAAGGCAGTACTACCTACATTATTTTGTCCATGGAGCCAGAATCAGCTGCGTGGGGCTCGCGCATCCACGGGTAAATATTATGATGTACTTTGTGAACACATCCCACGTGAAACAAAACATAGGTTATGGACTTACTTCTTGGAACTCAGCCAATTTTTCCCACGCAGAAAAAATACAAAAATATTAAAATTTGACCTAAATGTGAAAATGTTTGAGCTACAGTATGTTCAAAAAGTTTCAAATGACAGTTTTGAATATTAAAATCCAATTTGCTATTTGTTTTCATTTTTTTAACAAGCCTGGTCTCCAGTTACTTTTATATAGCAATCGAAAAATAATTATAACGGCAGAGAAGGATTTTGTCGAATGGCATACTCGTCCCTGTAAGCTCATTGACGATATTATTAAAGTCTATATTGTATAGGCCTCAAAGAGTTATCTAGGTATTTCCACCCGCAGCGTCTATATGGTAACTTCCTTAAGCTAAAACATTCATTCACTTGAAAATACACAGATGGACAATCACGGTAAATTGACGGGCAAGTCTTGCGCATCGCATGGGCCATCATTTGTGTATTTAGGTAACTCGATAACCGCATGGATATTGCATGGATACTTCAATTCTGGTGAACCGACAGGCGAAATACAGCCGTCTGGGCTTCTTATAAAAACGACGGATATATAAATGATCGATTAGCTGACCTTTCCGTCGAAGCGTCGCTGTCAGCCAGACAAGTTTCAACATAAAAAGAGAAGCCCTGACCTATCGAGAAATTAGTCGCACATTTTATCTCGCGAATAGCGGACACAATTCACCACAGTTCCCACGACACGCTGTGGATTTGAGTTTAAATGGTTTAAATGCAGCTTCGAGAAAGTGTTGAAATGTAAGAGTAGGTACGTTTGACCATGTCAGACATGGTAAAATTGGGAAAGGTAAAATTAGGAAAGGTAACCTTAAGATTAGATGAATTCGGGTGTCTTTGGGTGAGTTTTCATGAGGAAAGATTAGATGTGTTTAGTTGAGGTTAGGTAACATTGTGCTTACAATCAGGTCCTAAGCAGTGTGTTAGGTCGGGCTTCAGGTTTAGGTTAGGTTATGTTGTTTTTTTTTGTTTTTGATTTTAGAAACTGACAATCATCCTCTATTTTCGATTTATAACGAGTATCGAGATCGAAAGTTCAATCACATCTCTAATTAACTTTCTCACAAACTATGAATGACCGGCTTTGATCATCATTGAACACAATATTCAAATCCAGAATCATTTGAGCCTATTGTCATTGTTTAAAGTGGTTGTATTTTCCAGCTATAAGATCCACCCTTCACTCTAAATTTGAGTCAGTGAGAGTCTCTGAAATTTAGTGACCGAATTTCAGAAATCACTGATCCAAATTTAGTGTTGGTTCAGGCTCTTATTGCATTGTGAAGATTTACGGCATACAAACGCGTACTTTAGGTTGGCACACAGGAGGTGGAATATGCCATCCCTTAAAATTTGCGATAAACGTAAATATTACTTGAAAAAGCAATAATCAGCGAAAGTTGGCGAAAAATAATTCCTGTCAGGTAGTCATGGCAACAAAGTTGCTTTTCGAGCAAGAGGTATTAGCGGATCAGGGCATTTTCCTTGCTTTGGAAACATTTGTTGGAACAATTTTGCGGCTCTGCAGCTTAACTTGAAATATTAGATGAAACGGGCTCTGAATTATACGGAAGCGCAAACGAAGCCACCTTACGCCCCCCCCCTCTCTCTCTCTCTCTAATGCATGGTAATGCGATGACGATGTCTCTTTCTCAGATGGCGAGAATATACCACTCTAGTTTCAAGAATTTCCATTCGAAGACCGTTAATCTAAATCAAACTTTTCATATTAAGTTTAGACTTAACGGGTGAGCTGTAACTCATTCCCTGTAAAACAAGAAACCCACCTTAAGTTGTTTTTTTTTTTTAACGTGAGTCACGTAGGCCGTTAGATTACGTAAAATAAAGCTTTGCAACAGCTGATATATTCGTGCTGTAACGACAGTCACCTACACCATTGAGTACCGAAAAAGATTAAGGGAACGTCCATGAATATCGTAAGCGTATTTCTGGTAACATTCTACACCACTCCTCTTGCGTACGCTATTTTCGTGCTTTTTCCCTATACTTGATACATTAACATAAGATTCATCCCCATACGGAAAATTCGCAATCTTGCGAGCTGTTCTGGCGTCCAAAGAGTGGAAAATTCGGTCTTCCAAATGTAAGTTCGATAGGTAGGCAACCACCCGACCGCCCTACCGGGAAGCAAGCGGGGTTGCCTACTCTAGGTAGGCAACCCCGCATACTCCGCGGTGAGCAAGTCCGCTGATTGCCTATCTGACTTACTCGCCATGAGAAGAAAAGAAAACAAATTAGATGGGCTTGTAATGTCCTTTTTTAGAAAGCGCGACGCTCTAAGTGAAAGGCGCTTCAAAAATGCACGCTAATCCGATAAAAGCGGAGAGGGTGGGCGGCGCCTTGCAAAGCTAACAAACACTAAAATGAAAGGATTGTTTGACGGAAGCTTTTTCGCCGCCAAAAGCCAATTTTACCGGCAAACTTGGATTGAGTTGCTATCCAAAGCGCCGCTCACCTTCAGTAGGCCGGCATGTTTCGATATCTCGATATAACGAGAGATTCTCGATACTGTCAAGATTCTCTTCCCCTCTCGAAAAAGAAAAAGAAAAAAACTAGCTCGGATGTCCGCTTTCATCCTAAGTTATCCAAGAGAACCCTTCTTCTCTCTGTTTTGCAAGGCGTATAAATCAGCGAACATTCTAACGACAGCCGTGAAATTTCGTCGGCGCCTTTATTACTGGGACATCTCTCTGCACAGACTGCATTGCCGGAAAGGAATTAACAAGGTTTTCGTTTTCTTCTGTATGAGTTCAATTCTACTTCAACCTTACATAAGGTCCCTTCAATAATGATAGACATCCCACTGTAAAAAGAGATTCTTAACCCATTACCGCCCAGCGATACCGTTCGGAAACAGAAAAAAAAATATTTTAGAAGATCTTTTCAGTTCAGCATTGTCACAATTCAAAAAATTTCACCTCCCTGGAAAACTGAAATTCAATAATTTAAGCATTTTCCAAAGCTTAAAATTGCGCATTTCAATGGAAAAAGTCCTTCAAATTTCTCTTAAGCTAAATTTCACTCCAAATACTTTGGGCTGTTACGGGTTAAATTTAGATGCAACAAAAACCAAATGACTAGTCTGAAAAAAATTCTGTCCAAACATTCACTGAATTTCATTTATGTCGTTCTTAAAATCAGTACTAATAGAAATTAAACGCAAGTCTCGAATTAAGTGAATAGTTGGACTGAAATTCTTTTCAGATCAATGATTTGAGTTTTGTTGCATCAGAATTGAAGATTCTCTATTTACACGAATACACACACTCAAATAGGTTTTTAGGTCAACTTTGAATAGTTTAAGTGCCTTGTGTCTCGCTCTGCTGAACTTGGCGACGAAAGACACAATACGAATACTAAATATAGAAAATGGTACCTTTGAATTTCAGAGCGAGTTGTTTGCAACGGCAGAGAACACGAAAAGCTTGCCTCTGAACTCAAATCACGGTCCAAAAGTTTGAGAATGACTAATTCCGAAACGGGCAAAGTTTCTTAACTAGGCGCATAGGCTTGTTTTAAGAAGTATCGGAGACGCGATGCTTATTCAAATATCAAGCAGCTTTGGCTTCATTCAGCTTGGAGTGTCAAAAGTCCCATTTGTTGCATTCTACGAGACAGTCTTCTCTCGTCTAACACGAAAAATCAACAGAGCTGCAATTTACCTCTCGTCTCATCTAAACACACCTAAAGTTAAAGTCCTTCCCCAAAAATGACGAAGTCAAAACCTAATTTTAGGTAAAATGGACAAATAATGATCAATCAATCATCAATCCGAGGAATGGCGTAAATAATACTTTTATTGTGGGTTGAAAAGTACCATTCCTTAAGTTTAAAAGGCATCATTTTCTAGCTCTTAAACTCCAACCTAGGTTTTTTACTATGCGGGTATACTAACGACCAGCAAGCACGTGCTTGAGCCTGGTCTAAGCCCCTGCTTCGCTCCGCACTGTCTTGAAAGCTACTGCAACCATCTCGGCGAGCAACACTGTAGAAAGAGAATCTTAATTTCAGATTCAACAAAAGCCAAATTACTAGTCTGAGAAATTTCAGTCCAACTATTCACTGCATTTCGATACCTCCATGTAAGGTCATAACTGGAAAACCAAGTGCTGTAAGGCCAGCTGAGAAACCCGGTGCTGTATGATCATAACTCCCGGCCTGAAAATTTAAGCGCTTTTAGAATTCTGATTTCTACGTTCACAGATATATTTTCCAGCATTTTTTCTACTAAGTACAAACTTTGCATATCAAGGTAGGCTTCCAACATGAAATATGCACTGAAGTTAGACCGTAGTTGTAGAAATTAAAATTCTAATAGCACTAAATTTTTTGGCCTAGTTATGAGTTTAATAGGTTTTTTAGTTATGATCTTACAGCACTAGATTTTTTACAGTAAAACCTCGTTTTAACGAACTCGGATATGACGAACACCCGGTTATAACGTACAAATTTTCCAGTCCCTTGAAAAATGTATGGGTTTGTATAGGAGGCGCTTGGTTGTAACGTACATACCATAGATATACGTATACGTATGATAGTTATGATCATTTGCAGACTCTTACAAAATATTCGGTTATAACGAACAGGTTATTTTACGGTCCCTTCGAGTTAGTTACAATGACGTTTTATTGTATGACCTTTCTGTAGAGGTATCGATTTATTTATATCGTTCTAAAGGTAAGGAGTTCATAGAAATTTAAAATTATGTCTGAAATTCAGTGCATAATTGGACTGATTTTTTTTTAAGATCAGAGATTTGACTTTTGTTGCATCTGAATTTAAGATTCTCTTTTTACCGTGAACCATCAATCACATGTGAGCGGAATCATTGGGAAACGATGGATGAAGTGCCTTGTGACACGCTCCGCAATCTCGTCTTTCAGCTTGGCGACGAAAAGTTACAGAAAAACAAATAACGTGGAGAAAATGCAACATTCAAAATTACGAGAATAGAATAAGACAGGCGCATCATATTTCATGTTCACTCCATAAAGAAATGGTTTCGGTCACCACGAGATGGAGACACGGTAAAAATGATTAACGCCGGCTCCATAAACTTATCTAGTCGGAGGTCATGATAACGAGTTGGTGAATTGAAGCCAGGGACTAAAGGTCATTAAAAATATCTAGATGGCGTGGCGAGTGGCGGCGGGGGCGGGGG
>Ga0058701_10003748_pt1 | contig 12139 bp, 9 predicted proteins | sample AgamicOrMae_FD_97039 | JGI IMG/M metagenome (GOLD analysis project Ga0058701, IMG submission 97039) | Agave microbial communities from Guanajuato, Mexico - Or.Ma.e | ecosystem: Host-associated > Plants > Phyllosphere > Phylloplane/Leaf | place: Guanajuato, Mexico | collected 2012-06-04 | reverse complement strand
TCCACCACCTTTTTAGTCGCCACTAATTATCCGGTTGCGGTCATGACGTTTCATATGAAATATAGGCCTACCCCAAAACTCCGTTGGATCCTTGTCAATTATAACTGTTCCTCGAATAAAAAGTGTACCATATACACAAATGTAAAGAGATTGCCCCCCCCCTTTCCCAAACATGCATATTCGTGGGTTTCCGGCTGTTTCTAAAAATGCACTCCGTGCGCTAGTCGGCCTTCGTCGAATCCCAAAAATGTACAGAGTGCGCCAGCAAAGTATGCGTTCCTCTCTACAAACACAATTACTACACCATGGCATATAGTTGGTGTGTTCCAAGTTAGGTCGATGTGACAAACTACAAAACGGGGCACTTCCCTCAGATCCCGTATCTTAATATCAATAATCCCAGAAATATTGGAAACTCACCCTACTTATCAATGCCCAGCACATCCATGAAACACCGATCATATGTACACCATACAGAATCAATATGGGTACCACAAATAATCATTTTTATAAAATATATGTTATGTACGCATGGTAAATAAAATATATTGACCATGTGTTGTTCATACATTGCAAAAATATCTGTGCAATACATGATTAATGTATGGGCGCAATACAAAATACATGATGAATGTAGTACCGGTATCTACCATACATAATCGATGCATGTTGGGTGCACATTCGGCCCAATATGAGCAGAATCCATTTTCAGAAAATGGCAATTGACAAACTCAGAAATCTATGATAATCCTTTATACGAAACGACCATCGCCCTTTCAGAAACGACCAACCCTTTTACAGAAATGCTGATCCCGGTGTTTAAAGGTAGACATCCTCAAAACCTAGCTCAACATCAGAAATATGAGGGGTTCCCCTCGAAACATGGCGATCTCCATTGAAAATTTCCCGGCATGAATATTTGTCAACCTATGAAACAGTTGGTCTATGGAATCTTTTGAAGGCCGACACGAAAATAAGCATACGGACTTGCACGAAACTATATAATGCTCAAATTCCAAAGAGGCTTAAATCACTCTCACGCTTCGGAACAGTGCTGCCAAATGCCTCGTGAGCAGATGATCGAGTTCTCCAGTCGGTAAACCCAAACCTTGGTTAGTGTAAGTTTTTTTTTTTCGTTTTTGCCTGCCCTCCTTGTATACGCGAAAAAATGGTATTATAAAATTACTTACAAAGTGTTGCCAAAATGGGACAGATGTCCTAATGTGGGAAATTCCCCGAATGCCATATTTTCTTAGTAACGCGCTTGTTTTGTAATATCGCTCAAGTAAAAGTAGCCAAATCATTAAACAATTGCCGGAAGCGGATGTTATTGCTAACTTTAGACACGGGCCTAAAACGGGACAAAAGTAATTTGATTGCGCTTGTGTTTCTGTGGTTTTCACATTCATTTCTCGTGTTTTATAGCCCATACAGCCAGTGGGACATGGAAGTATTCGCCTGCTTTAGGCTCGGATTTGTTTTTCGGAGGGGTTTGATGTTTTCATGGAGTGCATACTGTGAACAATTATGGCGTTTAATGATTTTTTGTTCAAAAGGGGTTTTGTATTAAAATTTCGAGAATCACATGCTTAGATACGATCCCAATGAGTGAAATTTCTTCGATCCCTTCAAATTCGCCTCTAAAACCCTCCTTGAAAGCTGTGATGTACCGGTCCGGAAGTTCCACGCGCGAACAGCTAGTTTCCCTTAAATACCTGCTCCCCCCTTACTTTTCTCTTTTTTTTAATGTATTTTTCTTCCACTTTTGACGGTAGCAAGTAGAACAAAGCCGAGATGGGAACTTTCTTGATTGGACCTCGGCCTTTGCGCCAGAGAAAAATTGACGATTTTCGTCCTCGGTCCTTTTTAGGTGAAATTTCTTTATTTGCTAATAACAAATTTTAAATTAGGACTTTTTTTTTTCAAACTTGGGTTCACGTAGTGGTCTTTCCCATCGTAATCTGAATCAGAACAATTACCAAGGACGACTTTGTTCATTTCTCTTCTTCTTAAATAATATCATTTCACATTTCGTACCGAAATGACCTTGTCATCGCGATGGGCCTTGAACTGTAATTATGTTTTACCTTAAATACTGTAGCTTGCTTTGGTTAGCTTGATTACTGTTGCAATAAAAGTGTTTTAAAATAAAAGTTGGGATTCTAGGGCAGAAAAAAATAACAAACAGTTTGAAAACAAAATCCTTTTGCAGTAGCGTGGTCCCGGTATGTATAATCATGGAGAATTTTCTGTTATTTTCCATGGTTATAAAGATCTATTATATGAAGTACAGTTAAGCGGGTTAATATAAATCCGCCTAAGATAGGACAATACACGGTCCCTTAATGTGGATCTTTGACGGGTTTCCCTTGCAAAAAGCAGATCGGTAAAGATCGTTACCGCGGTGGTATTTGAACGACCCCAAAGCTCTCCCTCGTGTCATTTGGTTTCTCGTGCGATCACATGTCCCCTTTTCTTGTGAACTTTACCAGTACGAACAGTTCGTACTCACAAAACGGTAGTTCGTACTCCGTCGCGGTATCGTTCGTTTCGACTATCGAGACCTCGTGCTCGAGGGCAGGGACTTTTCGTTTCTAAAAGGTAGACCCCAGCAGCTGGGTTAACGCCCCATTTTTAATGAAAACATCGGGAAAATACCAACGATATCGGAACATTACACACGGGTCAAACCTGGCAAAGTTCAAGTATCTTTCGGGGGAAAAAAAGTTTCCAACAAAATGCTATATACTCTTCATCAAGTGAAGATCCCGTGGCTATCTTGTGCGCACTGTCCTTGCAAACCTAAGAGGCTATTTAGGGCATTTCGAAGAGACCCTTGACCATCTTCAAGTATTATAATCAATTCGCAGTATAAAAGACCGACGGAGATGAGGGTCTGAAGTCCACGACTAACTGTACACACACATCTTCTTTACGAGAGAGAGAGCAAAGTACTGATATGGAAACAAAGACGAGCTGCTTATTATTATGAGTCAACAACTGTTGAAGCTTCTTAAAATATTCCTGGGTGTACTCCTTGCTGCTATCACTAAGGTAGACCTCGTGGATCCCCCTACCCTAGCTCATTTGCAAACAAAAAAGAAGGGGAGGGGTCTCAAGGTATAGTGCCTTTCCCGGGGCCCTTTCCACCGAATACTCAACATCAAGCTTCAAGGGTGAAGTGAAAGCTTCCTCACAAGGGTTATCTTCATTATCAGCCCGCTTTCGTCGCCACGACCTGAACGACTTATCACACACCCATGCAAAAACGTTTGCGTTTCCATTACACGCTTTTGCAACTGCAGTAGTCTCGTGCAGTTATGTATGCCCCGGCCACAGCTTAGCTGCCAGTCATCAACGTCTTGGTGCTAGCGATTGGACCACTGTGCCAGGGCGGTCAAGCCCACCGCTTTGTCCCGAAGGAGCTACTAGGCGACAAGCAGGGTAAAGACCTGTTAGTGTTACAACATTTTCCCGATATAAGACGTAATATATTTGTAAATCAGCAATATTCTATAAAACTAAAGCCCTCTAAGTAAAGACATGTCAATGGTGTCCCTTCCTGGACTCCCAGAGAGGGACAGCAATACGGATTCCCATGCGATAGAAATAGACTTAATGAGGACACGAGACTATGGGTTCATAGGCGTTTCTTTACCAAGAAGGCTTGATATAAAACTATAAAACTTACCAAAATACGACGGAAAACCTGAATGCAAACTACATACGTCAAGGGAACCCTGTCGCAAACCGCCCGACAACACTCCCTAAGAGTGCTATTTTATAATCGCAACTGTTGCTTTTGCCATCTAATACGCTGAGATGTTTTGATTCTCTATGTAGTAATGAGGCCAAGAGAACCTTCTGTTCTTCATCAACTCTAATCTGTGGGACGTTTTAAAAGGTGGTAAGCAAACTAATTGTTTTTTTTTGTTTTTTTAGTGTGTTGAAGTTTTGCCATGGAGAAAAGAATCCCGGAGTGGTACCGGCGAGGGACCCTTTACCATGTGAGTTCTGTAATACTCACATGCCTTGACAGATTTGGCAACTGAACTGTTGAATGTCAAGACAATATCGTGGTGCCATAAGAAATCGCAGATCTTTGTCATCGAATTAAGGATTCGAATTGGGGCCGGCAAGGACTGCGTGTCTGCCTCTTAACGGGTGACCAAGCAGAAGAAAACTCAGAATAACCATGTTATCTCAATTCGGAAGATACTGGGTAACGTTCTGAAATCTAAAATGAGTAATTCCCTACCGGCAATCTTTACACGCCGCCAGTTAGAGCCAGTTTTTGTTTCACGAGGCTGTGCACTCGTTCTCTTTGTTTACAATAAAATTTGTTCAAACATTCGTTGGCCTATTTGATGTGAACAATACGACGAAAATGTCTTATTAACGTTAAAGTTTCACACATATAAATATATGTAACTATTCCTTTCCAGGAATGCTTGAGACATTTCAACTGAAAAGAATTAGCTTCAATATTTGGCCCAAAACTTCAAGAATCAGAATAATTTCAAAAATGACTAAATGCTCAGTTTAGTGAAGTTAGAGGGTGTATTTTTACCTAAAATCCATCAATAATTACCTATAAAAAGTTTACGTCGAGTCACTGCACTTGTTGATCTTGCCAAAGGGAAAATACCTATAAATGCTCGCACTCAAAAACTGGATGTGAAAATGAAATTGAAAGTTGCGGCTCCAATTTAACCGAAAATTAGATCCTCTGCTGTGCATAGGCCACGGATTATTTAAAACTAGCCAGTAAAAAAAAAGAAAGAAAAAAAAAAGCTTGCTTACTGCTATATGCAAACACAGAGTTGGAGGCTTTACCTATTCTTTTCATCCCAATGTTTTGAAGTACACCTCAAAATTTTGAGAATGCTGCGCGCGATTGTTGGTCACAGAAGCACAATTATTTTCGCATCGGCGAAATACATGGGTATATCAGAGTCACATGGGGATACTACTTGAAATAGGCCTACTGAATAATCATTGAAATTGCAATTAGTGAGTAAATTCATTTTGAAGGAATTAATCTCAGTGGCACCATCATCATTAAATCAAACTAATTAAAAAATTTAGGATTTCACTTTCTCTAGTTTGACCTTATTGCTCGGTTAGTGCAGGCGTCTGATAGCAATCTCACGTGAAACTATTAGTGTCGATTTTGGTCCGAGCTGGCACCCGAGATAATGAGGCTGTCCAATCTGTATTACGGCGTGCTCGCTGCGTGCTTTTCAGCCGCCAAGCGATAGGCTACTCAGCGATGCAGCGCGGCTGCGGCCGGCGGCTGCAGCCGGCGGCCCGCGGCGACGCGAAGCTGCCGCCACGGCGGAACTGTTTGTTGTGATACGAACAGCTGACTGGACCGCCCCCTCCCGGTCTCTTTCCCCCACCGCAAATTTATTACGAGTGCATGTGTCAGCGTACCTGCGAGTTACGTTATCGCGGAAAGGGTTGAACTCAGACAACCGCGCCTTGTCTGAGATACACCAGACAGTGACTAAACCCTTCTACGTCAAGTGAAGTACGTCGACAATAATTTGCTGATCAAAACTTGAGTCTATTCGAAGTTTGACCCCATTTTCTGGTTCCATTCTAGACCAGCAGAGAGTAGGAGTTCGTTTGAATGGAAATTTCAAGGCCTACTTATTTGCTAATGATTCATTTTTAGATATTTAATTTAATCACGTAATCTTCTAAATTAAAACCTAGCTGCATGAGTCTCGTATGTTATGAAAAATGTAGGTATTGGCTCCCATCAGGCCTGGTGTACAGATACGACAAAGAGCGTGAGGTAAGAAATTATGTGGCTGTTTGGAGAGCCTGTGATTAGTCTTCTACAACTAACACTCGAAATCAAAATGTTGCCCTTGTAAAATGGAAAAATATATGTTACATATGCACCCTATAGTTTGGGCATATAAGGGCCTTGTATTTTACATATATTTCTCGTATAAGTTCCTAATTTATGACATATATTTGCAGCACCAACATATATTCCACGTCAGTGGACCATTCCTCTGTTTAATGATGAAATCGGGAAGCGAATGATCTCCGAAAGTAGAAGTCCTACAGGAATGATGATTTGAAAATAAAGCAGTTTAATATTTAAATTTTCAAACGGTGTATGCTACTAGACCGATTACAACCGTTTTAAACCGTTACAATGAGTCTAACAGCGTCGCTTTTAAGTGGATATTACACAATCGGAGAAATAAAGGAAAAATGCAAGGAATAACGGATTGGAAAAATCAAATCGATCGGCAGATACACCGTTTGGAAAATTACTTCTTACACTACTTTTGTCTCAAAAGCGGAGTCCTGCGGGACTTCTAGTTTTGGAGAACATTCGCTCCCCGTTTTACTCCCTTCTCACAAACAGAGAAATGCTCCCTTTGAAATATGTTGCCCATATAAGGCGAAACCAAGTCCCAAAGTGCCCATGTATAGCGAAACGTAATTTCACAGATATGTTAATGACTAACATATAAGGCACTTATTAGTAACATATAGGCCACCAACAGATAAGCCAAATATATTTTCCTGTTTTACACGGGTGCTCAGATCAGAAGTTTATTTCAGGACAAAATGGCTCATGAAATAGCCTAAGTTTACAAGCTCGGAGATGAAAACCAAATCCCCATCGCAGAACGATTTCCATGCATTCCTCGTTCGAACTATTTTTTTTTATAACATCGCGACAGAACTGTTAACTTCTGACTCAAGCATACTGTATTGTTATTTTCTCTGTTCAACCTAAACTTAACAACTATTTCACTTATTTAATAAACAATTCCTTAGAATGTGGTAACGTGGAGCCTATGGTTTTAGCAGCCTATCATGTATGTTGTTTTATTGGTTCTATTATTATGCAAGGGCGTGCCGGACACAAAATTTTCTTGGCGCGGGGGACTCCCAAAGGCACGGGTACCACCACCCCATGCTTACAAGTAATGAGTTTAAACTTTTTCTCTTTCTCTCTACAAATAATAGAACCTTTTCATGGGAAAGTGTTTATGGAGAAGGCCTATATGCAGTTGATACTGACGGGACCGGGTAGGCGTGGGTTCAACACCCGATGGGGCTACATATTTTTGAACGTAAATGCAACTACGGCACGGTGCGGATAAGTTCGCTGCTTCGATTCAAGTAGGATATCATTGCCAAAGTACCATGTTAATCTTTCGCCCTCTAAACAAAGTATTTGACAACAAAAATGAGTTATGGATGCAATTATCAAATATTCCTGATATTTCCGATTTCGTCTAAGACCACCGCACGACCTGATTTTAGGCCTGTTTGCATAAAGCGTAAGGGTAAAAGGGTTGATTAAAGAAATGTAATTGTGCTAATATGATCCCTGGTCGAACTGTCCGTGCGGATATCCGCTTGGATATCCGTAAAAGTACGGTTATCCGTGTCGAATTATCCGTGCTACCATAGATATCCGTAGTAAACCGCGCTCCTATATCCGTACCACCGATATCCGCATGGATATCCGCTTGGATATCGGTGCTATGAAAATCAGAGCGCGAAGTTTACTGTGGATATCCGTGGTTGCACGGATAATTCGACACGGACATCCGTGATTTTTGCGGATATCCAAGCGGATATCCGCACGGATATCCAAGCGGATATCCGCACGGACAGTTCGACCAGGGATGCAGGGTAGGAATAATTTTTGCACCTTTCTAATTCAAATGATGGGGTTAATCATGGGAATAGCTTTATCGGTTGTTCGCAGAGTGAACGGAGTGACGCTGGACTGCGCTTGATTGGCGCCGCCTGTCCTCGTCTAGCATTATCGGTTGGGGCTCATCCGCTTTCGAGAGAAACTTGTTAAAAGTGAGCCGGCGTTTTTAAAAAGTTGTCGCGCACGGGTAAGTTCTGTAGCTCCCTGGATCGATTGATGTGGTGCAAGTTAGGAATCTCCTCAAGAGCATCATCGACAAAGCGGCCACGGAGTTACATGGATGCGAACGCGAGTGCGAGTATTATGGCTCCTCCTTGAGCCTCTGCATAGTTTGCCGGGTGTACGGGTACAATCAGTAACGGTAGAAGCCAGAGATCATTTTTTCCAAGATCAATCAGCAAGAAGGATGCTGTTGTTGGCGTTCTGAAAGCGTTGGCGTTTACGAAACGTTTCGTTTCTACAACGGACTATTTGTTGCTACATCAACAAAATTTAATTTCTTGCCCCAAATTTTGCTGCTGCGTTACAAAACCATTACGCTGTCAAGTGCACAAGAAGAAATGCGATGGAAATGGGGGGGGGGAGTCTGATGGCCTGAATCTGGTTACTTATGACAGAGAGACGGCCCCCATTGGGTCCGAAACCCATTTACCCCCTCCAGTAACCCCCCCCCCCAACCCCCCCTCCTTCCTACTCCTTCCTCACCTCGCCTGAGGGCAAACATTGGCCGTTAACCTGATTTGGTTGAATGAAAAATGGATTACTGGTTAATTTTTACCTTTCTGATCTTGGAGTTTGTTTAATGTAAGGCATAAGTTTTTAATACAAAGGCATTAATAAGATTCTCTGAAACGTTCGCTTGAATTGAAAAGTAGCGTTGACGTCGATTTCATACGAACCGGCACTTTTTAGAGAATTTTATTGATGTCTTTGCATTAAAAACCCATGCCGTATAGTATATCAAACAATCATAAAACTATCAGAAAGGTAGTATTACTTAATCTGTAACTCGCAGTTGCGTAGGTAGGATTTTCGTGGGGGGGTAGCTGCCTACCTTTTAAAAATCAGTAACTGGTTGCCTATCTGGGCTTCCTAAATACCAATGTGGCCGCCTACCACTTAACACCAAAGAAAAATACACTTATATTAGAATTTTACGTTACTTTTGATTATTTTGATGCTTTTCATCTCTGTAGCTATTAGTGTACTCGCCTTCGTCTTTCTGCATTGCATAGTGCTAATCTTCAAACATCACAATTCCAGAGCTTTTAAAAAATAAACTAATCTGTGATAAATAGAAAGCTACTTTCGGGCTAATTTTCATAAACCTCGTTGACACGCAAAACTGGCACTTTGCCAGAATCTACTGTCTATGCAATAATTCATAAAAGTCTCGGCGGCGACGATGGCAGCGCCTCACGTAGTGTACACCGTACGGTCTGGTACACATCACCCGTAACCATAGGTTCGGGGATACCCTGAATGACGCTTCTTACGCCTCAATCGTCTTTTTTGGGCCTTTTTTTCTATTAAGTACCGGATATTTTTGGTTGGAAGGAAGGGCATATACACATTTTTAAAATGTCTCGAAAATTTCCTTCTGAAAAAACAAAAGTTTACCTAAGGAAGATGGGGGTATCAATGCCCCGGATCCCCCCCTCATACCTACGCCACTGGTAACTCGTTTTTCAAACAAACAAAACAGGTTATAACGGCCATTGTTTGCCGTCAGGGTAGGTGGCGAAGGAGGGTGGATGGCGCGGGTGGGTCAGTGGAGGGGGTGAGTGAGTTTCAGATACAGTAAAGTCTCGTTGATATTCGTCAACAATCAAGACGCATTTTGTGATTGCTGACAGCAATGCATTAAGTTGAGTTCCCTTGTGGAAAAGTAACGGCAGGCTGTTGTAAATAAGTAACCTTCATCTTGAAAAAGGATCATTTTTGAGGCCGTGGAAGTCAGTATGTTTTTGCGATTGGTTCAGAGCAGTGTGACAAAGATTCCCGTGCTCTGTAATGAACATGTTATTGTTGGAACTCAAGATAAAACAGCCAAGCCAGAAGTTCTTTGTTATAGAATGGGGGTGTTTTGTCATTTTAAATACCGGTACATCAAGTTTTTAGCTTCATTTTCGTATTATAGTTAACCCACGTCCACCTAAAAAATATTTTTTTAAAAACTCAAGCGTTTTACGTGTGTTTGTTGGGGAGAAGGCCCACTAACAATGTGAGTACTGTTGCATCATGCATGTTTACTTACCCTCATAAGGAAACAAAATGACATGATCCGTTTTAGCAAAGAAAGCATCCTCGTCGCCATCGCTCTTGTGCCGCTGATGTCTCTTCGCCATTTCCCCAGTTAAAATCATATTGGTGACGGCCAAGGGCTTGGGCAGGGCCGACTTAGGGGCCACCGCCGCCGGCGGCTCTTTCAGCCTGAGTTTCCTGAGGATCTGCTGCTTAATAAACTCCACCCTCATCGCCTTCAACTCCTGGTCGGGCGAGTTGGCTTCCACCATGGCTCTCCTCTCCCCGCAGCTAGTGCACTCTCCGGGCCGATGGCGCAAGCGGATGCCTCCGACGGCGGCCCCCACGACGGGCGCCGGGGGCGCGAGGACGACCACGGCCACGACGCTCGCGACGAGCCACGCCACTCGGACCTGCATTCTCTCTCACACGTCAGTCACTACAACACTGATGAGGGACCGCGCCATCAGCGTCGCCGTCGTATCGGCGTTGCTGTTGTGGCCCGTGACCGAGTGGAGTGGAGTGGAGAGCATTGGTGGGGAAGGGAGGGTAAGCTCTTGCTACTTTGAGCCGCTCATGGACATTATCTCAGGCTTTCGCTTGACCTTTTCATTGCCACTGCTTTTTCCATTTTTTGCTAAAATTACTGATAAAATTACTGATAAGGAGCACTTTGCGCCGGTGCAGTGAGTGAATTCCGTGGACCCTGTGAGGGGCCATCCTTAAACGTGACACTCACACTGAGTGAAAGTCGTCTTAATATATCAGAGGGTGTTACGCAAGTCAATATTTCCATGTTCATAGGAACTCAGGCAACAAGCTACGGTAAGATTTTCTTTGGTAGAAGAAAATGGAAACTATTTTTTAACGATTTTAAAAACCGTTCGAGTTATTGGCTGAAGCAATATTTTGGAGCAGTAAGAAGCTGCAGTCTACTGTATTTCCTCAAAGAAAGAATATTTTAAATATTTAAATATTTTTTTATTTTTCACGGGTTAATGTAGACTATGTTGCCATTTATTTGTCACAAATGTATTAGCCTACAGGGTGTTTCAAGTTTTATGAAAAAGTCACGAATCACAGGTTGCTGAGACGTTTCCACGATGAACGTGAAAATGAAATGAACATTCTGTCTAAAACGTAACGTTTGACGTCTAGACGGATGTGGGGAGTTTTCCGATGTCTTTCCTTTTTCTACTCCCTTTCTTCAAGCTTTGATTTTATACTCGAGCGAAGAATTCGATGAATACTTCTCGCTACCTATTTTTGAGGAACATTTTGTTGGAGCTACTCTAGAGCTGTTTTAGGTGCAAGAAGCTTTAGACGAAATACAGTATTGGCCCATTAACGGCAATATGAGTTTCTATATTTACATTCCCTGGTCGAACTGTCCGTAGAACGGATACTTCGACACGGACATCGACATGGACATGTAATAGTCAGAGGGTGCGGACATCCATACGGATATCCTCGCTCTGTGACCATTTACTTGGATATCCATACGCATATCCGTGCGGATATCCGTGTCGAATTATCCGTGCTACGGACAGGTCGACCAGGGTTTGGTTGTGTTTATACATCGCACCTTGCAAACCTTAAAATGATGCAAAAGCAAACCCACAGAGAGCCGGTATGCGGTGTAAGGGAAGAGCAGGGTGGAGTGAGGAAGCAAATGCCGAGAACAACCTCGGTGGCTCCGGCGGTCTTATTCCGCCTTCTTTGCGCAATTTGTCAATTTTACATTTTCTCAACCCAAACAACTTGTCGTATGAATCATCATTGTGAGCATCTAAAATAAATAAATAAATAAATAAATAAAATAACGATAAAAGCCTTTTATTTTTCTAAAATATCCGGAAGCTTGAAATTGTATTTTTTTTAAATGTGACGTACATCTGCGATTCTTTGCTTACTTGCAGTCACCGGTGCTTAACTTTTCCAAGAGGCATAGGGCGCAGACACTTTGTAGACAAAGTACTTTGTGCTTTGGTGGGGAGAAGGACCTCCAAAAACTGATAGTCTGGTGATTGAGGACTCTCAAAGCTTTTCACATGAGCGGCGTTTTTTGTTTGTTTGTTCGTTTTTCTTTTCTTTTTTTGGTGTATTATGATGTGGCAACTCGGTTGTTCTTCGACAAGTTTCCTTAAAAAGAAAAAAAAGGGGGAGGGGAAAGAGTGAATTTCACCCTTGAAC
>Ga0058701_10003747_pt1 | contig 12140 bp, 5 predicted proteins | sample AgamicOrMae_FD_97039 | JGI IMG/M metagenome (GOLD analysis project Ga0058701, IMG submission 97039) | Agave microbial communities from Guanajuato, Mexico - Or.Ma.e | ecosystem: Host-associated > Plants > Phyllosphere > Phylloplane/Leaf | place: Guanajuato, Mexico | collected 2012-06-04 | reverse complement strand
TATTTAGGGGGTTCGGTTGCCGCGGTGAGAATATTTGACAAGTCGAAATTGATCCACGAGTGAAGTTAGCTGAAGCAAGCGATCAAGTGGTATCAAGTCAGCATTTCACAGCTGTTAGTGTGACGCCGCTAAGTCTCTTTCCGGTGTGCAGAGAAAAAGACCAAATTGCAGTGTCGCTGGCGGCACAGAGCAGCGACGAGACGCGAGGGAGAGAGATCCTTGGCAGAGAACGAGTCGCTCCGCGTCGCGCAACGCGCAACGGGATAACGGTGAATGGGGAAGCCGGCCGGCCGCCAAGAGGCGCTCCAGACGTGGCGATGCTCTGCCTTCGATGCCGGTACTGCCTTTCCTAGGCCACACAGTAGCACTTCATTTCGAACAATTTACTTATTTACTTTTAAAAAGCCTTGAATAGGATTGTGAAATTATACACACTAAAAACGAAACACCCTTTTTAGGGAATGCTATGCCTGTTTTGGGTTTGGAACTAAAACGGGGGTAGAACGTATTTTGGTTATTTTACAACATAGGCCTATGTTCAGCCACATCAATGGAAAGCTCTCGACGAGACCTTTTGAATGATACGGCTGACCATGAGTCTACCTTGAAAAATAACAAAAATACGTTCTACCTCCGTTTTAGTTTTACACCCATAACAGGTATAGCATTCCCTAAAACGGGTGTTTTATAACTGTGTACGGAAGATCCTTTTCATTTTTAATTGGCCGTAAGATTTTGGCTGTAAATTTTTAAAAAATGGCTTTTGTCACCTAAAAATTTGGCCTGAAGGTATTGTACCTGACGATGGAGCTTTGATGATAATGGAAGTATGATATCTTTGAGCTTATTAATGATATTCGCGATATCGTGAGCTACAGCTGCGTGCAAAACAGCTGTTCCAAGAACCGTGAGATGAAAAAAGGGCATTATGTGGGGGGGGGAGAATGGATCGAAACAAGCAGCTTAAGTAATCTTTTGTTGAGTAAGCTATTCTATACCGCATTCCCCACATCTATTATGCCAATTCGACTTCTTCGCAATGTTAACCCATTCCATCCCCGTGGGATGTTGTTCCATGGAAATCTCAGCGAAAAAACTCTCTGCGTAATTGTATGTGTTTAAAAAAATGTGATCTTAATGAGTATTCAATCCATTTCATGACAGCATTTTGCAAAAGTTTTTTGCAAATATTGTTCTTAGATTCTATCTAGTTAATGCATTATTGCCTATGTGCAAATATCGATTAAAACCTATACCGGCAAACTTCAGAGCACATTCTCGGTTCCGAAGGAAGAAAATAGTCTGTTCCCATAGACGTGCGGGCGTTTCCTTTGATTGCGATGCCGTTACTTAAAAGTTGGTTGACGATTTCTCATCACGTTGGCCATGTTTGATACATGCGACAACGACAACGACAGTGCTTGTCGCGACAACACGTTGCCGGCCCGGTCGGCGCCGCCGCGTTGCCCGGCCCGGCCCTGCCCGAGAGCAGCCGTGCTTCGCCTACAAGATTCCATTCACTCCGACGGATTCAATTCCGTTAAGAATAACTCTCAGCTTTAAACGTAGTATTTTCCACCTCGTGGTCCACCTTCCGTCGCAAAGCTGAACGAAGCGAGGCACAATGCACGTTGCGGCGGAAAATAGTTGGCTGGCTTTTTTGGGTCCCAACAAACGGGAAATCGTACAAAGAGAGGAGTCGGGAAAGTATTGCTTCCAATTGGTGATTGGGGCTATATTTACACTTAAGTATATATTGTTCGGAAAAAATATACCAGCAATATACAAAAACCTTGCTAAGAAAAATATTGAGACCACGAACTAAGATGATCATGTACTCGGACGATTCTGGAGTAGGGATTTTAAATTTCAATTTAGGAGTCCTATATATGAACTAAGCAGGCAACACCCGATGGTAAAAACAATTGTTAGTTCTCCTTATACCTTGTTCTCCTTTTTCTTGTTAAAAATTCAACAAAAAAAATCGACAAGAAATTGAAGAAAACGCAGGGGTACCCCAACGTCTTTTTTTCATTTTCTTTGCCCGATTTTTTTTTGATCTTTATGTTTTGACGATTGGATCTGAGTGAGGGAAACTAAAAATGGTTAGAACCGATGTGTGTTGCTCTATTTGTCGATTTTAAACGGACCAAGAGAGGCGGCAGTTCACAGCCTGGCAGTTAGAGTGGTAAGGCCTACCGCACAATGCTCTTCTGCGCGAGGGCAGGCCGCGAATAAGCGATTTTATGTTTGAGGTTCATCGGTCCACGCAAAAACAATGAGGCTAACAAAGAGGGACCTATAAAAAAGTGACAAAAACGGAAAAAGAGAAAAATGTGACAAATTGATTTTCGGTGACCAAAAAGTGATAAAAGTGACTCACTCGTAGCTCTGATTAAAAACGATTTATATTCAGATCAATCGCGCAAAAGCACTCGAATACAGCTCACTCATCTAGCCGAGTTGTTGGAGCGAAAATTCACGGTTATTAGACAAAATTCGCTTCTGGAAGAGGAGGTTAAAACGAAAACTCGGCGGAAATCTTTGCACGGATTGTACTGAAGTAGACGTGATTTCTGTACTAAGGATTATTAGACGCCCTGCCAGCCAAAAAAATGTGGGGGGTCACCGACTTTCGCGACCTCCAGTACCAACTAAACGCAAGTCAAGACGGACTCCTAGTAATTATTAGTTCACGTAGCTACCAGCAAACAGTCAAGTGAAGGCCACAAATTTTAAGTTTTGCAGGTACGGCCCCGAGAATAAGCACCTGGACACCCGTTCGAAATTTCTGGTATTTGATTCTATCTACAGTGCATTTTTTGTCAATTAAAATACGGTTTTGATTTCTCCGAATTTAAAGAAATGTGAATTTTTATCGAAATTTTTTTGCGAGAGTACTAGAAAATATGCATTGGGTCCAGATGGGTTCATCTGGCCCCCGCAAGTTTCTACGATCTAACGGGACTTAAATGATCCAGTATGAACAATCAATCAAACAATGCCCACTCACTGTTACTCAGTTGAAGCTTTAGCGGCACTGCCACGAAGATATGGCATCAGGTATGACAAAAGCCGAGCGGAGCAAAGGCGAAGCGAGGCACAAGGTACCTAAACGAACGCATTTGGATTTTGTTACTCATATTGTTATGATAAGCTGGACCAGAGTGGGATACAACAGGAAGTGCGAACTTTAAAACGCAAACTGAGTTTCTTTTCTGCCAAGATTCTTCTCTACTCTATTGAGGCTGCCAAACCTCCCGGATTGGCTGAAGATGTTGTCCTTGAAATTGGTCCAAGAGGACAATTAGGTTTGTTACATCAGTTTTTTTCTTCTCTTTTTTTACTTGATATTCCGAGATGGTCGTTTTAAGTGCGGGAGCCTTGAGATTAATAAGCATTTTTCCTTTTTTTTCTTTCTATTGCGTCTGGAGAGAAACCATGGAATCGCAACGCGTACATTACGACCTTTAACACGTTCCAACCTATGAATCCGGAAGTTGGAATTTTCCACATCTTGTTCCACCTTTCGTCACCATGCCGAGCGGAGTAGCGGAGACACAAGGCATGTAACCTAGCCTCCAACTAAACAGTCGCCAAGCCTGTTTCCGCTTACTTAGTGGTTGTACGCCGAGAACTAAGCGTCATCAGACTTGGCGACATTTGAGTGGAGCGAAGCAGAAGGCGTGTTGCCTGACGGTCAACTGAACCTAAGCGGTTGTTGTACATCGTTATAATGATAATGGGAGATTGAAGGAGTGAGGAACACAAGATGTAAAGAGTTCCACCTTTCGGCAAGGCAGATTACGATATGGTACGCCGTGACATTGTGTTTACTTTAACTGGAGCAAAATCTCTTCCCGCCGACGGTCTTTATTATATACCCGTCGTAAAAGAGCGTTTCTTGTATTTATGTTGCGCCTGAAGGTAATTTATTTGCACTTGCAACAGAGGGCGGAGCATATTGTGCCGTAACGCAGAACTTCTGGCAAAACCGCCTGACAAGCGCAGACTCATCCCTCATCCAGATTATCGTAACCTAGTGTTCGGACTTCGGGAAGTTAGTTGATAGACTAATTACTAGGATATCCGGCACCCCTTCACTGCAACCGGGCTTGCGCGCATGAGTTGCGTTCGCCTACCATTCCCACGACAGGACTTCGAAATCCTTATGCATCTTTGGATGATTAGTGTAGGCTACCTGAGTTGAGCCACGTGTAAAAAAAGATATCGGATTTTGGGTAGATCCCTAGTTTTAGGTATGGATTTATCATAACTCGTGTTATAAGTTGTTGTTTTTCTTTTTTTTTAAAGATATATCGATGAGTAGTCATATCAAACAGGGTTCAGCAAGAGCTTTACATCTTTACAGCTTGAAATCTAGCTCGAACCAACCAAAGTGCGATTTATCCGTTACACCTTGCTTAGTCTAGGTCTAAAATGGACTAGTCTTATGTAGCTAAGGTGTGCAATACTGTGCATACAAGTTAACCTTACTTTGGTTAGGTTTATTGAAAACCTCGGTTAAGTAAGATTAGGTTTGATTTAAGGCTCTTTAAGTTATTGTCATAAGTAGAACAGGAATGAGGAGGCTGACTAAAAACATTTCCTTTATCTGTCTCAGACAACTCCTGCTATACAGTAGTAATAAAGAATATATTTTCTTGTAGACTAACAAAAACAACTCGTTCATTACAATTAAAAAGAAGCAGCTGATCTCTGATCTCTTCGAGACGTTTTCTTTCGCAGAGCCCTTGCGCCTTATTATCGAATGTCCGCCATAAATCACCGCTCAAAGACCTCGGAATAGAAATGTTATTTTCCATAGCGTACGTCGTGAATTTTGATGCCGGAGAACCGTATTCCACCGTAACGGAGAATGACTTTTCCATAAACAAAAGTAAATCATTTCACGGCGGCTCCAAAAAAAATCGCTTTCAATCTGATTTGCCAGTGGTGCGTGAAAAAGGGTGCACATTCCGACCTCTTTGGGTGTCAGTCAACCTCTGTGGATATTCTTGTCATTGAAAATAATAGGTTACCCGCGGACCCCAGCAAACCCGCCCCACTTCACCCCCCTCCCCCTCCCCCGGCAGCCTTCGTCGGCGGAGTAGAGACACCGTGTCAAATCGACTTGTATTTGGGATTTCGGCCAGTTTTGTAGAGAATTTTTTACCGCTTGTGTTCTACCTTGCATCAACCTTTCATTGCATTGTGTGACTTTGTCGCGTAGGTTAAGTCAAGGTACACTCTAAATTTGAATCAGTGTCTCTGAGATTTGAACAAAACCGCTGAATTTCAGTCAGTACGGTATAACCTCTGAATTTCTCACTGATTCAAATTTAGAGTGTATTATGATTTAGGTAGAGTCTTGCAGCTTCCTGTTATCACTCCGTTCATAGGCCTGATGCCGCTGACATCTCTGTACTTTCAATGAATTACTGCTCCAGAGAAGTAAGAGGTATCAGGCTTGGTTAGGTTATGCCTCGCTTCGCTCGCATTGGCGACGGTTGTGCACGCAGGAGGTAGAAAACTCTGCCTTCCAAGGTGGAATTTGTTTTTCTAGTGGGTAGTTTGGTAGAAAACTTACTTGGCAGTTCTCACTAGTTCCATTTTGGCCTCTTCCATGCGTTCAACATCCACGCTGTCCAGCACAAAAACTATTCCATCGGTGCACCTGGTGTAGGATTTCCACAGGGGGCGCAGCTTCTCCTGTCCGCCGACGTCCCAAACCAGGAAATTGATTCCTTTCGCCTTCCCCGTCGTTCCACGCACTTTTTCACAATTAAAACCTATCGTGGGCACAGTGTTTAAGTATTGGTCGAACTTGAGGCGGTACAGCGCCGTGGTTTTCCCCGCCGAGTCCAGACCCAGCATCACCACATGCAGCGTGCCTTGCGCCGACGGTAAGGCGTCTAGCAAAGACGAATTTTTGCCCATGTTGGCGCCCATGTCGAAATAGGCCGCCTTCTACATCAAAGCAACCGTCTAGGCGATTGCCTAGACCACGACCACTGCAGCCGCGCTGATTCCATAGCAGACCAGCCGCTCAACGGCTCACTACACTGCACACACACACACACTGATCACTTCACTGGAAACACTGGATACAGGAGCGCTTAAAAAACTTAAGCGCACGAAAAGCGCGCGAGGGTTAGCGCGCTACTTGCGACATCACGCCATACGGCCCCTTCTCGTCGGCTGTCGCCGGGAAACTAAAGCAAGCGCAAGCGAGCGTCTGTCCGTCCGTCGACGGCGGCGCGAACCGCGCAAGCAGCTCAGCAGGCTGGCCGGGCCACGAGAGGGGAGGGGAGAGGAAGGGGAGCAGTCGAATGGTTCACCGGCGCGCCGCTAGGGCGCGCGACGCACGCGCCAAGTCCAATGTCCCTTGTTCTTCGCTTCTTGTTCTACCCATGGATTTTGACCGGTTTGATTTGGTGTTTCATCTTTCGTTGCTTAGCGAAACGGAACGACAGCGGAGCGAAGCACAAGACACGTAACCGAAAATTGCTTTAACCAACGCCTATTATCGCTTGTTAGAAGGCTGCACTTGCCGCGGAGAAGTTAGCGGTCTCAGGGTTTGCTTGCGCGGCGCAAGACAAGAGAATCCCGACAAGTGACCAACCTTAAATTAGCCTTTAACCTATAAATCATACGTAAATCCTTACAATCCAATAAAACAGGGTGTAACTAACAAAATCTTGCCTATGAAAGTTTTAACTGTATGGTGAAATGCAAAAGGTAGAAAATACTGCGCATAGCAGAGCAAACGATTTTTAGAATCATTAACCTCCCTTCCGTGCGTTGTGCCCTTCTATCTCCTTTCTAAATTAAAATAGTATGGAGTGGTTCTCGAGCACGAGCCCTACTTTCGCTAACGACTTGCCGACCTGATAGATGTAAAACATACATGCTTTCTCCAGCGAACCTGATTCAGGGTATTGAAGCAGACCTACCAGTTCTCGTTAAAGTACCGCCGGTAGGCACCAGGCACCTTCGGACGAAGGACTTGTTAGATCTCGCGCTTTCTCATGTCTTGAGTAGGAGCTCCGTGCATTCGAATTGCCGTTTCTTTCTGACCCGGGATTTATCGAGGGAGAGAACTATAAATCCACCTAAAATGGAGGAGGTTAAGTTGAAGGTACTGCCTCGCGTATACATTAACGTTTTGGTCTGTGGGGGTTTTACTGCTTGCAGCACCGGACATATCGACTGTCTCTCTTGGATTCACTTGTGCCATTTTCCAACTGGGCGTTCCACCCTGGTGTAATAAGTATGAGGTTTTACGACGTCCATAACCTCGTAGGTTAGGTTAGAACGTTTATTCACGTGCTATGTGGCTCCGTTGTTGCTCCCCTCGGATGACAAAAGGTAGAACACAGTCAAAAAGTTCGATCTGATCAAATAGTATTGAGAGGAGATAAGGTACAGCGTCGCAGGTAAATTAACATTTTGTAGTCTGCGAAATTTTACCTTTTTGCAGCACCGAAGATATCGATTATCTTTCCTGGATTCTTGTGATATCGTAAATTTGCACCTGTCAGCAGTGTTGCCAGATTTCACGATTTCCGAAATGTTAACCGTACGGTTAACTCGATAATTGTGGAGATAACCTTATTGCATTTCGGGCATATATTATGATTCATCCTCGAGCTGATCAATTCAAAAATGGGATTGAATGTTTGTTTATCTTTACAGGTTAAGCAGGTAACCGCGTTTATAATGAGTCTTGAAAATGGCAACACTGGAGTAGCAGCTGATTCGGGCGCCGTACGGCAGTCAGCTGATTAGATTTGGATGGCATTCAAGCGAATTCTCGCACAGGACATTTGAATATGAAAACGGCGTCGCGAAGCGCGATGAAAGCCCAAAATTACCCCGCGTCACTAACTTGTTATATGCAGCGTAAATGTTTTTGTACTAAAATAGATCCGAGGGTAAATAAAAAAAAACTTGTGAGAAAATAAGGAACAGAGGATGATTCACAGGAAACATACTGTCTGCAATGGGCATTTCAAAGAATAGAGTTGAAAACGTAGTGCTTTTATTCTTTTGGGTGACAAATGAAAGAGACGACCGTAATTTAGCGGCGGCAGATTAAAAAAAAAGAACATGCACCGTTAGAAACTGAAGAAAATTAGTTATGGCCATTGTGACTATAGAGCCCTTAAAGAGTCGGATCTGACCTGATCTGTATTAACAGGCACTTATAAGAAATTGAAACAATCTCTGATCAATGTTTCTTAATTCCTGACCAGAACCTGATCCGTTTCCTGATCAGTACTCAACCTGTCTGATCAGACCATTTGTAAGGGAGTGTATTTACTGATTACCCTAACAGGGTGCGCTAGTGGAAGCCCTGGTCCGAGAATCAATTGCATTTCCAGACATGGATTTCCAAAAATCTCCGGTTATCCATATGGATATCCATGATTTTTTTATGTCAGTCTTAAATTATCCAGTCATAAATTATTACATGGAAGGAAGGATATCCATACAAGGACATTCTACAATGAATATCCGTGGAACATGAATATTCACGAATAGATATCCATGTTTTATGGATATCAGTCTTCAATTATCCATGCATTTATTGATTCCATTTGGATATCCATTGATATCTATCGATATCCACGCATGGACTTGCTATGGATTCTCGATCCAGGGAGAGAAGACACAGTCATTTCTCTCAGAAGTATTTGCCGCATCATCTGGCGTGGTAACAAGCTAACTTAGGTTAGGTTTGTGCCTCGCTCTTCTGTCGCTCCACTCAACTTGGCGATGAAAGGGGGAAGAACAGAATGCCTTTTTTCATAGTACTCCTGCAGAGGTTACTCGCCCAAGAATACGAAGTAAAATCAAAATCACCTTTCCTGCCTATCCGTGGCTTATAGCTACTCACGCGTTCGAAAACGGCACCCGAGGCTGTTTAATCTCTGTCTTACACTTGGAGCTCTCATGAGAGGGAAAGACAGAATACCCTTCGAGTGGGTGTTTTCGAACGCAGCCCAGGGAGGTTGGTTCGTGCGTGAAAGTACTTTCGGTAGCCCGCCTCGTTTGTCATGGAATAGATCTCATTAGCAGGGCCATAAGAGCCATGGTAACCCTCTTCAGTCCTTCCCCTCGTGGGAATCTCGGACTGGACTGCATTTCTCAATGATTTTGACACGCAAGAGCGGGAAGGGGGAGGGCCCTTTAAACCAGTTTGGATTGCCGCCTCTTCCCCCCGCCCTGCGGGGAACTTTACGATTCTTCGTCTTCCCACAAGCCTCATTCACTGTTTACGTAGCGTATGGCGTACACTCTAACTTGGTAAAGGGTTCAGTTCACACTACGAGTGTATCACAAGTGCGCGAAGGCCGTGTGATGTAACGCACCGCCTCCGTTCGTCCTGGGTACCCACAAGTAGCCTGTCCAGGCACACTGTCAATACGAAAGGCTGAATGTATCACTGCTTCAATTTTACCCTGGTTCTACCAGTAAATTCCTTCCTGATGCAAAATCTTCACGTGCGGGCATTTTCAGTACGATCGCTTGTGCTACTGCTTTCATGTTTTTATATAGCTTACACTTTGAAAATTTCTGGATTTATTCAGCGTCAGCTTTCGATTTAGGGCTCTCACCTTTACGAATAACTCCACTGAAATGTGACCCATCGACAGAACCCTTCGACCCCTGGTTTAAAGACCATTCTATTTCTCGGTAAACATTAACTCATCAGTTCCTTTAAGAGAGCATCCCAACTCCACTGGCGTGGTGAAAAACATTGTAATTCCAAAGTAGGCGTTTATTTGATGTTGCAGGCTTAGACCATTCTTATTCTAATCTTGGCCTTTTTAACCATGATATTGTAGCCCTCCTTGCAGATGCATTATACCGCATAATTGTCTTACTGTATTTTTTTTTTTTGTGATTAAGCATAATCTCCTGCGTGGTCTCCTGATATTCTAAAATTTCACCCCAAAACATACATTTTTGTTGCATTTTTGCATATTTTCCATGGAAGTTACGTCGTTCTTCACAGGATCAGCAAATATGGGATTTTCGATCAACTTCTATCACACTCTACGATGAATGAATACCTGCTAAACTTCGATGCTTTAAAAAAAACAAAAAAAAAAACATTTTTTGTGTTTAGCGGCATTGACCCCTTTGCCATTCAACTGTGTTTCATAGTGCAAAAACGACCGGCCGAACAGTGATCGTTTGACATATGGCTTGCATTGCAATTGTTTCTCGCCGACTAAGCAACTTATTTTATACGTTCGCCTGACGTGAATTCTACATCACGTTAAACAGTCAATCTTACATTAAAAAGTTTTTTTCGTTTTGTTTTGTTGTTTTTTTTTCGTGAAGAGCGACTTACTTCAACATTTCTCCTTGCTACATGCCAGATTCTCAACTCCGTCGAATTTAAACGCGGTCAAAATTTTACCCAGTAAAGATCACCTGTTCATTAGCTCCATCTTTGAACCGTTCAGCTCGAGAGCAATCCAGAACATACCCGACATGCTGGTTTATCTCTTATGGTTCATTAGTTAATCGCGGTTAAAATTCATAAAGTCCTGAATGAAATTTACAACATTATCCTGCTTTATTCCTTGTTAAAAAGAAAGTCCTCTTCAGTGCTAACTTCCCCTCATAATTAATCGCGTTCATATTTTCTAATCTCGGAACATAACCTATTGTCCTGCATCAATCACATTCTGAATTGGATTTTTACCCGCTCTCATATGCCCGTTATCTGCCTGAGGCTTCGCTTATTTAAAAAGTCGGAATTCAGATTCGATTGTTTCGCTCTGCCCGCCGCTAAACGAGACGGAGGACCTTGCTAACCTCCTAATTGATTAAAAAGAGAAAATAGATTTATCGGATTCGCCGTTCATTATACAGCTCGGGAAAACCTATAGATAATAGGCCTGTTTTTGGAGCTGCGCTGTAAACACTATAGTGACCATTCAATTGATACAGCTGTTTTGAGTGTTAATTTATTATTCGGAAGTAATTCAAACTGTTCCGGACGGTAAAGACTTTTTTTTTCTTCATTACAAAACTTTTACTCTAAATGTCGCCCCCCTTTATGTGGTCTGAGATAAGATCCCGAATGCTCTCCCCCTCGGAACGGAACTGAATGGGGACTTTGATGGAGCCGGAGCACAGTTTATGGCTTGACCCTGACATTCTGGTGGTAATACTTATGTGACTTAATTCAAACCTTGTTTCCTTCCCCCTTGTAAGAGGGCAGCGGGCCGAAAATGATGGCGTATAGCGACTCGCTAGCTGCAGCGTTTAATCACGTTCTTATAAAGACTCAGGGTCGGATTCACTAAAAGTAGGTTAACCTAACAAAAACCACTGCTGCAAAAAAAAATTGTTAACCCCAGATCTTTAGGAAAATTCGAAGTAGTGTAAGAAACAAAAAGCTAGGAAATATGAGTTTCCTTTTAGAAACTTTCAGTAAGACAGATTCGCCATAGTTTGAATTGGATAGGTTTTGGATGATTGATACTCTCTGAATTTGAATCAGCGAGAGTCTCTGAGATTCAGTGAAAATTCATTGAGTTTCAGTCAATATAGCACCACTGAAAAAATCCAGTGGTGCTATATTGACTGAAATTGAGTGAATTTTCACTGAATCTCAGAGACTCTCACTGAATCAAATTTATAGTGTAGTTAAAAACTAGAAAGAGAGTTTGGAATTTACCGATTATCGCTGTCTATTATATCTTTGATGGAAACGCCATTATTTAACGAATACCAAACAGCAAACTGTGTCCTTTTTCGGCGATGGCCTCTCCATTACATAGATGAAAAAAAAAAGAAAAAAACGGTGCAGTGAATGCTTTTGCTAAAGAAACCATGAGAAATAGTGAGGATTTAGAGTTTTATTGACCTGGGTGAATTGCGTGATGTGCCTAGTGCTTCGCTACCGCCCCACTTGCCTTGGTGACAGAGGTGACAAACGTTGGAATTGTCGCCTTTTTGTATTGGAAGATAAAAATTGAACAAGATGCCTGCACTGTAATTTTTTAAGATAGCATTTTCAACCTTTTGGTTTAAATTTGGTGCTACCCTCCGTCGTCAAGCCGAGCGGAGAGATAGCGGAACGAGGCAAAAGGCATCCAACCTAGCCCAACGTA